>Ga0075467_10001179_pt1 | contig 21640 bp, 16 predicted proteins | sample DEB08_DNA_9_FD_75067 | JGI IMG/M metagenome (GOLD analysis project Ga0075467, IMG submission 75067) | Aqueous microbial communities from the Delaware River and Bay under freshwater to marine salinity gradient to study organic matter... | ecosystem: Environmental > Aquatic > Marine > Coastal ... | reverse complement strand
GACTGAACCAAAATCTCATCAAAAGTTCGAGCTTCAGCCATTTGTTTAAGCAGCTTATTTCTTTGAGCCAACACTTTATTATAATACATCAGATACGTCAAGTATTGATTATCTAATTGACATAATGTATTGTCTAAAAATCGGCGACGTTCCTCGCTTCCTTCCATGGCCATGAGTGTGTCATCTGGTGCAATCATCACAATAGGAAAACAACCAATATGTTCCGATAATCGCTCATAAGTCGCCTGATTTCGTTCAAACTCTTTACGCTTGCGAGGTTGTACTTTGGCAATAATTTTATCAACTTGAGGTTTCTCTTGAGTTATTCTGGTCACAAAATTTCCTTCTAACCGAAAGAAATCAGCTCCATGACGAACGATATTTCTATCACTTGTTTTAAAATGTGACTTACACATACACAAATAATAGATAGCATCCAAAACATTCGTTTTGCCGACTCCGTTTTGACCAACAAAACAGTTCAGATGTTCAGAAAACATCAAAGTTTGAGCTTCGTAATTTTTAAAATTTGTAAGTTTTAGAGCTTGTAAATGCAAAAACAGTTGACGACTGACAATTGACGGCTGACGATAACAACTAACCATAAACGATTGACAATTTTTCATGCTCAATCGTTTGCTGTCAACCATCTATCGTCAACCGTCAATCGTTTTAATAAAAAATCGAATACGGTTTACCTTCTAATCGTTCTACGTAATTGACTTCGCCTAAACGAAACTTCACAGGGAAACCAGAAGCTTTTTCCATCTTAACCTCCAACTTACAGAAAATAGCCAAATCGTCATAATTGTAAGCCGAAACATTCACCAGATTATTAGATTTCATAATTGAAATAGAATTGACCGGCAAGATAGAATACGGATTCGTTGGTAATAAAGTATTGATTTTGAAGGGCTTTATTTCGTAATGTTCTATCGGGAAGTAATTCGTTTGAGCCAGTGACAAGTTTATATTACCACAGAATAGCAGCAGAAAAAATAATTGTTTCATACGTTTCAAATTTCTATTTAAAACATAAATGCTACGGTTAAGTTGACACTTTGAGTTAGAAAGACCAACATCAGCCTTGTACGTTATCCAACTTCTGACACTCCTGAAATCGTATTTTTATGCAGTTTGATGATTTTTGAAAATAGCCAGACTAATTTTTGAATCTTCGTACGCTTAATTGAAATACCGAGATAATTAAACGGCTTTCGCTCAAACTCCTGCATGATTCCAGTGCCATTATCCTTCAGAATAATTATTTGGAAAATTTCAAAAATACAGTTGTTCCCTCGCCTAATATAGATTCAATCCACAATTCGCCTTTGATAGATTTCATTATTTTATCGCAAATTGCTAAACCAATACCGTTGCCTTTATAAGGCACTTCAGATTCAACCTTTTCAAAAATACCCAAAATACGCTCTGTATCTTCTTGTGCTATACCGATTCCATTATCCTTAATTGAGACGACTATATTATGAAAACTTTCATCTGTTTGTATCTCAATTATAGGATCAATTTCACGCCTGAATTTAATAGCATTTTCTAAAATATTTTGAAATAATTTAGTTAAGATATCTTGATTGCATCGAATTATCGGAAGCGACCCCGTGATAACTTCTGCATTATTTTTAATAAATGCTTCCTCCAAATTTTCAATAGCAACCACTAAAGCGGCTGTCATATCAACAGGTGTGAAGTCTGTCGTGTCAATATCAATCACCGCATAATCAACCATACTATGCACGATATTCTCCAAAGAATTAGAACACTGTGTAATTTGAGATAAGTATTCATGGGCTTTGTCATCTAATTTATCTTCATATCGATGAGCCAAGATTTTACCCATTGTATTCATCATTTTTAAGGGAGATTTTATCTCTGTAGTAGCTTTTTGGACAAAATCTTTCAACTCCTCATTACGGTTTTTCAGGAGTTCCATTTCCTTACTTTGCCATTCCATTTGGTATTGTTGTTCTACATTCTTGATTGCTTTCGTTTTTTCAATACCAAATAACTCTCTTTCTAATTGTTGAGCGATCACCTTATGCTTGTAGGCGTTTTGATAATCCTTTTGAGCCGCATAAATCTCAGAGATACTTTCGTTATTATACATAATAAAGAGTGTATCTTGAATATCCATGGCTATTCTCAACGAATTATTATGCAATTCAATCGCCTTTTGCGGTTCTTCCTCATACATCACCGCCATATTGTGTAGCAGCTGCATTTCGCCCAGTTTATCATTAATCATCTTACACAGCCGTAATGCCATATCATAATACGATTTTGCTTTTGCTGTTTTTTTTGTTCTACGACTAATGATTGCCAAATTTTGATAGATCAAATTTTGCATTTTGGTATTTCCACCATGTTCTTTATCAACCTTCAAAGCTTTTTCAAAATATTTCTCGGCCGCTTTTAGGTTATTCTGATAAATGTAACTACCGCCAATATTGGAATATAACCCCGTGATTTGATACGGATTTTCTAATCGTTCCCAAATATCAACAGACTTGAAATAGCTGTCCAAAGATTTTTCAAAATCTTTTTGAGCCCCATAAATTAGCCCCATTACGTGATACGTCATCGCCTCCCAGCCATCTAACCGATTGTGATCTTCGTAACTCCGTAAGTTATGAATACAAATATCAAACGCTTCTTCATATTTGCCTTTACGATAAAATATTTTAGCAATTTGAGCATTCGTAAATGGCTCGTATTGTTTATTATTCAAATAAGTTTGAGTTTCTTGAGACATCAATAGGTACTCATAGGCATCATCATACTTTCCTTGATTGATCAATATTTCCGCCAAGTTTTTACACGTTATGATGAATTGTTCGGACTTATCGCTCAAGGCATCGAAGGCTTGATAACAGTACAAGCGAGCTTTTCGATAATCACCATGTTGAATCTCTGCAATCGCAAACACATTACACGCTATTCCCAAATTTTCATTATCTCTATTCTGCAACCCCAAATCCAGTAACTCTTGAGCATACTCTCTTGCTACTTCAGGCTGATGATACTGCAACCCCTTGATAATGGCACGTAAAAGTTCGATCCGCTTAGATGGCTCTCTAACCGTTTCTAAGCGCTTTATCCGCTTATTGATTACATTTTTTTCTTTCAGAACAGCTCGTGTGTAATTCATTCTTTTGTTTGAGTGTTCTAATATTCAAATGTTTGAGTGTTAAAAACACTCAAGCATTTAAACAATCGAACATTTGAACATACTAACTTGCAAAACGTCGTTGACGCATGTAGTTGAATAATAAGCCGAATACGACTAAGAATACTAAAGGTATTAAAATATTTATAATTTGCCACTTCGATTTAGATTCTTCTATTTTTGCTTTGTCCAAAACACGTAATTTCACCTCCTTCATCCGAGCCGCAGTTATCCCCTCATCATCTAACATATAATCAATCGTATTCAACAAAAAACTCTTGTTCGCAAACTGATATTTTTCAAAAGGATTATATCCTAAAGGTTGATACGTATTATTTCGATAATCAATAATATTTTTAGCAATATCGCCGTCGGCAACGACCAACATCTTCGCTCCCGGATCTGCTTTTTCTTTGTATTGCAGACCTAATTGTTGTAATCCTTGAATCGTTTCTGGTGCAACTATGCCTTTAAAGGCAGACGGAAATTCACCTTCTAACAAAATCGCAACAGGAATCTCCCCTTTATTAAATTGTGTAGGGTCGAGTTTGTATCGAGTGATTTCAAACGATACTCGAACCGGTGAACGTTGTATTCGACTTCGCTCAGAAGTACTTAATAAGATAGATTTTTTAATTTTATTAGCCGTTTGTATCGTATCCAAAACCGTTGGAAACTGTAAATCAACATAATCCAAATTCTTCGTAATCGGATGATCTGTCGAAGGTTTTACTTTCGGGTGATAAGGCCAAGGTTTTAGTTCAATTTGTGGCTTTCCACCAACTTGACCAACAACTTGTGGGATTCTCGTATTGTTAAAATCCAACGCCAAAGCAGAATTAAATCGAACGCCATATTTGAAAAACATAGACTCTAAATCCAATTGATTATCGTAAGGAACATAAGCCTCTTTTCCTCGAAGCGAGTCAATCGTCACATTTAATCTATCCAATAACCACAATACATTTCCGCCATTCATCACATATTGATCAATCATAAATTGATGCTTTTTTGGAATCGCAATCAACGGACGAGCCATAATTACCACATCAATTTTCGGGTCAATCGTAACCATACTATCCAAAGACGTACTTTGGACTTCGTAATATTGCTTCAAAGTTTTTTCAAAATCAGCTCGCTCAAACGGCGACAATTCTCCGTGTCCTTCTACAAATAAGACATACGGACGCTCTGCATTTTTTAAACTTTTGAAACCGTTAGCAAAATTGTATTCTAATAAGTTAATAGAATTTTTTAACAATACTTCCTCCGGCATTGCCTGCGGTGCATCGGCTTGAACCAAACTCACCGAAGTTACTCTATCACCAAATCGCATTGCAGCAAAAGGAAAAATCGGTTGAGCCGTCAAATCTTCTTTATTGGTCAATAACTTTGGTACAATTCCAATCGTTTTCAGTTTTTCCCACATCTGCTTTTTCTCCTCTTGATTCGATGGGTTTGGATCTACGAATTGATAATCTACATTTGGATTCATCGCACGGAATCTGTCCAGCATTGCAATAGTTGCCTCTTGCAACTGACGATAATCTGCAGGAATATTATCCCCTGTCAAATACACATCAATAAATATTTTATCTTGCAGATTCTTAACCAAATCCTTTGTCGGTTGCGTAATAGAATACCGTTTATCTTCTGTCAAATCAAAATAGCCATAAAAATATCGTCCGATGATGTTAATAAATATCAAAATCGCTACTAAAATGATAAACTGAATGATTGACTGTCTTTTTTTATTTTGCATTGTCTGTGTTTTTTAGACAAGATTTTTTTAATTAAAATGAAAGCTCTAAACTTCTCTAAACTAAATTTTGGCCACCGAGCCATCGGGACAAACGAAAGCCAAAAGGAAAATGCTCCTTCTTAGCATCTCTGCGTTCGTATTACCAGCTTCTACGCTCCAGCATCAACCTCGTCAAACCGATAAAAATTACGATTAACGAAGCAAAGTAAACGAAATCACGAGTATCTAAAACGCCTCGGCTAATAGACTGATAATGATAATCAACGCCCAGCATTTCAATCAAATAATCTATTGTTCCCACAAAACCAGGGAAATTACTTAAAAAGTCAAACCCGACATAAAAGAAAAAGCACAAGAAAACACCTAAGACGAAAGCGACAATTTGATTAGTGGTAATCGAGGAGGAAAATATGCCAATTGCTACGAAAACTGCTCCTAAGAAGAACAGCCCAAAGTACGATCCCCAAACTGCCCCAGAATCAATGTTACCAACGGGTGCACCTAATCGGTGAATCGTCCAAAAATATAATAATGTCGGTAAAATGGCGAATAAAACCAAAACCAAACTCGCCAAATATTTACCTAAAATAATCTCTAAGTCGGTGACTGGTCGAGTAGCTAAAAACTCGATTGTTCCTGTCTGCTGTTCTTCTGCAAAAGTTCGCATCGTAATCGCAGGAATAAGAAACATAAAAATATTGGGGGCGAAACCAAAGAAAAAATCTAAGGTTGCGAATCCTGAATCTAATAAATTCGTATCAGGAAAAACCCATAAAAATAATCCCATCGTTATCAAAAACACACCGATAACAATATAACCGATAAGCGAACTAAAAAAGGTATTGACTTCTTTTCGTAATATACTAAGCACTTGTTAGTTTTTAGTGATTAGTAATTAGTGATTAGTCGTTTTAATGATTAATAATTAATGATTAGTTTTACCTAATCATTATCTTACTAATCACTAATTACTAATCACTAACGACTAAATAATAAGGATTTCTATCGTTATAAATCAGCAGCATTTTGTAGAGCTTCTCTCTGGCTTCTGCGGCTGACAAATCATTAATCGTATTCGTTAATTGTTTGTCGTCTTGAATCCAATTTTTGAATGTCGAAACTTCCATATCTGAGATATTGCCAGTTTCAAAATTCAGCATTTTTTCAACGACAACAGGTTCTTTATTTTCTACGTTTTGCTGCCAAATCGGCCGACCGGTGTTCGGGTCATAAATCGTCATCGGTACTTCTCGCATTTCATAAGAATCATAATAAAAATAGCACAACTTTCCCCGCACCCGCAATGCCGTAAAAATAGTCTGTCCCTTCATCGTGTCAATCATTCGAATATACGGCACACCTTCGACACAAATTCCCCAGACAGCTTCTTGTAAACCAACTTTTGAAGAATCTTTCACATTCAAATATTCCAAACGAATCACCTCTTTATCTCTATTGATATGAGCTGAGGCGTTAATTTCTGCCCAAGTATAATTCGGTTTATTTTGTTGTAAATCATTGATAGTCAAGTAAACACCATCATTAAACTCAAACGAATTTACTAATTGAACTGAATCTTGACCGAACAGCGTGAATGTAAAACAGCAAAAAATAGGAATTAAATATTTCATTTTTTAATGTTTGAATGTTCGATTGTTCAAAATGTTTGATTGTTGCTTAACATTTGAACATTCAAACAATTAAACAATCGAACACACAATTATTTTGTCAATTCTTGGAAAACATTCTCGATGCTGTACGTTTCACGTCTCATTTCAAGTAATGTTAGCTTATTCTGAACTGCAAAATGAAATACTTTGCTGCGTACATCGACTTTTTTATTCGATAATAATTCCCATTTATTGTCCTCCAAGGCTTTAACCGATTTTACCCCCTCGATTTTTGACAACTGGCTTTTATTTACATTTTGAGCAAACTCAACAGTTATCAGATTACCGCCTGTCACTCGGTCTTGTAGCTTTTCGATAGAATCATTAGCAACCAGTTTTCCTTTATTAATAATGACCACTCTATCACAAATCGCCTGTACTTCTTGCATAATGTGCGTCGAAAAAATCACCGTTTTCTCTTGGCCTATTTTTTTTATCAACGCTCGAATCTCTACTAACTGATTCGGATCGAGCCCCGAGGTAGGCTCGTCTAAAATCAATACATCAGGATTGTGCAACATTGCTTGTGCCAAACCGACACGCTGCTTATACCCTTTTGATAAAGAATCTATGATTTTATTTTGCTCTCGTTCCAGGCCAGTCATTTCGATCATCTCCGCAACTCGTGATTTCTTATTTGAAACTTTATGCAAATTAGCGACAAAAGTCAAATATTCTTTCACGTACATATCTTTATACAATGGATTTCGCTCAGGCAAATAACCAATTCTCTTTTGCACTTCAAGCGGTGATGCTGCTGTATTAAACCCACAAACGGTAGTGCTTCCTTCTGATTGAGGAATAAAACCCGTAATGATTTTCATCGTTGTCGATTTTCCTGCACCATTTGGCCCTAAAAAACCCAAAACCTCTCCTTGCTTCGCTTTAAAAGAAATATTATCAACTGCACGCTGTTCACCGTAAACCTTGACTAAATTCTTGACTTCTACCGACATTCTTGTTTTGATTTTATGATTAGAATGACTTTCCTATACACAAACGTAAAATTAGTAAAATCATTTTTCTATCAATAGGATTTCTATTAATCTATTGGTATTTTAATAGTCATAATGTGTGAATACTATAATTTTATAAACAAAGTCTAAACGATTATTTATAAATCCTTAATCCGATTAAAAGATAAAAGACACAACTTTTCAATAATTTGAATTTATTCGCAAATAACTTACGTTTTTGATGTAATATTTTATTCTGATATAATGATTTATTGTAAAATGATTATCTTTGCAGGAAATTTTAAGCTAAATTTTTAAATGCTTAAAACTCAAAAGAAGAATTATAATTTTATAAATTATAAATTTAACCATCAAACCAAATTGTGCTTTATTTTATTCACAGCAAAATATCAAAAAGATGATTACCACAGAAAAAACCAGATATTCTGAAGCAGAATTAGAGGAGTTCAGAGTACTAATCAATCAAAAATTGACAAAAGCTCGTGAAGAGTTAAATTTGTATTTGCCACAATTAAACGATAGAGCCGACGATGAAAGTACAAAAGTAAAAGGAATGGACGGAGTCGGAACAGTTGAAATTGAACGGCTGCAAACATTGGCTGCACGTCAAAAGAAATACATCAAACACCTTGAAAATGCATTAATTCGTATCGAAAATAAAGTGTACGGTGTGTGTAGAGCGACCGGAAAACTAATTCGTAAAGAGCGATTAATGGCTGTTCCTCATGCTACGTTAAGCATCGCAGCAAAAGAAGCACGTACGCCTGTCAGACGTAGAAGACGCTAGGCTTAATAGTTATGAAAAAGTTGTGAAATACAAAAAAGCCCGTCAAATGACGGGCTTTTTTGTTGTCCTTCGATTTCCTCTTGACTATTTAATATTAGATTTTTTCTGCACCTCTTTTCCCTTAAACGAATCCATAGATTTATAAACGCCGAAAACATCGCCTGCTACGTAATCAAACATTCGAGTCGGCAAAATCCCTTTTAATAAAGGGACAGCATTGACCATAAAAGGAGCTTTTAAATTCACTTCGTTGTCTTCGATGGCTTTCATCACTCGTTCTACGAATGCCCTTGGCTCTAAAAAAGGCGTTAATAAAGGCGGTGTAACCCCATCAAACATTCCGGTATTGATATAACTCGGTGTAACCGTCAATATTTTTACGTTCGGTGCGTCATGCTGCATTTCTAATCGTAATGACTCCGACCAACCGATAACCGCCCATTTGCTGGCTGCATAAACCGACATATTAGGATTCGCTACCAGACCGGCTGCAGATGCAATATTGATAATATGACCAAATCCTTGTTGAATCATCGCTGGTAAAAATGCATTCGCAACACGCATTACGCCCAAGGTATTAATATTCATTGTGCGTTCAATATCTGCATCGGTATGTTCCACAAACCGTTTACTGCCTGCTACAATTCCTGCATTATTGAACAAAATATCGACTTCTCCGATATTTGCCAATACATCTTGAGCCGCCCAAGCAATATCTTCTTTATCCGCAACATTAACAATATAAGGATGTACCTCGAATCCACGACTTTCTAACTCTGCCGTTGTTTGGTTGAGCATTTCCTCATTAATGTCCCAAATAATTACTCGTTTTGCTTTTCGTTCTAAAGCTTTTTTAGCCATCAACTTGCCTATTCCGCTCGCTCCTCCAGTAACTAAAACTGTTCTGCTTTTAAATGAACTCATATTTTAGATTGTTAGAGTTGATAAACTGTTTTATTGCTATAAAAATAATATAGTTTATCAACCAATAATGTTGATAGGTTACATCTGACTTGTTGTAACTTTTGTAAAAGGTAGGATAGTTTGAAAACTCAAAGGAAGACAACAAAGATAAGCAATTTTGAGGAAATATGTAAATAATAAAAATCGTCAGGCAATTTTGAAATCACCTGACGATTAAGCACTTTACAGCTTTTATTTAAATTACTGTTTGATAATATCGTACAGTTCGTCTAACTTTGGTGATAAAATAATCTCTGATCGACGATTTTTTGCACGTCCCTCTTTCGTTGAATTCTCTGCAATCGGAAAGTGTTCTCCTCGACCAGATGCTAAAATTTGCTTTGGAGCAACGCCATTCTTTATCAATTCTCGTACAATCGCAGTCGAACGCAAAACGCTCAAATCCCAATTGTCTTTGATATCACCTCGACCTCTGAACGGCACATTATCCGTATGACCTTCGATGGTAATATCAATATCTGGATTTTTTATCATCACTTCTGCCAATTTTGCCAAAGCCGCTTTTCCATTTGTATTAATTGTTGCACTACCCGAAGCAAATAATAACTCTTGACTTAAAGAAATATAGACTTTCCCATTACGTTGCTCAACCGTTAAATCTGACTCATTAAAACCTAATAACGCGTTAGCTAGTCTGTCTTTTAAGGCTTTTGACTTTGATTCTTGTGCTTGAATCGCTGCCTCTAACTCATTGACGCGCTTTTCTCGTTCTTGTAATGAAGTTGCCAATTCTGCATTCAACTTTTCTTTAGCAGCTAATGCTTTTTGAGCTATTTCTAATTCACTTTGAGCTATTTCGACCGCTCCCTGTTTTGACATCAATTCCTGTTCTTTAGCAGTCAATTCTTCATTCAATCGCTTAAACTCTGCCGCCATTGTACTTGATTGATTTTCTTGATCATAAATCAAGGTATTGATACGAATTTCTAAATCTTCTTTTTCTTTTTTTAAGGTCGCTACTTCCATTTCTAAATCAGATTTCGCAGCTTCTATCACTCGAATTTGTTCTACAAAATCTGCCTTTTCATCAACTGCAGCTTTAAGTGTTTTTTCGTTAGCTAATTTCGCTTCATTTAATTTTTGTCTTAGTAACACCTGTTCTTGTTCTAACGCTCTATACTTTTTTGTAGAGACACATGAGGTTAAAACAATTGCTATTAAAGCAATAGAACATAAGATTTTCATTAATTTCATTTTTGAATAATTTAGGATTTGTAAATAAATCTGATTTTTAGCAAAACTAAAACAAAATAAAATTGATTAAACGAAAAAGAGATGGAAAGACCATTCACGGACATAAAAAATCCTGAATCGGCGAGCCAATTCAGGATTTTCAATATCAATAGTTAGCATTGATTAGTACGACCATAAATCGTGTTCGAAGCTAAAGATTTCGTTTTTGATTTTTTCAGACTCTAGCAAGATATCTACACCTGTCATATAATCTTGGATACGACGATCATAAACGTTAGACTCTTTGTAAATATAACTTGAGAAGTAACGCATTTCAAAAATATCCTCCCAACTCATGCGAGCAGCATCATTTAAAGGGTTGAATGCTTCTTGTCTTGCTAAAACATCTCTCAATTCTGGATAATAGACCCAGAACATAGGTTGCTCATATTTGAAGTTTCCTTGATCGTCAAATACTTCACGTAAAGGTGCAATACCTAAAATACGTACCTGCATAGTTGATGTTTCTTCATCAAAAAACCAAACTTCTTTGATACGGAAACGCTTGATATCTTCCCAGTTTAATTCATTACGAACGACTTTCATTTGCTCTTCAAATGTTTCAGGATCGAACGTAATAATTGTATCTACAGATACACCGATTGTTGATGCTTCGTTTGGATCTAATGCTTCCGAGAATTTATCATCAATTGTACTGTACAACGTGATTTCAGGATTTTCAGAAGTTGCGGCATCTAAAATGATACTAATAAAAGGTGCTTCTGGATATACAAATGGCTTGTTCATTTTCTCACGAACATCTAATACACGCCAAATTCTCTTTTCCCAAAATACATCCGCTTCACGGATATGATCGTATTTTAAAGGAGGTGTTTCTTTGATAATTGCACGTTCATATACTCCATCTAAAGGTTTATCTTCATCTGGATTACTTGATTCCGTAACAACTGGCTCTGGAGTAGGTTGTGCAAAAGCCGCTGTTACACAAAATAGGGCTAAAAAGCACAAACTAAGAATTTTTAGACTGACCTTCATTACATTAAAAATTTAGTGATTTAGACCGCTCCATCTGATTTTAAATTTGGTGGTCTATTTCTATCGCTTTCAAAAAATGTTATTCAATAATTTAACAATGATTAGTTTTTTCAACCATTGCAATCCACAAAGTTAATAAAAACTAACAGGTAATAGAACTACTTTAATATTTGTTTTATTGTTTAATTCCTGATTGATTTTCGTTAATCCTTCGAAAATCTACAACAATAAACCAAACCCCTCAAAATAGAATGAGGGCATGACTTTCAAGTCATACCCTCATTTTTTATCTTAGAATACTCAATCAGTTATAATTAACGGATTTTGAATACTAAAGAATTAATTTTACGAGCCGCAGCATCACCCGGACATCTTGCTTTGATATTTTCGAAGTAATAAATATCACCCGGAGAAGCCATGTTTTTCAAACGCTCTGCTTGACCTGAGAATCTTGGTCCTCTATTCGGTGCATCAACAGGATCTTGACGTTTAGCCACACGAGTCATGATAAATCCTTCAATCTGGCATTTTGCATCAAAATCGAAATTATCTAACCAAGCTGCAACACCACCCTGAGCTTTGAATTCTCCTGTTCCTAATGCTCCTGAATCTTTATTCCCCAAACGAGCAATCGGATCTGGAATACGTTTTACACGGAATTCGAACTTAGTCGCTGCTAATCCACCACCTGAAACTGTAATCGTAGCATTACCAGGACGACTTGCAGTCGCATTATATTTTCCTTTTCCTGTTTTGTTTAAAGAAATACCGTTTGGGCTTACTTTCAAGTCATTACTTGAAATACCTGCTGCAACAACAGAAACTGGATTATCTACACCAATGTAAAATACATTCATTTTATCAGCCGAAACTGTTACCGAACGTTCTCCAACTTCATATTCAAACTCTTTTTTGAAGGTCTCTGTCTTCTTAGTCAACGGATTCGTTACAGAAATACTAACATTGTACTTCTTTGTTCCTGTAGAAGAAGTAGTAGTTGAATATGTTGCTTTTCCATCTCTTACAGGAAGTGAACTTCCATTAACAGAGATTTTTGTATTTCCAGAGTTTTGTTTACTTGAAGCCGATAAGAACACTTCTGCTTCGTATTTTTCACCTTTAATAATGTATCCTTTTCTTGCAGATACAACAGGCTCAAAACTATCAAAAGTAATTTTCGTACCTTTTGCCTTTTCAGCAAAGAAGTTTAACAAAGCTGTTTCAGACGTTTTTGCATCATTTTGAAACTTACTGAACATCGGTAAAACTGCCGCTACAGGCATGTGTCCAAAGTTGTAATGTGTCCAATCGTCTTTATCACTTTTTTTATAGCTCTCATCTATATCAAGTGCTAAACTTTTGACAACTGTTTCCAGTTCTTGCTTTGTAATTCCTAATTCTGGATTTTTATCTAAACCGTCAAGTAAAGCAATGAATTTCTTACGAGTTTCTATAATTTTCTTCTCTAATTCATACCCTTTGCCATTACCTTTCGCTTCAGGACCATCGACAAGAATACGAGTTGTTACATCTTTATTCTTTTTGTCCTTAGGTTTATCAGTTTCAGGATCAATACCTCCTGCCGCTTCTATAATCTCATCACGAATGCCTTGTACATACGTGTAAAAATCTTTTGCAAGATCGTGTGCTTCTCCTGCTTTTTTCTCAAATATTTCATATTCGGGATAGGCCTCAACCTGTTTAGCAATACTTTTGATGATTGCCTCATTTGCAACATTTACAATGTCGTTACTCTTCTTGATACCTTTATCAACTACGAAGAATGCATTAATAATTTCGGCTGAAACGTTCAATGCTAACATCGCTGTAAGTACAAGATACATGAGGTTAATCATCAACTGCCGAGGTTCCTTTGGAATTGACATAATTCTCTAAGTTTTTAATCAAATTTTATTTTGTGTGCCGTTAGCTTTGCAATAAAGATTGACAACAACCTAAAATTTAATTTGGCAATTTGTTAATTAATTAAATTTCTTGTTTTAGCGATTATTCGGTTTGAATAATCAATGAAATATTCCGATAAATCGGAATAATCAAACTATTGATTATCTTCTACCTGGATTCATTGCAGATAAGATATTTCCATAAACAGAGTTCAATGCTCCTAAATTCTTATTCAAAGCAGTTAACTGTTGTTTGTACTGACGAGTGTCTTCAATAGAATCAGCCAAGTTCTTAGTTGACTCCGTTAAAGAATTGTAGAATGTTGTCATTGTTTTCATTTGAGAGTTAGTCGCTGCTAAGTTCTCATTTAAAGAAGCTAATTGTTCTTTGTAAACACGAGTGTCTTCTACAGAATCATTGATGTTAGCCATTGCCTCATTCAAGTTAGAGTAAAATGTACCCAACTTGTTGATTTGATCACTTGCTCCCGAAAAGTCCGCTTCTTGTAAAGCTTTCAAAGAAGATAAGCTACCTGCCATTACTTCTAAGTGATCTAACATTCCACCCAACTGACCTTCCATCTTCTCAGAATTGAAGCTGATCTCGCCTGCTGATGCAGCTGATGAAGAATAAGAGATAGGTGTCATTTCTGAACCATGATTATCCAATCCTGGGTATAATTTTTCCCAGTAATAATCTTTCTCAGGACCTAAAAGACCTAACATCAAGAATAAACCCGCCTCTGTCAATAAACCAATCATTAACATCGTGTTAGCTCCTTCCCAGCTTAAAATTTTGTAAAGTGCTCCAACTAATACTACCGCAGCACCGACACCGATTATCAAGTTTTTGAGGTACTTGAAACCTTTTGAATGTAAGAATCCCATTGTTACTTTTTTAGTAGGTTAGAATTAACTAATTCTTTAATTTATTAATTTGTTTTTACTTAAAATGATAAAGGATAGTTGCGAGTAATTGACCCGTATTCATTAATCCTAACGAAATTTTGAACCGTGACTTTGTTCTTAAAATGCAACTTCTTAGTAGTGTACATTTATATAATTACGAGCAATCCCTTTACACAACTCAATAATACGAATTTTTAGAAAAGTAACAGCATTATTCAAAAAAAAAAATATTTTTTTTTGAATTTTCTATTTCAATTATCACTTATAATAAATTCCTATATATATTAAGCTGATATATAAACAACTAAATGCTAACGGCTGATATAAACTATCTATCAAACCGTTAGCATCTTTACTATTTATCCAAGTTGATTTTTTTATTTAAAGTCATTGATTGAACGACCTAAGAATGTTAATGCACAACGGAAACCAATGTAAGATTTCGCCGTGTCTTGATATTCCCAATGACGAGAACCTGTCTGAATGTAGTATGCAATATCTTTCCATGATCCACCACGAATAACCTTACGCTTCCAAGACTCAGGATCTTCTTTCGCTGCATCATAACGGATGTCTGGATTCAAATCATGTTGGAACGAATACGCATTTTCGTAGAATGCTGATGAAGTCCACTCTGCGACATTCCCTGCCATGTTGTATAAACCATAATCATTCGGGAAATAAGCATCTGTTTTTACCGTATATAAACCACCGTCTTCAGGGTAGTTACCACGACCAGGCTTAAAGTTCGCTAAAATACAACCTTTGGCATTTCTCACATAGTAGTTACCCCAAGGATACATTGCGTGTGCATGTCCACCTCTTGCAGCATATTCCCATTCATGTTCTGTTGGTAAACGGAAATCCTCCGTATTCACCTCGCCATTTATAGCACGGTAGGTATTCCATAACTTAGTTCTCCAATAACAGAATGCTTGTGCTTGTGGCCAAGTCACTCCCACTACCGGATAATCATCAAATGCTGGATGCCAGAAATAATTACGAGTCATTGGCTCATTATATGAATAAGTAAAATCACGAACCCAAACTAAAGTATCTGGATATACTTTTACTTTATCTTTCTTAATGAATTTCGTGCGACTAGAGTTGTAGTGATCATGTGCAGCTCCCTGCCAATCATACCATAAGTACTCCATCTCCCATGCACGAGTATTTAACTCTTTACGATTGTCAAAACGCTCAGATGCTGATAAGTACATCTCATCTAAATCTTCACTTGCCCAATCTAATTCTTCTTGTCTTTCCCAATCAACATATTCGTTTCCTTCATCATCTTCTAAAAAGTAACCCATATAAGTTAATGCAATGGAATCACGTACCCAATATACAAACTGACGATATTCGTTATTTGTAATTTCGGTATCATCCATGTAGAAACCTTGAATTGAAATAGAACGAGGACGTTGAACTAATGTGTGATTTACGTCTTGATCACTTGGTCCGATGTGTAATGTTCCTGATGGAATGTAAACCATACCATAAGGATTAATACCGTTCCAGACTGGTCGGTCTAATACACCGACTAACTGCCCGTTGTCACGTTGAGCACAAGATGCTAAAATTGTGATCCCAATCAGGGCTACTAATAATCTTGAAATATTTTTCATAACTGGTACCCGAGTTTTCGTCAGATAATTTTTGAAATGCTTATCCACAGCAACAAATGTAAGGATAGTCTTTTTAAAAATGAAACTGCGCTATACAGATTTTATTATAATATTGATTTAGTCTTTCGGTATGCTTCAATACTAAAGACGTAAAAACAAACGCAATTCATTTATAGATTATTTCATATTACCTGACGAAAATCTTTGTCTTTGGAAAATTTTGTTCAGAACTTACAAAAATCGAGGATTATAAATAATCTTTGGTGGCACTCCTGCCCCAAAAACTTTATTTAGATTATAATTCAACATAATCTCATGCGATCCCAAATTAGTGGCACTTAACCCTGATATCGGTAAGTCGTAAGCATAAGCGATAGTAACATTTTGCGTCACTTTCATACCCGCCATCATCACGACCGCATCGATTGTATTTGAATTATAACCTCTAAACGATGCTCCTAACATTATATTGTCATTATACTCGACTATTGCCGAAAAATCCGTTTGAATTTCTTGTATATCTGACTTTACTAATAATGATGGAGAAACGTTAAATTTTGAACCAATATCAAAATTGTACGCAAAGATAAAGAAATAATTTCTTAAAAAGTCAATGCTGGTCGGTTCATCTAAAGCAAAATCGACTGAATTTTGGAGTAAATTATTTGCAGAGAAACCAATTTGCATTGATTCCCCCTTGTAATATACTCCCGCATCTAAAATTGAAGCAGAGCTGGTTTCGATGCCAATCGGAATATAATTATCTGTTCGATCTTGATCTCGTGGAACTAAAATAGATCCATCTAAGGTCTTTTGAAGAATACCTCCCCGAACACCAGCAGAAATAAATCCATTTCCTAATTCTTGTTGATAATTGTAGGCTGCCGTCAGTTTTAGGTTCCGTTCTGCTCCCAAAGCATCATTTTCTATTCCTAACCCAAACGCCCCTTTCATAAAATAAAGTGGCATGTGCACATTAAAATCCTGTGTTAGTGGGCTTCCTTCCAGTCCCTGCCATTGCTGCCGAAAAACACCTGTTGCACTAACAGACTCATCTAATCCAGCGTAAGCAGAATTAAAATTATACGGATTGAACATATATAAACTGTACTGAGCAGGTTGTTGTGCGAAAGCACAAAAGCTAAATAATAAAAACGCTGAAAGGAATAAGTATCTCATATTTGCCATAGCTTTTGCTTTTTTAAGTATAGATGCAGAGTATTGGGTGAGTTTTTTAGTTGCTAAAAACTGCGTACTGCCAACTGACCACTGTTTTTGGTTTATTCTGTTTAGGCTATAACAGACCTTGAATCAATAGTGTTGAGGTGTTTTTTGTTCGAAGCCTCAATTTATACTATAAATAACACTTTTCAAATTATTTGTGTTTCAACATTATTTTTTAATAACGAAAAAATTTAATAAAATGTGTACCAATATTTTTGACTTGTTTTAAACAATTTCCAAGACCTCCTCAACAGTTTTGACAGGCAACTGACACGTATAATTCTTACAAACAAAAATTAAAGTATCACTCCCTACTGTTTTTCCTTCCAACAATGGATAAGCCTCATTTGGCACTTTTGCCGCCATAATTACACGATTCGGTATAAATTGTTGTGAAATAACTTTGGCCTTCACCAATGCTTGACTGCCAATAATCGCAATTTCATGTGTTGGGTGAATGATATTTTGCATCGCACTTGCCCATTTTGCAAAAGAAGTCGGATATTTCTCAATAGATGACTGGACTTGTGTCAACATGGCGTAAGCTATTGCTTTATAATTTTCCTTTCCTAATAAAATCCCTAACTGCTGCAAGTTATGAACCATCGTAGAATTACCCGAAGGCAAGGCATTATCATACAAATCCTTAGTACGAGTAATCAGGTCAGTTTGGTTGGCCGATGTAAAAAAGAAAAGTTTAGAGGCTTTATCAAAAAACTCATTTATAACAAATTGGGTCAATTCATCGGCTTTAGTCAAGTAAATTGTATTTTGAGTCACCTCAAATAGCTGCAACAAGGCCGCAATCAAAAAGGCATAATCATCCAAAAAAGCTTGATGTTGTCGTTTACCATTTTTATAAGTGTGATAAAAATGAGTTTCCCCCTCAAACGTTTTTAATAAAAAATCCATATTTTGAATCGCAATACTCAAATATTCCTCATCGTCCAACGCTTTATAAGCTTTCACAAAAGCAGTCGTCATCAACGCATTCCAATTCAACAAAATTTTATCATCCAAGCTTGGTTTGATGCGTTTATCTCTGACTTGAAATAATTGTTCTCGACATCTTTTCATCGTTGATTTAAAATCATTCAAATCTATGCTATTTGCTTTCGCAAAAATTAGGTACGAATCCTTTCGCCACAAAATATTACGACCATCCCAGTTTCCATCTTCAGAAACACCATAAAATCGACAAAATAAATCTGAATTTTCGCCTAAAACCGCATCAATTTCATCCTTAGACCAAACATAAAACTTACCTTCAACGCCTTCAGAATCGGCATCTTGAGCAGCAAAAAAACCACCTTCATCTGACCACATTTCACGTTTGACGTAAGTCAAAGTTGCCTCAATCGTTTCTTGATATAATTCTTTTCCAGTCAACTGATACGCCTCTGAAAGCAAGGCCACCAACAACGCATTATCATATAACATTTTTTCAAAATGCGGAATCAACCAAGCTTTATCCGTCGCATAACGAGCAAATCCACCACCGATTTGATCATAAATTCCACCTCGAATCATTTTATCTAACGATAGCTCAACTTGTGCCAATGCTTCTGGAATATTCGTAAAGTAATGATAATCCAAACAAAACTTCAACGTCATTGACGCTGGAAATTTCGGTGCCGAACCGATTCCACCATTTTGAGTATCAAACCGTTCTCGAATAGTCTTATATATAAGGTGTAATGAATTTTCATCAAATGCTACTTTTTTGGTTTCCACCAAATTATCCAACAAACGATTATCCGCATTATGAATATAATTCGTCAATTTTTCGGCCTGTTCAACAACTTGCTCTTTTTGATTTTGATAAGCCGAAGTCAAATTTTGTAAAACTTGTGTCCACGAAGGTCGATTGTGTCGAGCTTCGGGCGGAAAATACGTACCACCAAAAAATGGCCGCTTGTCAGGCAACAAAAAACAATTCAATGGCCAACCGCCTGAGCCAGTCATAATCTGAACCGCCTCCATATAAATCGAATCAATATCTGGTCGTTCTTCCCGATCAACTTTAATATTGACAAAATTTTCGTTCATTATCGCTGCAATAGCTTCATTTTCAAAAGATTCTCGTTCCATCACATGACACCAGTGACAAGTCGAGTACCCAATACTGACCAAAATCGGTTTATCTTCTTTTTTTGCTTTCGCAAAGGCTGCTTCGCCCCACGGATACCAATCTACAGGATTGTCTGCATGTTGTAGTAAGTATGGACTTGTTTCTTTGGATAATCTGTTCATTTCAGGATACTGGTTTCTGGTGACTTGATTCTTATTGCTGGTTAAGGTAACTGATTTTAATCGGATTTAGTTGATTCTCTTTTATAAATAATCAATCGCTCTTTCCTCTAATCTTAGGTTAAATAACTTCATGAAAGTAAATCAATAATCTAGGGTTATTACGTAAAACGCCGAAACTGCAACTTGCAATTTCGGCATTTTGTGTTTTATTTGGTTCGTAAGACTATCGTTAAAAAATGGAGTGACCAAATACCCTTGACAATTTGAAATATGGAAGAAAGTTAGTCAGTTTGTAATTGGTCACCGTCCAATGAAAAGCAAAGCTTCGATAAACTAAAAGAAACGCAATCTTAACAATAGTATAAATACTATGTTAATATTTATCTTTAATTGTTTCGATTCGCATTACAAAGGTAAACTATTTTTTAATTTATAGTTCAATTTTTAATATTTTTTTTGATTCCAGCCCATTTTTGTCTAAAAAAACCAAAGCCTTTCCCCTTTTCTCATTGTTGCGAAGTGATAACGAACCGGTATATTTTTCAATAAAAAATCCAACTCATTCAAAACTTCAATACTCAACCACCAAACTTTATTTATCCTGTAATTCGACTAATTTCTGTTCAATTCTTGCCAAATAAATCTCGTCTTGATCTAAGTTTCTGGCATTTTTATAATCTTCAATAGCAGCGTTAATATTTCCTAGTTTTTCGGCAGTTAACGCACGATAATAGAAAGCTTTTGCCATTGTCGGTTCTACCTCCGCAGCAATATTGAAGTTATTATACGCTTGTTTTAACGAGTCATATTCCAAGAAAATCAGCCCGACATTAACATACGGGTCAGCATATTCTCGGTCGATCGTATGGATTTTTTTGAAGGTTTCAATGGCTTCATTATCCATTTTTCTATCAGTATAATTCATACCTTTCGCATACAACGACGGAATGTGAAAAGGGTCAATATCTAAAGCATTATTAAAGTATTGTAATGCCAACTTATTCTTTCCTTGAGCATCAAAAAGTAACCCTAACTCATAAAAACCATCTAATAAATCTGGGTCTTGCTCAACTGCCGTCTGAAAACTATTGATGGCCTTCGTTGTATCACCGATCAGCTTATAATTTAGCCCCATCATAAAAAAGGCTTCCGAGTTCATTGGCTCAAACTCTAAAATACTATTTGCTGACTGAATAGACGCACCATGTTGTTTTGTAATCATTTGAAATTCTGCCAACTTCAAAATCAAAGAAACATCAGTCGGAAAGCGTTCGACCGCAACTTCCAGTATATCAATTGCTTCTTTTGACTTGTAATAATCTAAATATGTATTAGATAAAATTCGGTAGAAATCCGCTTGATCTTTATCTAACTCAATCGCTTTATTTAAATCTGTAATCGCTGCTTCATAATTTTCGACTTCATAAAACGCCTCTCCTCGCTGTGCGTACAAAATCGCTTTTTCAGGACTTTTCCCAATCGCTTGTGTCAAGCTATCTATATACGGACTGAATTCTGAAATCTCTTGCTGTGAAGTTTCATCAGAGCTATCGCCACAATTGACCATCGTAAACGCCGTAATAATAAAAATGAAAATCAACGTGATGCTAATCCTTGTTTGATACATATTTATAATCTTAAATTAATGACTATTTTGATACTTGACGCAAAAGTAATTATCCGAATTAGTCATTTTTAGTGTTTTTATAAAAATAAAACAACTTAGATAATTCATTGATAATAAATAAGATACAAGCACTTACAAGTTTATCAATGTACTTTTGTAAAGTAATTTTTTATGAACAATTCTATTTTTAGAAAAATGATAAATATAAAAATATGAATATACTAATCTTATCGTTCACCTAAATTTAGTTGAAAGATTACTCTCTAAAATTAACGTTGTAAAACGACTATATTTTAAAAGTAGATACCGAACAGTTAAAAGATTTATTGAAATCAAAATACGGTTTCGATACAATTAGCCTTCTAAAAGACAGTGTTTGCTAAAGAAAATAATTTCAAATGTATTAAAAATTTTCAGGACGAATTAACGGAAGATAATCAATTGTTAATTTTTCACTCTGGTCTTGCTATTGAATACGAAAATCAAGGTTACCGGCTTGTGT
>Ga0075467_10001177_pt1 | contig 21665 bp, 15 predicted proteins | sample DEB08_DNA_9_FD_75067 | JGI IMG/M metagenome (GOLD analysis project Ga0075467, IMG submission 75067) | Aqueous microbial communities from the Delaware River and Bay under freshwater to marine salinity gradient to study organic matter... | ecosystem: Environmental > Aquatic > Marine > Coastal ... | reverse complement strand
TTTGTTTTCCTTCTTCTACAATATTAAAACCATGAGAATAAGATAACGTCGCTCCCTTTTTCATCATTGGCATAACTGTATCTACAACATTAGAGTGTTGCTTATCTGGTGTTAAATTCAACACCAAATCTGCAGTTGGAATGAGTTCTTCATAAGTTCCAACATTAAATCCATTACTAGTAGCGTTTTTATAGGATTGACGTTGCTCATCAATGGCTTGTTTACGTAAGGTGTAAGAAATGTCTAATCCAGAATCTCTCATGTTTAACCCTTGATTAAGACCTTGTGCTCCACAGCCAACGATGACTATTTTTTTACCAATTAATGGAGTAACACCATCTTTGAATTCTGAAGACTCCATAAATCTACACTTAGATAATTGATCTAATTTTTGACCTAATGATAGTGTGTTAAAATAATTTGCCATTTTTTGTTTTTATTAGTTATTAAATGCTGCAAGCATTTCAGTTATTTTCATTTCATCTTTGGTTACTGCAATGCGTCCTGAACGTACAAATTGCATAATTCCAAATACACTTAATTCTCTATATAACAATTCTATTTCGTTTCTTCTTCCTGATTTTTCAAGCACAAAAAACTTCTTGTTCACAGTAACAATTCGAGCATTACTCAATTTAATTATATTTTGAATTTGAGGTTCTTCAAATAATAAGTCAGACTTAATTTTAAACAAGCAAGATTCTTGATAAATCGTTTCCTCGTCAGTATGATAATACGCTTTTATCACTTCTACTTGCTTTTCTATTTGACCAATGATTTTCTTAATATTTTCTTCAGTCATATTCACCAAAATTGTCCATCGTGTAACACCATCAATTTCAGAAGCTGATGAGTTAATACTTTCAATATTGATATGTCTTCGTTGAAAAATTGCTGAAATTCTATTGAGCAATCCTATATTATTTTCGGTATAAACCGAAACCGTATATTGTTTAATTACTTTATCCATATTTATTCTAATCTTATATCTGAAACCGACGCTCCTGAAGGCACCATTGGAAATACATTATCTTCTTTTTCTACACAAACTTCTAAGAAATATGCGTCTTTGCTTTGCATCATTTCTTGAACTGCTGATGCTAACTCTTCACGTTTAGTTACTTTTTTAGCATCTAAATAATAGCCTTTTGCAATAGCTACAAAATCTGGATTGGTCATTTCTGTTGAAGCATATCGCTTATCAAAAAACAACTGTTGCCATTGACGAACCATTCCTAGAAATTCATTATTCAACACTACAATTTTTACTGGAACTTTAGTTTGAAAAATGGTCCCTAATTCTTGAATAGTCATTTGATAACCACCATCTCCAATAATCGCCACAACGTCGCGTTCTGGAGCTGCCATTTTTGCACCAATAGCTGCTGGGAGTGCAAATCCCATCGTTCCCAAACCACCAGAAGTAATATTACTTTTACTCACATTAAATTCTGCATAACGACAAGCAATCATTTGATGTTGACCAACATCTGAAACTATTGCAGCCTGTCCTTTACTTTGTATGTTGATTTCTTTCAACACTTCTCCCATTGTAAGTCCTTCTTTGGTTGGATGTAAATCGTTTTTTATGACTTTTTCAAATTCAATAGCATATAAATCCTTAAATTTTTGATGCCATTCAGGGTGTGAATTTACATTCAACAAAGGCAGAAGTTTAGATAGGCTCTCTTTTGAATCCCCTAAAACCGCAACATCCGTTTTTACGTTTTTATCAATTTCTGCTGGATCAATTTCAAAGTGAATTACTTTGGCTTGCCTTGCATATTCGTCAAGTTTCCCAGTTACGCGATCATCAAAACGCATACCTATGGCAATAAGCACATCGCATTGATTTGTTAGAACGTTAGGCGCATAATTTCCATGCATACCTACCATTCCAATATTTAAAGGATGAGATGTAGGAATTGCAGATGCTCCCATTATTGTCCAAGCCGATGGAATACCAGCTTTTTCAATAACCGCTTTAAGCTCTTCTTCCGCCTTGCCAAGAATAACACCTTGCCCCCAAACAATCATTGGTTTTTTAGCATTATTGATAAGTTCGGCAGCAGCTTTTAATGAAGATGCTTCAGTTTTTGGCACAGGAATATAACTTCTTACTCCTGTACACTTTTTATACTGAAAATCAAATTCTTCAAATTGAGCATCTTTAGTTATATCAATTAAAACCGGTCCTGGGCGTCCACTTTTTGCAATATAAAATGCCTTTGCAATCACTTCAGGTATTTGAGAAGCCTTTGTAATTTGATGATTCCACTTCGTTACAGGAGTTGATATTCCAACTATATCTGTTTCTTGAAATGCATCACTTCCCAATAAATGAGAAGCAACCTGACCTGTTATACACACTATTGGCGTCGAATCTATTTGTGCATCAGCAATACCTGTAATTAAATTTGTTGCTCCTGGACCAGATGTTGCCATTGCAACTCCAACTTTTCCAGAGATTCTAGCATAGCCTTGAGCTGAATGTGTCGCTCCTTGTTCATGCCTAGTTAATACATGATGAATTTTATCTTGATACTTATATAGTTCATCATAAACTGGCATAATTGCACCTCCTGGATAACCATATAGTACATCTACACCTTCCGCTAACAAGCATCTTACAATAGCTTCGCTACCAGAAATACGTTCTTTTGGCTGCTCTAAATATTGCTTTTGTTTTATTGTTAATGTTTCTTGCATAATCATAATTTAAAACTCATCTGTTACACATCCTTTAGATGCTGATGAAACCGTTCTTGCATATTTATATAAAACACCGCGTTCAACTTTTAGTTTTGGTGCTTTCCATTGTTTTTTTCTTTCTTGTAATTCTTTTTCAGAAACCTCAAGTGTGATAGAATTAGTATCGGCATCAATGGTGATCATGTCCCCATCTTTTACCAAGGCAATTGTACCACCTTCTTGTGCTTCAGGTGTAATATGCCCTACGACAAATCCATGTGTGCCTCCAGAAAATCGTCCATCTGTGATTAGTGCAACATCCTTGCCTAATCCTGCTCCCATAATAGCAGCAGTTGGTTTCAACATTTCAGGCATTCCTGGACCTCCTTTTGGACCTTCATAACGAATAACGACTACATCGCCTTTATTTACTTTACCATCACGAATACCATCATTGGCATCATATTCGCCTTCAAAAACTTTCGCAGTTCCGCGATACTTTAATCCTTCTTTACCTGTAATTTTAGCAACACTTCCTTCTTCTGCAAGATTTCCATAAAGCATTCTTAGATGTCCAGATATTTTAATTGGATTTTCGAGTGATTTAATAACATCTTGACCTTCTTGCAAGTCATCAACGTCTAATAAATTCTCAGCTAATGTTTTTCCAGTGACTGTTAAACAATCACCATGAAGTAATCCTTTTTTTAATAAATATTTCATAACAGCTGGAATGCCGCCAACGTTATGAACGTCTTCCATTAAATATTTTCCACTTGGTTTCAAATCGGCCAAAAAAGGTGTATTATCACTAATTTTTTGAAAATCTGCTAATGTAAACTCAATTTGCGCTGCTCTAGCAATCGCTAAGAAATGAAGCACAGCATTAGTAGAACCACCAAGAATTGTGACTAAACGAATAGCATTTTCTAGTGATTTTCGAGTGATAATATCAGAAGGCTTAATGTCTTTTTCAAGCAATAATCGCATGGCCTCACCAGCTTTAATAGATTCCTGTTTTTTAGCTTCTCCACTTGCTGGATTGGAAGAATTAAAAGGTAAGGTCATACCTAAAGCCTCTATTGCCGAAGCCATAGTATTTTCAGTGTACATGCCTCCGCAAGCTCCTGCTCCAGGGATTGCTTTCTTTACAATACATTCAAATTCTTCCTGACCCATTGTTCCTGCTACCTTGCTTCCCCATGCTTCAAAAGCCGAAACCACATCTAATTTTTTTCCATTATGACAACCTGAATCAATGGTTCCTCCATAAACTAAAATTGATGGTCTATCTAATCTTATCATTGCCATTAATGCTCCAGGCATATTTTTATCGCAACCAACAACAGTTATTAAACCATCATAACTCATAGCTTGTACAACAGTTTCCATAGAATCTGCAATGATATCTCTTGAAGGTAATGAGTAGCGCATTCCAGGAGTTCCCATTGAAATACCATCGCTTACTCCAATGGTATTAAATATTAAACCAATAACATCTTCATTGAGTGTCCCTTGCTTTACCAATTTTGCCAAATCATTTAAATGCATGTTACATGGATTGCCTTCATAACCTGTACTTGCAATTCCAACAAGAGGTTTTTCAAAATCTTCACTTGTTAACCCAATACCATGCAACATGGCTTGCGCTGCTGGCTGTGTAGGATCTTGTGTAACTGTTTTACTATATTTATTTAAATTCTTCATTTTATATAAATCGTTCTAAGCAAAGCTTAGAAGTTTCGAAAATAGATTTTTGCAACGTTTATCAATTGCATTTTGAATTTACTAGTCTAAATTCATTATTACTTTAATTTTGTTAACTTATTGTTTTTCAATGTTTTAAATTATTATTTATATGATGTTCAAAACTTTAAATTTCTCATAAAAAAAGCCTTCCGTTTACAGGAAGGCTTTAAATTTATTATTTGAAATTTTTATACCATCCTTCTAGTCTCGTGAAATAATCACGACACTAATTATAGAAATGATATTTAAAACTTGTCTTTTCATTTGTTGATTCAAATATTAGAATTATATTTTTAATAACCAAATTAGATGCAAGCAGAAAAATAATCTTCTATTAGGCTTATAAAATTACATCGATAGTTTATTTTTCGGTTTATAGTCATTTTATGACAAAACCGTTTTTTAGTTTCTTGATATTATTTACATTTGCCACGAATTATAAGAGGAAAAATTTGTCTGATTGCAACCTCATTAAAAAAATGCTAAAGCAGTAAGTCATCACTTCTCTAGCAATTCGCAATCTCACTTATTTTTCTTAATTTAACCCATAAATTAAACAAGATTTTATGCCATATTTATTTACTTCAGAAAGTGTATCAGAAGGACATCCAGATAAAGTAGCCGATCAAATTAGTGACGCTTTAATAGATCACTTTTTAGCATTTGATAAGGACTCGAAAGTAGCTTGTGAAACGTTAGTAACCACAGGCCAAGTTGTGTTGGCTGGGGAAGTAAAATCTAACACTTATTTAGACGTGCAGAAAATTGCACGTGATACCATCAATAAAATTGGCTACACTAAAAGTGAGTACATGTTTGATGGGAATTCATGTGGTGTATTTTCTGCTATTCATGAACAATCTGATGATATTAATAGAGGCGTTGATCGTGCTAATAAAGAAGAGCAAGGTGCTGGAGATCAAGGAATGATGTTTGGTTACGCTACAAGTGAAACCGAAAACTATATGCCTTTAGCTTTAGACTTATCTCATAAAATTTTAATTGAACTTGCAGAATTACGTCGTGAAAACAAAGACATTACTTATTTACGTCCCGACTCTAAAAGTCAAGTCACTATTGAGTATAGTGATGATAATGTACCTCAACGTATAGATGCGATTGTAGTATCGACGCAGCATGATGATTTTGATGCAGACGAAACAATGCTTGCTAAAATTAGAAAAGATATTGTTGAGATTTTAATACCTCGAGTTGTTGCTAAATTACCAAGTGATATACAAGCCTTGTTTACAGATAATATTAAATATCACATTAATCCAACAGGGAAATTTGTAATTGGTGGACCACATGGAGACACTGGTTTAACAGGACGTAAAATTATTGTAGATACTTATGGTGGAAAAGGTGCACATGGTGGAGGTGCTTTCTCTGGGAAAGATCCAAGTAAAGTAGATAGAAGTGCGGCTTATGCTACACGACATATTGCAAAAAATTTAGTTGCTGCTGGAGTTTGTGACGAAGTGTTAGTACAAGTAAGTTATGCTATTGGTGTAGTGGAACCTATGGGAATTTTTGTTGACACCTATGGCACATGTGCTTTTAATATGACAGATGGTGAAATCGCTAAAAAAGTATCTGAAATTTTTGATATGCGACCAGCTGCTATTGAAGAACGTTTGAAACTACGCAACCCAATGTATAGTGAAACTGCAGCTTATGGGCACATGGGAAGAACAAACGAAATAGTATCTAAAACTTTTGAGCAACCAAATGGTGAGCCAATTACTTTGGATGTTGAGTTGTTTACTTGGGAAAAGTTAGATTATGTAGATAAAGTAAAAGCTGCGTTTGGTTTATAAGCCATACTCTTTTAGAATATAAAAAACCTCATAAATTAATTTTATGAGGTTTTTGTTATTTGACATTGTCAGAAAAAAAGTCGAACTTCGTTTAACGTCGTGTATAAAACATTAAAACGATTTCATACACATCATAAGTTGTAAGTCATTTTACAGGATATGAAATTAATTAGGCCATTTCTAATTTTAATCATAGTTACAGGAGTATTCTCTTGTAAAGAAAAACCTCTTACTAAAATAGCAAAATTACAGACTCTTATAGATTCTATTTATAAAGCACATCCTAATGGTGTTGGCTTTATTCTACATGTAGAAGCGCCAGATCAAAACATTTCATGGGGAAGTGCAGTTGGTTATTCAAATCGGCAGACAAAAGAGACTTTAAATAAAGAGCAACCTGGTCAAATTGCCAGTATAACGAAAACGTTCGTTTCTGCAACCATATTTAGACTTATTGAAAACGGTGATTTAAATATGTACGAACCAATCAGAACTTTGGTGCCAGAAAAGACTAGAGTACTTATGATTGAAAATGGATACGACCTTGACAGTATTACAGTGGCACACCTCCTGTCACATCGTGGAGGGTTTCCAAGTATGGTTACGAAAAAGTGGCGTGAAATCTTAAAACAAAACTTGCAATATACTTGGACTAGAGATGAACAAATTAAAGATGCATTATCAATGAATGAACGGCTTAAGATTGGTGATTTTGAGTATAGTGATTTGAACTATTCCTTGCTATCTGAAATTATAGAAGAAAAAACGGAGACGTCATTTTTTCTTGCCATGCGTAATCTTTTGAAGTTTGATGAAATTGGCTTGAATAATACTTGGTTTTATTCATTAGAACCAGATCCGAAAGGAATTGAAGAACGATTCCATCAATACAAAGAATCCAGAAACTGGGTAAGCACATTTGATGAAAGTCCTACTTGGGGATTATTTGGTGCAGCTGGACTTGTTTCTACGACGGAGGATTTAGCTATATTTTCTCAAGCACTAACCACAGGAAATATTTTTAACAATCCAGAAACTTTAAGTTTGATGCTTTCTGACCTTAAAGGTTTAGATAATACGTTTGAAGATATTGGTTACGACATGGAGTTTAGCATGAGAATGGGAATTGACCTTATAAAAGGTCAAGATTTTGAGATTTATGGATTTAATGGATATTGGGGTGGATATATGTATCACTTCCCCGAACTAAATGCATCTTTTGGATTATACCAATTAAATGCAGATGAAGAAATAGATATAGTTAAACTATTTTTAGACATTAAAAATATAATTGAATAAAAACGCCTTACAACAACGTGCATAACTAATTGCTTGTTCTCAGAGTACTCGGAAAATCCTACGGATTTCCCTCTGGTTCGTGATAGTTTACTATCTTTAAGCTAGCCAACGCAACAAGCCATACACGAACACGTTAAACGAATCCAAAAAAAAGCCTTCTCAATTGAGAAGGCTTTCGCTTTTATTAAATAAAACTATTAGTTATCGTCCAAACCACCTTTGCGCGTTGGAGAGCGTTGTGTTGGCCATTCCATTTGTTTACCTGTACGTCTGCTAGTTGGTAATACAATTTTTTCGGTTGATGTTTTATCTGGATCTTCACTTGCCATGTAGGTTAAAATCGCTGTAAGAATAGCGTTATTTCTAACATCATCAAATATAATTTTGTCATACGTATCTCTATTTGTATGCCAAGTATAATTCCAATATGACCAGTTTAAAGCACTTAAATTAAACGCAGGAGCTCCTGCTGCTAAAAATGATGCATTGTCTGATCCTCCTCCAGAAGGTGAGCCTGGAAACGTTGTTTCTATATGCTGAGTTATATCCCTAGGGACAGCTTCTAACCAGCTTCCCAAATAATCATAAGCATGTAAAAATCCAGCCCCAGAAATGTTAATTACTCTTCCTGTTCCGTTATCTTGGTTAAAAGATGCTTGTAAGTTTTTTACGATATCTGGATGATCTTCAACAAATGCTCTAGAACCATTTAATCCTTGTTCTTCACTTCCCCAATGACCAACAATAATAGTACGTTTTGGGTTAGGATAGAACTTTTTAAGTAAACGCATTGCCTCCAACATCACTAAAGTTCCTGTTCCGTTATCTGTAGCTCCTGTTCCTCCATCCCAAGAATCAAAATGTGCAGATAACACAATATATTCATTTGGTTTTTCAGTTCCTTTAATTTCACCAATTGTATTAAATGTTGGCACTTCACCTAATTCTTTAGATTCTGCAACAATTTTGAGTACTGGTTTATTACCATATTCTGCCATTCTATAAAGCATTGTATAGTCTTCTAATTCCATATCCACTGTTGGAATATTTTTTGTTCTTGCACTAAATATTTTATTAACTCCAAAACCATTAGACCAATTACAAGCAACTAAACCAGCAGCTCCAGCGTCTTCTAAAGCACCAAGAATTGAGCGTGTGTTGTATCCAGTTCTTCCAATATTTTCTCTCCATTCTTTAGTCATTGCATCACGCTCGTCTTTCATTTTTTGAAACGACTCTTCAGTAGCAAATTCTTCCCAGTTATAATCTGGACGTCCTGTTGGTTGGTTCATTGAAACTAAAACAAGTTTACCTTTTACATTTGGTAACCAGTTTTTAAATGCCGTAGAATCTTTAATATTACTTGGCAATACTATCGCTTCAGCTGTCACGCCTTGACTTCCTGTACTTGGGTTCCAAGCTAATTGCATACCTTCAAGAGACTGAACTCTTGGCGAAACCATATCAATATGCGTGATTCCACGTTCCCAGCCACGCCAAGTTCCATATTTTTCTTGTCTTGCCTCAATTCCCCACTTTTTATATTGAGCAATTGCCCATTGGCTAGCATTTTCCATTTGAGGTGTTCCTACCAAACGAGGTCCAACAACATCTAAAAGTTCGTGTGCTAAGCGTTCTAGTTGTGAGTTCTCATTGGCTTCTTTAATCATATTATCAATCACATCGTCTTGAGCAAATAAATTTCCTCCAGAAAATAGTAATGCAATTAGAAATAGTTTAATAGTTAGTTTCATTATAAAATGTATTTGTTGGTTATAAATTTTTAAAAAGTCTTCTAAAATAAATAATAATTATGATTTAGAGTGTTAAAAAAATGGTATAAAAAAGCCAGCTTAAAAGCTGGCTTCATTTTTTAAAGTTCATATCGTAACCTAAAGGTAACAAATCGTGGTTGAATGAATGTTTCTGAAGTAGAAACAAATAAATTATTGGCACTATTATTAAGTCTTGATTCAATATTCAATAAATTGGAAGCTCTTATTTCGTATTCCCATTTTGCATCTTTATCTTTTCTGTAAGCTAATGATGCGTTCCATGTTTCAAATGAATCACTATCGCCTCCCTTTTTACTCTGACGTGTATATGTATAATCTGATCTAAGTGTCACAGATTTCCATATGTAGGCATCAAAATCAATTGAAGGTGCGTTTGTATAAAATGTCGTTTTATTTGCACCTTGATTATTTGTTGAAATACTATAACGATAGTTAACACTTACATTAGGAGCGACCTTAAAATTAGTTCTCAATCCAGGTGTGTAACTTTGAGTAAAACCTTCATTAACTGATTGCCTGTTTTGTATAAACTGATTTATTTTACTGTAATTTAAATTTGCATTTAGCGTCGCTCTTATTTTACCAAAAGTACGTTGCACACGACCAAAAGCCGAAACATTTTCATCTGCAAAACTTGAGTTAAAGAATGAACTTGTTGTAATTACATTTTCAAAATTGGTCAGGTTTCTAACTTGGTCAATATTTTTTGAGTATGCTAAACGTCCAAATACATTTGTATAGTTAAACAGATTAAAACTAGAATAAAATAGACTTAAGTTATGTGATAAAGCATTTTGTAATTCTGGTTCTCCAAACTGAATACTATTAAAGTTATTTAAAACCAATCCTTGTGCTAATCGTGTGACATCAGTAAACTGATTACTCATATCGTATCTGAATGTCAGGCTTTCACTCTTTTTGAATTGAATACGCGCTTCAAAATCCGGTAATATTCTGAAGAAGTTATCTTTATATTCTTCTTCAAACTGACTGTTTTTATTGCCGTAAGAGTGCAATGAAAATCCAGGTGTAATTGTGAATTTACCTGTTTTAAGTCTATAATGAGCGCCTAAATAAATATCGCTAAAATTATACTCTGTATCATTTGTAGCTCGACCATTATTAAATGTTGGAGTTGGATCAAATTGTGAGCCATCATCTAAAAACTGAAATATATTTGAATTGAATTCTTGGCGACTTAAGATTGTACCTAAAGTCAAATTAAGATTACTCTTGGCATTAATTATATAATAATAGTCAAGTTTAGCATCCAATTGATTAGATTTTATACGTCTGTTTTGTCCTAAATCATAATTATTTAAACTAGTATCTAAACCCAAAGCTTCAGCTGTTGTGTCAAAAGCATCTCTGTCATTTGGATCTAACTCATCATTATTATCTGGATCATTAACTAATAATGCATTGTAAAATGGGTCCTCATCTTTTAATAAGTGTTGAGCTTCAAAAGCAAAAATGTTTTTTTCATTTAATGTATAATAATAGTTTACATTTTGATTAATACTAAACGGAGTGGTTTCATCAAATTGATTTGTATTCCCTAAAACTGAAGATAAAAAATTCTGATCTTGAACATCTTTTGAAATTCGCCCTAAAATATCATAATCTAATTGGTTATTTGCATTCGGTTTATATGTTGCACTCAATTTTAACAATCCTTGATCAGAGCGTTCTTGACTTGTTTGTTCTGTTGATTCATCAGGAATACCTAAATCTGAATCTGTGAACTGTCTAAAACTTGTCTGCTTTGACGCTATGCGACTTACATTATAAATAGCAAAACCACTAATATCTAAAGCTTGATTTGGTGAATAGCTAAAATTAGTTGCTCCTAGTTTACTTTCAATTTCTAATGCATTATTTTGATTTGTTAAAAACCCAAGGCTATTATCTCCTAAATTAATATTTGTACCACTACTTCTGCTTGGTGCTCTAAATCCAAACCCTCCTCCAAAGTTCCTTAAATCTCTCGGAGTTAAAGCAACTTCTCCTGTATTATTTAAATCTCCAATAAAATTTAGACTGAATTTTGGACTGTAATAAAAGAGCTTGGGCTGCAATAAATATAGTTCCTCATCTGGAGATGAACCACCACCAGCCGTAACATTACCAAACCAAAAGTTTTCTTTACCTTCTTTAAGTTTAATGTTTATAGCAAAATTATCTTGATTGTTAGTTACGCTACTTAATTGCCCAACTTCTGAGTAGTTACGTAATACTTGAATTTTGTCTACAGCATTTGAAGGAATATTTTTAGTAGCAATTTTGGTGTCACCATCAAAAAAATCTTTTCCGTTAACCATCAACTTATTAACGACTTTACCTTCAACCTCAACCTGTCCATCTTCATTAATCTCAACTCCAGGAAGTTTTTCTAGTACATCTTCTAGCTTTCGTTCTGACCCATTCTTAAAAGAATCTGCATTATAAACTATTGTATCTCCTTTTACAGTAACTGGCATTTCATAGGTTAACTCAACTGCATCTAAAGAGTTATCTTGCTGTAATGTGAAATCTCTAGAAACATCTGCTTCGGTAGTAGCAATAATTTCTTCAAAGCTTTTCATTCCTATATAACTAACTTGTAATTTATATTGAGCATTTTGTCCTAATCCAAGGAAAAAATAGCCTTTTTCGTCACTAATAGCATACGATTCCAGTGCACTTGTTTCTTGATTTATCGCAATAACGTTAGCTAGTTCCAATGGATTGCCTATGCTATCTTTTACAATTCCCTCAAACTTAATTTGAGAAAACGTTATGTTGACCATACAAAGGAGCACGACAAAAATTATTTTTTTCATGAGTTCTGGTTAATTGGTTGCTTGATAATTAGGAAAAATATTTGAAATTAATTTCGTCGTCGACCACGATTATCTCTCATTTCTTGCATTTTACCAGCAATCGTTGTTTGATAATCTTTTTTGTTAATTAATTTACCTTTCTCCGGAGCTTCGATTTTAATTTTCTCTTCTGGATTCATGATGATTTTAGAACATAATAATGTTGTATTACCAACATTCACTTCTAAAATTAATCCTGGAAGTCCCCAATATTCCAATGGTCCTTGACTTATAGGGATTTGCGGTGAATACCAGGCGATAACTTCTGTCATTTGAACTTCTCCGTCTTCATCTTCAGATAAATTATTCCAAGAAAAGTCATACCAAGAAAGATCAGCAGAAGGGATAGAAGCCGTAGCCTTAAAACTCGTATACTTTCCTATTTGTTTAGTTTCCGTGGTCATTTTCCATTCAATAGAGAGCAATTCATCTTTAACTAAAAATTGTTTACCATAAAACTCTTGGTTTTGCAATAAGGTATTTGATTTTACATTTTTATATTGTTCACCAGGTGTAAAGTTTTTTCCCCAAGAATCAGTTGCTCCTGACATAGCATCCAATTTTTCATCTTCTTTAAAAACAGATTCTTCCTTATTAAAAGTAAGGATATACGTTTTTTCTAATCTGTTTTTCAAATTCTCTTGAATTTGCTTTTTTTGAGCCTCACTCATACGAGCACCAAAGCTACCAAGCTCCATTGTTGATTTTGAAAAATAATAAGCCTTCCCTTGAAAATCTTGCGCTGACAGATTTGTTGACATTAAAATTATTAATGCGAGAATACTGATTTTGGTTAGATAATGTTTCATAATATAATGATAGATAAATTGTTTTGTTTAACAAATATATAAATTTGTTAAACAAAACAATCGTGTTTACCAAAACATTAACATTCACAAATAAGCGGTTAAAGTATTGACTTGTAAAATAATGCATGTTTAAAAAAAATCTATATCATAAAAAAAGCCAGCTAAAATGCTGGCTTAATTTTAAAGTGTATAAATCAACCTAAAGGAGACAAACCTAGGTTGTATAAAGTATTCGGAAAAACTAACTGAGATTGCACTCGTATTAGTCTCATTCTGCGATCTTGTATCCAATAAATTGGTTGCTTTAATTTCATATTCTAATTTAGAATCTTTGTCCTTTCTATACGACAATGATGCATTCCAAAATTCAAACGTATTACTTAGACCATCTTGCACACTAAATTTATTGTAATTATAATCTGTTCTAAAGGTGAATGATTTTAATATTAAAGCATCAACTTCTATTGAAGGTGTTTTAGTAGTCGATATTGTTTCTCCACCTCTACCTTGTTGATTATTTTGAAGTTGATAACGATACCCAACTTCTACATTTGGTGCAGTCCTAAAATTAGTTCGAACTGTAGCTTCATAATTTTGTGTATAACTTTCGTTTACAGAACGCGTGTTTTGTATAAATTGATTAAATAATGAATAATTAAAATTCCCAGATAAAGTTCCTCTAATTTTACCAAATGTACGCTGAAAACGGCCAAAAGCGCTTACACTTTCATCAGCAAAATCTGAATTAAAAGGTGAACCAATGCTTATAACACTGCCTGGCTCAAACGTTGATTGATTTCTAATGTTATTAATGCTTTTATTATAACTAATTCTAGCTGTAACGTTAGTGTAATTAAACATATTAAAACTATAGTAAAATAAACTCACATTATGAGATAATGCGTTTTCTAAATCTGGTACTCCAGAAAATAACGAGTTGTAGTTATTTAAGACCAAACCTCTAGCAAATCTTGATACATCAGTAAATTGTGTTTGCATACGATAGTCAAACGTTATTTGCTCACTCTTTTTTAATTGCATTCTTACATTAAAATCTGGCAGTAATCTAAAGAAATTATCAGTTGTTTCCTCACCTAACTGATCATTTTTAACACTATAAGCATGCCCTGAAACTCCTGGTGTAAATGTAAAAATTCCTGATTTTAAGCGATAATGAATCCCTAAATACATGTCACTAAAACTGTAATCAATATTGTTATCATCTAAACCTTCATTAATTGTTGGTGTTGGATTAAATACTGAATTATCATCTAAAAATTGAAAAATATTTGAGTTGAATTTTTGATTACTTAGAATCGTTCCGAGTGTGAAATTTATATCGCTCTTTGTATTTAATATGTTCCAATAATCTAATTTAGCATCTAGTTGATTGGATTTTATACGCTTATTTTGTGCTATGTTATAATCAAGTTGTGCTCCATCCAATCCAAGATTATCAGCTGTACCTTCATAATTATCTTTATCTTCTATAATGGCATTATAGAAAGGATCTTCATCAGATAGTAAATGTTGTGCTTCAAAAGCAAAAATATTATTCTCGTTTAAAGTATAATAATAATTAAAATTTTGATTAAGACTAAATGGACTTGAACTTTCTAGTTGATCAACTTCACCATTTACAGATGAGAAAAATCTTTGATCTTGTGATTCTTTTGAAATTTTACCGATAATGTCATAATCTAATTGATTACTAAAATTTGGTTTGTACTTGGCAGATAATTTCAACATCCCTAAATCACTATTTTGAAAGGTATTACTTTCTGTACTTTCATTAGGTATTCCAATATCTGGATCTGTAAATCGTCTGTCGTTGTTTTGTTGTAATTCTGTTTTTGTATTAGAAATTATAGCAAAACCACTAAGATCTAAAGCTTTATTTGGTGACCAACTAAAATTAGCGGCTCCAAATTTGGTTTCAATATCTTTTGCTTTACCATTATTAGCTGTTAGAAAATTTAGGCTGTTACTTCCTAAATTAATGTTTGTTCCACTTGATCTACTTGCTCCTCTAAAACCTCCAGAAAAGTTAAAATAGTCTCTACGTGTAAATGCAACTTCACCAAGATTATTTAAATCTCCTATAACATTGATGCTATATGTTGGACTATAATAAAATAGTTTTGGTTGAAATAAATATAAGCCTCCATTCATTGGAGCATCTCCAACTCCTGCAGTTATATTACCAAACCAAAAGTTAGTTTTACCTTCTTTAAGTTTAATATTAATTGCAATATTATCTTGATTGTTTGTTACACCACTTAGCTGCCCTACTTCTGCATAATTTTTAAGTACCTGAACTTTATCTACAGCATTTGAAGGAATATTTTTGGTGGCCAATTTAGTGTCTCCATCAAAAAACTCCTTGCCTTCAACCATTACTTTTGATACTACTTTACCTTCAACCTCTATTTGCCCATCTTCATTTATTTCAACTCCTGGTAAATTTTTTAGAACATCTTCCAGCTTACGTTCAGTTCCAGTTTTAAAGGAATCTGCATTATAAACCAACGTATCTCCTTTAATAGAAACTGGCATTTCATAAGTAAGTTCAACGGCATCAAGTGCATTATCTTCAAATAATGTAAAATCTTTATCAATATCATCAGATTTGGTATCAACAATTTCCTTGGCAGTTTTCATTCCAATATAACTCACTTGAATTTCGTATTTAGTATTTTCATTCAAGTTTAATTTATAGCGTCCTGCATCATTAGTAATACCATAAGAGTCTAAGATTTTGGTGTCTTGATTTATGGCAATAACATTAGCAAGTTCTAAGGGACTTCCAATACTGTCTTTTACGATACCTTCTACTTTAATTTGAGCAAAAGTTGTACTTACTACAATGAGCAGCAAAGCAGTTATAATATGTTTCATCTGTGATTTTTGGTTTTTAAAAAAAGATCGTAAGTACCATCTTTATAATCTGGCAAGTATAGTGATTATAAAATAGCTTCTTAATTAGTTTTGATTAGTTTTTTAGTTTGTTTAGTTTGTTTAGTTTGATTGATTAGTTATTTCGTCTTCCTCCACCATCACGTCCACCTCGTCCACGAAACATTTCGCTCATTTCTTCCATTTTCTTTTTTACAATTTCAGAATACTCTGCCTGAGTCACCTCTTTACCTTTTGAAGGCATCTTAATTTCTTCTTTCTCACCAGGATTCATAACAATTTTTGAACATAAAATTACTGTGTTTCCCGCACTTACTTCTAGGATTAAACCTGGAAGTCCCCAATACTCTCCTGGACCTTGGTTAATAGGAATTTGCGGTGTGTACCAAGCCGTTATGGTTTGTTCTTTAGGTATCTCAATCTCATCCATTGGGTTGTCTGTTTTTGTAGAATCCTTTGCTTTATCTTCATTCTCACTACCTCTATTTCTACGTCTAGCACTCATAAAATCAGTATCATCAAGTTTCTTTACAGCAGTAGCTTTCATTGCTAAATATTGACCAATTTGCTTGGTTTCAGCTGTCATAACCCATTCTAGTTTTTGCAACTCATCATTCACTAAAAATTGTTTGCCAAAAAACTCATTTTCAACCATCATTTTATTCTCTTTTACGTTTTTATATTGGTCACCTCCACCCATTGACATGCCTCCAAAACGCATTCCTCCGCCACCTGGAGCTTCTAATTTTTCTTCTTCTTTATAAATGGATTCTTCCTTATTAAACGTAAGAATAAAGGTTTTCTCAAACATACCCTTCATTCTTTCAGCTATCTGTTTCTTTTGCTGATCGCTCATTTCTCTTCCTCCAAAATTCTCCATATCCAATGTGGTTTTAGAGAAATAATATGCTTTGCCTTGAAAGTCTTTTTGAGCAAGTGCTGATCCTGAAATTAGCAGCATTAAAATGCTACTTGCAAAAAATTTAGAATATGTTTTCATAACTATATTGTCTTAAATTATAAAGTAAAAATAGTTTTTTACTACGTGTTTGACTCAAATAGTTACTATTAGTTTAATTGACAATAGTTAAATTATTCTTAAAAAATTTATCTACCATCACCAATTCTAATCTCAATATCATGACCATCATCTCTATCTCTATTGTTTCTCATGCGTTCGTTCATTTCTTTCATCTTCTTTTCCATCATGACATCGTACTTTTTCTGAGTGATTTTTTTACCTTTTGTTGGCTTTTTAATTTCAATAATTTTTTCAGGATTTAAAACCACTTTACTACACATCATAGTCGTTGTACCATCATTTACTTCCAATATTAAACCAGGCAAGCCGTGATATTCTGCAGGACCTGCACTCACTGGTATTTCTGGGGTGTACCAAGCAGTAATTGTTATCTCCTTCATTTCTGGCTTTTCAACAGAATTTAAATCTTTATCACCATTAACACTTATACCACTAGTGTGAACCTCTACTTCTCTTGTAAACGTAGCCTTATAGGAAGTGTAATCTCCAATATTTTTAGTTTCGCTACCTAATTCCCAGTTAATCTCTTCTAGCTTATCTTCAATTAAGAATAGTTTACTGAATGATTCGTTTTGATTGACGTATCTTTTTTCTTTTGTATTCTTATACATTATATCAGAACCACCAGATTCAACCATTACGAAAACCATACCTTGTGGTTGAGGGGCTCCTAGTTTTTCTTCTTCTTTAAAAACAGATTCTTCTTTATTAAAACTAAGATTATAAGTTTTCTCAAATTGTTTTTTCATCATATCCATCATACGTTCATGCATTTCTGAATTCACTTGCGTACTGTCCAACTTAATATCTACTTTTCTATGAGATTTATAGGTGGCTATACCTTGAAAATCTTGTGCCATTACATTTGTTGTAATTGAAAGAATAAGCACAGTAACTATTTTAATTAATCGACTCATGGTTTTTGAATTTAATTTTTACACTACAAATATGAGAACTCAAATTAGATTTTTGAGTTAACGTGTGTTAACGTGTGTTAACCGATTCGTTTTATACATTTTTAACGTTTACTTTTGAAGTATGAATGATACTAGATATAAAATAATATTATATGTTATTATTACTGTTATCATTGGCGTCATTAGCGTCCAAGTGTATTGGAATTTTAAAAATTACGGCGTCAATAAGCAACAATTAGTTAACGAGGTTCAAGCTAGTTTAGACACTGCTGTTGAAACCTATTATGCCAATTTAGCAGAAAAAAGCACTGTTGCTTTTGCACTTGAAGCAACATCTGATGAAGATGTTTTTGGTAAGGACGGGAAATTTGATAGCATATTAGGTTCAATTAATTTTAATAGGAAATGGTTTCGCAATACAGATTCACTGAATATAAGTATTGACAACTCAGATGACATTCATGTTTTTGAAGGTTTAAAAGCAGATTCTCTTCTTAACACGCTTCATGAAGACCACGTACCAAATAACCTTGCAAACAGAAAAATTGAATATAAAAATTTAAATAGCAATAGGCCAGATTCATTAGTCATGGATGGCTTTAAGATTTTAACATCTAAGGTTATTTTTTCTATGTCCCAAGACACATTAAGTTTAGCTTCAATAGACACATTAGTTAGAAAGGAAATTCTTAGAAAAAATCTAGATTTAGATTTTGGCTTGTCCTTAAACATTAAAGATGATACCACATCTATTACTAATGAAAACATTATTAATACGTCGTTTTTAAGTGCATTATCTAAATCAACTTTTTTACCAAAAAACAGTTCACTTAAAATACATTTCACAAACACCAAAAAAGAAATTTTTAAACGTATTCTTACAGGAGTATTATTATCAACTTTATTGATTTTAACAGTTATAGGCTGTTTGTTCTATTTGCTAAAAATAATCAAACATCAAAAGCAAATTGCTGAAGTTAAAAATGATTTTATAAGCAATATTACTCATGAATTTAAAACTCCCATCGCAACCATTGGTGTAGCTCTAGAAAGTATTAAAAACTTTAATGTCATAAATGATACCGAAAAAACTAAATCTTACATTGATATGTCAAACAGTCAATTGTCAAAACTTAATGTAATGGTTGAAAAACTTTTAGAAACAGCATCACTTGATAGTGAAAGTTTACAGCTTAAAAAAGAACAAGTAAACGTTACTGATTTAGTTGAAAACCTAATTAACAAACACACTTTAAAAGTAACTGATAAGTCAATAATCTTTGACCATTCAGAAAAGGAAATTATTGCCAATATAGATGCTTTTCATTTTGACAACGCGATTAATAATATTATTGATAATGCCCTTAAATATGGTGGTAACAAAATAAAAGTACAATTAGAACAAAATAAAATTGGCTTTACTGTCGAGATTTCTGACAATGGGAATGAACTAACAAAAGCTAACAAAGACAGAATATTTGAAAAATTTTATCGCATACCAAAAGGCAATACGCATGACGTTAAAGGCTTTGGTATTGGATTGTACTACGCTAAAAAAATTATTGAGAAACACGATGGCTCAATTCATTTAATTTTAGAAAATAATTGGACAACTTTTAAAATCTCGGTTCCAAATGTATAAATCTAAAAACACCATATTGTTAGCTGAAGATGAACCATCATTGGGACAAATAATTAAGGAAAGTTTAGAAACTAGAAACTTTAATGTTTTGCTTTGTGAAAATGGTGTAAAAGCATATCAAGTTTACAAACAAAGCAATCCAGAATTATTAGTGCTGGATGTGATGATGCCAAAAAAAGATGGCTTTACATTGGCAAAAGAAATTCGTTTGGAAGATGATACCATTCCTATTATTTTTTTAACAGCAAAATCTCAAACAGAAGATGTGGTTGAAGGTTTTAATATTGGCGGCAATGATTATTTAAAAAAGCCTTTTAGTATTGAAGAACTCATAGTTAGAATAAATAATTTGTTAAACAGAACGCAATTACAAAAAACCGCTGACATTTTAGAAATTGGGAACTACACATTTAACTTCCCAAAACAGCATATTACATTTAATGATTCTGAAAGAATACAACTCACACATCGTGAAGCCCATTTATTATATCACTTAATAAAAAATAAAAATAAAGTTCTAGATCGTTCTTTAATTTTAAACAAACTTTGGGGAACTGACGATTTCTTTACAGGAAGAAGTATGGATGTTTTTATTACAAAACTGCGAAAAAAGTTAAAACAAGACGAAAGTATTAAAATTGTAAATGTTCGTGGTTTTGGCTACAAACTAATTTGCTAAAAATGGTTTGATTTTTGTACTTTCCCATTTCATATGAAGTACATCACATACATTTTCCTTTTCACAAGTATTCCGTTATTTGCTCAAAATAGCATAAATACTAAGTTTGTTAGTAAAACTAAATTACTAGCAAATGACATTATTGGAATAGACAATTTCAATGATGTTTTGTACATTCAAAATAACTCGTTAGAAATAAATAGAAGTACAGGGAAAATAAATTATAATAATGCTCAATTAGGTGAAATAACATCTGCAAATGCTTTTAATCCACTAAAAATAAATGTGTTTTATAAAGATTTTAATACTGTAATGGTATTAGACAACCGTTTAGCTGAACTCACAAAAATTAATTTTAATACGTTAAAACCACTAAGAAATATTTCTCACATTTCTACGGGTTATGACAATACAATTTGGTGCTTTAATCAAGACAACCAACAATTAGAATTATTTGATTATAGAAATAACACAACAAGAGTAAAGACATTACCAATTGGTGAAAATGTAATTCAAATTACCAGTAATTTTAATAATTGTTGGCTACTTACCAAACGCTATTTATACGTTTACAATTATTTTGGAAGCTTACTCAAAAAAATGAATAATGATGGTTATTCGTCTATGTCTGAAACCAACGGAAATATTGTGCTAAAAAAAGATAATAGCTTATTTTATTTAAAAAATAACACAGAAAATATAGCTCCTATTAAACTCCCAAATTTGTTAATAAAACAGTTTTTTGTAACCAACGAAACCTTGTATATTTACGACGATGAATTTCTTCATCAATATCAACTAATAAACGATTAAATTATGCACGTTGCAATAGCAGGAAATATTGGCGCAGGAAAAACTACACTTACAAAACTACTAGCAAAACACTATAAATGGGAAGCTCAACTTGAAGATGTTGTTGATAATCCATATCTAGATGATTTTTATAATCAAATGGAGCGTTGGAGTTTTAACTTGCAGGTATATTTTTTGAATAGCCGATTTCGTCAAGTGTTACAAATTCATAAAAGTGGCAAAGAAATTATTCAGGATAGAACTATTTATGAAGATGCACACATTTTTGCGCCAAACTTGCACGCAATGGGCTTAATGACCAATCGTGATTTTGAAAACTATTCGTCGTTATTTCAACTTATGGAATCTTTAGTAAAAGGACCTGATGTATTAATTTATTTAAGAAGTTCCATTCCTAATTTAGTAAATCAAATACATAAACGTGGTCGCGACTATGAAAACTCAATAAGTATCGATTATTTAAGCCGGCTTAACGAACGCTATGAAGCTTGGATTCATGATTATGACAAAGGAAAACTCTTAATTATTGATGTTGATAATTTAGATTTTGTTGATAATCCTGAAGATTTAGGAAGCATTATTAATACAATTGATGCTGAAATTAACGGCTTATTTTAGGTAGTTCTGCCAA
>Ga0075467_10001172_pt1 | contig 21710 bp, 26 predicted proteins | sample DEB08_DNA_9_FD_75067 | JGI IMG/M metagenome (GOLD analysis project Ga0075467, IMG submission 75067) | Aqueous microbial communities from the Delaware River and Bay under freshwater to marine salinity gradient to study organic matter... | ecosystem: Environmental > Aquatic > Marine > Coastal ... | reverse complement strand
TTACCTTTCATTAATCTTAATTCAGACATTCGATACTTTTTTGTGGAATAATATTTAGACTTTTACTCTATATACTGCAATGGCCCTATCTGGGCAAACCAAGGCGCAATTTATGCATCCAGTGCATGCTTCGGGATTACTCATATAGGCATAATGATATCCTTTACGGTTAACCTCTGCTGTCATGCTTATCACATTTTCAGCACAAACTGGCATACAGACTTCACATCCTTTACAGGTTTCAGTATCAACAACGATAGCTCCAACAACTTTTGCCATATTCTTAATTTTATTAAAGGCGTTAATTGCGCATTAATTATACGATTCTCGAAATTATTGATAATTGACTGCTTTAACTATGATAATTGTCATTTCTGGAAGGCGATCCCTTTTGCTTTTAATGATTACAATGAAAACAAGATAAACGCAATACTGAATGAAAATAAATATGAATTCTTTTCTTTGGCCAGCATCTTAACAAAACAGGTTTGATTCCATACGTCCATCAAAAAATCATTAAAAAAACCGCAATTTAGTAGGTGAATTCTTTTATAAAAAGAGTTACATTTGATAAGTAGGTTAGTTTTAATTTTTGTTTTTTTTTTAAAATAATTCAATCCGATAATATCAAAAACAACTACATAGAATCTATGAAAATGTTAGTAAAAAAAGACAAATTCCTTGAACCAAATCTCATCAAAATAGATTTCTATGAAATATAAAAGAGTCATTTTATTTCTTTGCTTTCTTAGTATAATCTCCGCTTCTGCCCAAGAAAAAATCGAAGAAGGAAGTCAAATCGAAGAAGGGGACCAAAAAAAACGTCACTCTCTTGCTTTCGTTTTTGGTTATACCCATATCCCAAATGCAACAAAAGATGGCAAGACAAAGGAATCGGTATTTGTACCTACTATTGGACTGGATTATTTGTATGAGTTTAAGGAAAAATGGTTTGTTGGTGGTGCATTTGATATAGAACTGGGGATATACGAGGTGGATTATGAAGAAAATGAACTTACTCGGGAAATCGCCATAGTTCTTGCCGGCTTGGTCGGTTATGAAGTGATTCCAGGTTGGGCAGTTTTGGCCGGGCCAGGGGTAGAATTTGAAACACATAAAAACCTTTTTATTGTAAGGTTCAGCACCGAATATACTTTTGATCTAGGAAATGATTGGGGGCTGTACCCCAATTTTACCTATGATTTTAAAAAAGAATATAGTTCCTATGAGCTTGGAGTAGGGTTAAAAAAAAGATTTTAACCCAGCTTATTTTACGTTACGGTTGTGTGTTCCAGAACAATTCTATGTAAGTGAATCTATGCAAGAATTCACGCTAGCTAGTAACTTTATTATTTAGGTTTAGTATTATTTAGCATTCCCTTGCTTTTAGGATTTCTACAACCCTACATTGGATATTTCATCCCTTTTTTCAATGATCTACCGCTTTGTTGTTATTCAATTCTAGATATGATATTTATCATAGGGATTTTTGTTTTAGGTGGCGACTTTTGGAAAAAGTTAAGTGGATTGTTTGGCTATGACCTTAAAATAGCTAAAACGAGAAATTAATTATTGAAAAATAAAAAAACCATGAAATATTTATTTATTGTAATTCTAACTTTTTTTTCAGTGTGTGCATTCGCGCAAGAAAACGTTGATAGTGGAGAACCTGAACAAAACGCGGCAGCAAAAGCAATGGATGCTACTGCTACACAATGGAGTTTTCAATTTGCCTATCAATTCATGCCTGATTATTATAGTGATATGGTTAATGGAGCGCCACGTCAAGCTGGACTAGACAATTTTGCACAGTTACGAGTTGTTGCTCCTATTCCCTTAAAATCTTTAACCATCCTTCCTAGAGTAACATTTCGACACTATGAAAACGTGAGTACTGGTGATAGTGGATTTGGCAATACAGAAATTTTTGCTTTAATCATACCGAAAGCTTTAGATTGGGGATCAGGACGCACAGGAATTGGTCCATTAATCACAACCCCCGGTAGTAAAAAAGTAGCAAAGGATGAATGGGGCTATGGATTTTCTGCAGCGCTTGTAAATAATTCAGGATTGTGGTTTTACGGGGTTTTGGTTACTCAGTCATGGAGAGCTATTGACCCAAGTGCATTACCAGCTGGCAATTCAGATGCCAATCCTCTAGGGATTGCACCTTTCTTAAATTACCGTTTTGGGTCTTCAGGATATTATCTAGGTAACGGAGATATGGTAGCACTATACGATTGGAATACAAAAGGGTTTTTCCTACCAATAGGAGCACGATTTGGAAAAGTGTGGGTGTTGGATAAAGGCTCGCTCAACGCCTATGCAGAATATCAAACAAGTGCTATATACAAAAACTGGCAAGGTCCTGCGGTACAGAATTCATTCCGTCTTAACCTTACGTATACCATGCCGGTGGGTAGTAAGTAAAATAAATTTTGAAATTAGGTTGTACCTATTAAGATAGATTTTATAAAAAAGCAAAGAATGAATCAAGAAAACATTGTGCCTGATCGTATTTATTTAAATAGACTTAGCCAGTTTATAGACATCGTTTATGCGTTGCTCTTTTTCCATATGCTATCAAGCTATCTACCTGTTATTGAAGATATGGAATGGTCGCATAAACCCATGGGGCTGCTAAGTCATTTAATGGACAATTCGAGTGAATTACTTAGAATATTTATTGGTGGCGGGTTGGCGTTGATGTATTGGAATCAAAATAATAGTCTGTTCAAAAATTTGACTAAAACAAATGGCACGCACGCCGCGCTTTCCTTGATTCAATTATTTTTAGTTTGTCTCTTTGTATATTTTGCTATAGCCGATCCCGCGCTAGAAAGTCAATCATCACCAGCATTGCAAGCAGGTAGTTTAGCTCTAGCAGGTTTTATTGGTGTTGGATCGTGGATTTATGCTTCAAATCACAATATGATTCATGAATCGTTAAACGAGGATGAAATACGCACAATTACCCGCAGTAATATGATGGAACCTTCAGTGGCTGTAGTGAATATTGGATTAGCATTTGTAGGCCCCATGGTTTGGACACTAGCTTGGTTTGTCTTACCAGTTGTTTTTAGTTGGATTTTAAAAAAACGTAAGAAATAATTAAAATTAAAAACTCTATCTTTATCTGGTTTAAAAACCAAAATTCATAATTAAAAGTCTGAATCATGAAAAATTACATTTACCTTGTTTTATTTGCAATATTAACAACATCCTGTGGCAGTGGTGTAACCGTGACCTCCGATTACGATAAGACAGCCGACTTCTCGAAATATAATACATATACTTATTACGGTTGGGCGGAGAACAGCGAGAAAATACTAACTGGTTTTGACAAAGAGAGAATTGAAACATCATTTGAAGATGAATTTACCCGACGAGGATGGACGATAAATCAAACCGATGGGGATGCCATCGTATCTCTCTATGTTGTGGTTAACCAAAAGACTAGTTATAGCTCCTACACAGATCACTATAATAACGGAATGTATGGAGGAATGTATGCTTCAAGATACGGATACGGTTATGGTAGAGGCATGGGAATGGGAACTAGCACGACAACGACCACTCAGAACGACTATTTGGTAGGGACGTTAATCATAGATGTTTTTGATGCTAAAACCAAAAAACACATCTGGCAAGGTATTGGGAAAAAGACTGTCAATGAAAATAAATCTAAAAGGGAAGAACACATAAAATCAGCCGTTGCTGAAATTATGAAGGCATTTCCTGTGCAACCTAAAGAATAATAGGGGTTCGCTGCAATACCTTTCATGATAGATTTATAAAAAATAAATTTTCAAACTAGATGTTCGGAAAAGTAGAAATTTTGCTGAAGAACAATTCAGTTTCATCCGTTTTACTGCTGATATCATGCTTGATTTTTATTTTTTTATTACCGGTATTTGAGTTTCCAACACCTATAATATCGATCACCCTTTTTTCGACTATCCTTTTTTTAGCTGCCTATTCAATTAGCACCAAAGCTATATTAATTGGAATAGGGGCCATTTTGATTGAGCTTACCACTCGTGCTACAGATTTTATCTACTTAAACTATCTAGCGGAATTAATTACAAATTTATTTATCATTTTTATCGTTGGGTCTGTAATAAAAGAGTTGGTTTCTCGGAAAAACATAACTATTTATGCCCTGGTCGATGCTGTAAATGGCTATCTACTTTTGGGAATTATGTTTATTAGTCTGGTGGCATTTTGTGATCTCTATATCCCTGGGTCTTATAATACCTTAGGAAAAACAGATATGGAGTTGGTTTATTATACCATGATCACCCTTACAACTGCAGGTTACGGTGACATTACACCTCAGCTACCTCTATCTCAGTCTTTATCGATGTTCATTGCGGTCACTGGGCAATTTTATGTAGCGATCATTGTTGCCATTCTAGTTGGAAAATTTTCTAACTTAAAGAATAATGGAGGTTAAATATGAGAATGAAACTTAAGGTTTTCAAAAAAAATTATTAACTGACAAAAGCCATCTACTGAACTAAAAACACTTTATCATGAAAAAAGTAATATTGATTACTCTTCTGATAACAGCAATTATTCCCGTTTTAGGACAAGAAGAAATTTCAGAACCCTTTTTAAAAAATGAAGCGAAAATTTTAGCAACCGATCTCTTAAATGGCTCCTTTGTATTGGGCTATGAACGAGCTCTGGGGAGACATTTAGGTGTTTCTTTGATGCTGGGCTACAAGTCTAAAGATGGTTTGTTAAAGCTATCAGGTCTAAATACTGAGCAACTTAAAACTGAAGCGTTATCCTATAGTGGATTGCGAGTTATCCCCGAAGTTCGTTATTATCTCAAAGAAGGAACTGACGGAATGCGGACTGGCTTTTATTTTGGTGGCTACCTTACATTCATGAGATATAAATCTGATTTTAAAGGAATCTATACTAATGAGAACGGTAACTTCCCTTTTCAGTATGAAGCAACCATAAATACCAGTTCTGTAGGCCTGATGATTGGATATAAATTAAAACTTTCTAAACACTTCAATCTTGATTTCTTAATTGCTGGCCCTGGTGCTGGAGCATATAAATTCAAACTTAAAGAAGTTACCCCAGCGCCAGATGAATTTTGGATCGATTTAAACGATGCATTAGAATTATACTCATTAGCAGATCTTATAAATGCAGATTTCGATTTTAGTGCAACAAAAAATAGTAATGACCTTGTCTTACCATCATTTAGATATGGAATCTCATTAGGCTATTCTTTCTAATGATTAAGGCTTTAAAATTCAGACAACACCCTCCGAAGTCACGCTAAATACACATGGGCTAACATCCTAGTTTTAAGTTGTATTTTCATCGTGAATAACATAGTATTGACTCAGGCTTTCATTACCAATATTGAATTGGCAGGTTAGATCTAGTTCAAGGTCAGGCAAACGAGAAAGATTGGTCGGTGGTCGATATATAAAATGATCGAAAATGCGAGTATCCATTTAAATTAAATGACTAATTTTAAACTTTAGAGCATTGATGATCTAAAATCTTTAATCTCAAAATATACAGCAATATGGAAAACGGACCTTGGTATAATGGTATGGTATCAAAACTATTTAGCATGAAGTATCTGGCATTTATCGTTTCTTTACTTTTACTAGTTACAGCTTTACTTGCTGTGGTTCTAGGAATAGAAATCATCGTTAACTCGGTTACGGAGCTATTGGGGCACAAAAGCGAAGATTCGGGAGCACATCTTTTAGAAACTGTGGACACATTCTTATTCTCGCTTGTAATACTTATACTTTCTGGCGGCATCTATAAATTATTTGTCGGTGATTCTGATACCTTTAAACACATTTCTGTATTTGCGAAACTTAAAGGCTTTAAAGACCTTAAAGTATTGCTCTGGGAAACAATATTATTAACACTTACTGTTGGGGCTGCTTTAAATTTCTTCCTTGATGAAAATTATGCATACGAGCAATTAATACTCCCTGGAGGGATCCTTATACTAGCTTTGGCTTTACGCGTTATAAAAGGAGGGAATTTGTTTTCAAAAAGTGACCAGCATTAAGTAATAATAACACGCTTTATGTCAAAATACATGAAATCCTTATTGTTGACGCAAAAAGTGATCGGAAAGATTAAAACCCCTTGTGAGAAGGGTAATAAACAAGACTTGAAATAATTTACTTCATGAAATTTGTATTTCTTTTTCAATTAAAACTAGAATAACGCTCATGATTTCAATATCTCAACGGCAGATCGTCATCGGGTTGTTTTTTCTGCTATTCACGGCTCCTTTTGGATTTAGTCAGGAATCGACTGTGGATCAGGAAGTGAACGTTAATACACAGTTCTGGATAGATTATAATTTCTCAAAGTCAAAAAGTAAAACTCGTGATATTTCGACACAGATTGGATATAGAAGGATTTCGCCCAGAGTCTATGACAGGTTTTTGGCTATTTCCACAATGAATATCCAGAATCAAACAAAGAATAAATGGCTCAAATTAATTAACTCCTTTCATCTAGGCTTAGGCGGAATTTATACTTCCAATTATGACGCTAAGGACAATTTAGAACTGCGGTTTATTCAAGGAGTAAGATTTAATATTAATACGTTGAAAGTCTTACAAATAAATAAAACTTCAAGATTTCTTAACCTTAATAACTATATAAGACTTGAAGAACGTCTTCAAACCTCCTTTAATAAGAGCTGGGTACTTGGTTATCGTTTAAGATATAAGCTATCTACGGAAATAAGTTGGGATAAGCATTTAATTGGATTCACAAAGGGTTTTTACTTTCCATTAGAAGCCGAACTCTTCTTTAATTTAAAGAAAACCGATCGATTCAATGATGTGATAAGGATTTCACCTGGAGTAGGTTATAAAACAAAAAGCGGTTGGCGTTTTGAAACTTTTATTATCTATAATCGAACAAAAAATATTACTGAGACCAATAACAATTCAAGTGATTTTATCCTAAGATTTAGAATAAGAGATGAACGTGAAAAAACAGTGGAAAACACGGCTATTGAAGAGCAAGTTTTAGAACCTGAAGAATAAGATATTTTCTAGACCATACAAATTAGCCCGCTAGTAATTTGTCGACGAAATAATTCAACATGTTTTCAACTTCGTTGACATCATTTTCCTTCACCGAGATATCCGTAAGTTTCGGAAGGTGCTTAGCAAAATAGATATGATTATTCGACATTTCAAACAGATTAGTAGCCAAGGCAAAGGGGTATTTAAAATCTGGATTAATTTGTGATATGACCGTAGACACGGTTGTGGCCAAATTTTTATAGCTTAAAAAAAAACCTTTAGAATTCTCATCATCGACATCCTTTGTGTGATAAGCCTTCCCTCCTTCTGAGATGACAATATTATGAAGCTTACTTTCATTGACATAGTCAACGCTCGGGTTGTCCTTAGAAGCAGATACAAATGAATGAATGATAATTTTTAATTTCTTTCTAGAGTCTCCAACATTCATAGTATTGAAATATATGAGATAATTTACCCACTCCCAATACCAGTTAACCAAAAAAAGCAACAAAAGATGTTTGTTCTCAAAGTATCTATATATCGATGCCTCAGTAGAATTTATTTTTTCAGCTAACTTCTTAAAAGTAAAAGATTCAAAACCAAATTCATCAATTAGAAGGATACTACTTTGAATGATGTTCCTTCCTAACTTTGAATCTTGTGGCTCTCTTAGATATAAACCATCGTTGAGGGACATTTTTATTTCTATACTCATCTAAATGATTAATTAAGAATAAAGGAAATTAACCTGTTATCTAATCCTAAATTCATTGAAACCACAAAAGTACAAAAGTTTTACGTTATTTTAAGATAGTATTACTATCATTTTAAAAAGTATCATTATATTTGCCCTTTAATTATTTCAATATTACAAAATCATACTTCATGTCAAAAAATATTTTCTCAACTATTAAGAATGATCTTCCTGCTAGTGTTGTTGTTTTCTTTGTTGCTCTGCCACTGTGTTTAGGTATCGCATTAGCGAGTGGCGCTCCACTTTTTTCTGGACTAATTGCTGGTATTGTGGGCGGTATTGTTGTTGGAGGCTTGAGCGGCTCGAAAATAGGCGTAAGTGGCCCAGCAGCCGGATTAGCAGCCATTGTCTTAACAGCGATAGGAACCTTAGGAGGATATGAGAACTTTCTAGTAGCTGTGGTTCTAGGTGGCGTTATTCAACTTCTTTTTGGCGTTTTAAAGGCCGGGATTATTGGGTACTATTTCCCTTCCTCAGTAATCAAAGGAATGCTCACAGGAATTGGGATCATAATTATTCTGAAACAAATACCTCACTTTTTTGGATACGACACCAATCCCGAAGGAGATTTCGCTTTTTTTCAGGTCGATGGAGAAAATACCTTTTCAGAAATCTTTAAATCACTTAATTTCATTCAAGCTGGCTCTGCACTTGTGGGGATTCTTAGTTTAGCTATTTTACTGCTATGGGACAAAGTATTATCAAAAAAAGGTAAGATATTTCAAATCATACAGGGGCCTTTGGTTGCAGTTGCAGTTGGGATTATTTTCTACATCGTTACAAAGTCTAGCGATACTTTATCCATTGCGCAATCACATTTGGTAAGTGTACCGATACCAGAAGATATTACGTCTTTTTTTGGACAATTCAGTTTTCCAAACTTTAATGTCATTCTTGAGCCAGAAGTATGGATCGTAGCATTTACAATAGCGCTAGTGGCAAGTCTGGAAACCCTATTATGTGTAGAAGCAACCGACAAGTTAGATCCGCATAAAAATGTAACCCCTACAAATCGCGAACTTTTAGCTCAAGGTACAGGAAACATAATTTCAGGAATGGTTGGTGGATTACCTATAACACAAGTAATTGTAAGGAGTTCAGCAAATATTCAATCCGGTGGGAGGAGTAAAATATCTGCTATTATTCATGGTTTCTTATTATTGATTTCTGTACTCATTATCCCAACATTATTGAACATGATTCCATTATCCGTTTTAGCTGCGATATTATTAATAGTCGGTTACAAATTAGCCAAACCAGGCTTATTCAAAAAGATGTACGACCTAGGATGGAAGCAGTCTATTCCATTTACGGTGACAGTTTTAGGTATTGTATTTATTGATTTACTCTATGGAATTGGATTGGGTCTTGCCGTCGGCGTTGTAGTAATACTTATTAAAAGTTTTCAAAACTCTCATTTCTTGCATAAAGAAGGCGAGGGTGTTAACGATGGTAAATTAAAAATGACCTTAGCGGAAGAAGTAACATTTTTTAATAAAGGTGCTATTTTAAAAGAACTGGATAACCTTCCTGAAAATTCTTACCTAGATTTAGATGTAAGAAAAACAAGATATTTAGATAATGATATTATCGAAATACTAGAAGATTTTGCGTTTAAAGCAAAGGAGAGGAACATTACAATAAATTTGATCTCAGAGCTTGGAGTTATAGAAAACCCATCTAGCTATATTGACTTTTTTAAACTTAGACCAAAAACAGCATAAAAATTTATTTAATCTTAAATATCTAAAACCATGAAAGCACATACAAAAGAAACACAAACTACAATGAGCCCAGAAAGATCATTAGAGCATTTAAAAGAAGGAAACTTGAGGTTTCAAGAAAACTTAAAAGCTAATAGAAATCTTTTGGAGCAAGTAAATGATACCAGTGATGGTCAGTTTCCTTTCGCAACAGTTCTTAGTTGCATAGATTCGCGGGTATCGGCCGAGTTGGTCTTTGATCAAGGTGTTGGAGATATTTTTAGTGTTCGTATTGCTGGAAACTTTGTAAATGAAGACATTTTAGGCAGCATGGAATTCGCCTGTAAACTTGCCGGAACAAGACTTATTGTGGTTTTAGGTCATACATCCTGTGGAGCAGTAAAAGGTGCTTGTGACGACGCTAAACTAGGTAATTTAACGAGCTTGCTTAGTAAGATAAAACCAGCCGTTAACGCAGTAACATTACCTGAGGATACTAGCCTAAGAAACTCATCTAATTCAGAGTTCGTAAATAATGTTTCTGCTAAAAATGTAGAACTCACGATGGATAGGATACTAAAGGAAAGTGATGTCCTTGCAGAGATGCATAGCAATGGTGAGATTCAGATTATTGGAGCCATGTATGATGTAAAAACCGGAACCGTACACTTTTCAGAATAATAAGTAAACATCCTTTATTTAAGTGATATGAAAAATAAAATAAAGATAATAGCGCTAATCTTGGGACTAATGCTTCCAATATCTGCACAAAGTCAGGATAGTGAATTTGGTAATTGGCTCATTTATATTGGCAGTAAAAAGCTAAACGAAAAATGGAACATTCATAATGAAATTCAATACAGAAACTACAATTTCATAGGTGATTTAGAACAATTATTACTACGAACTGGATTGGGATATACTTTTAATGGAGGCAAGAATAACGTATTACTTGGTTATGGCTATATCTTGTCTGAAAATTATATTAATAACGGCCCAGATAAAGTTTCAGTGAATGAGCATCGAATTTTTCAGCAATTTACCTCGAAACAAAAAATAGGTATTGTTGGATTAAGTCATCGGTATCGCTTTGAACAGCGATTTGTTGAAAGTGATTATAAAATGCGTTTTCGTTATTTCTTAGCGGTAAATATTCCATTAACAAATAAAGAAAATAACAAGCTATATTTTTCTGCTTATAATGAGATATTTCTAAATACCGAATCTAAAGTGTTTGATAGAAATAGAGTCTATGCAGGCTTAGGATATCGTATCAATACTAATATGAGAATAGAAGCTGGGTATATGAATCAGTTCTTCGAGAAGAATAGTCGTGATCAATTAAACGTCATAACCTTTATTAATTTCTAGTATTCAGCAAAAACAGCGCACGAATAGTTAGGCAAAAAGAAAGAATCAAAGCGGCCTAGCTTATAAACTTAATGTCTTAGAGCTGCATTTATAGTATTTATGGAGCTTGACCCTCTTAGCTCTTTACCTTCCTAGCCACTTTAATTCGATTGTCTTCATCAGCTTTATCTAAATAAAGCACAATGCATAATCGAATACTTCAGTGATTTTTCATTTAAAACATTCTTATTCAAGCTATTTTAAAAAAATTAATATACTTTTGTCTATCTAATTAAAGATTATGATAAACAGTATTGAGAATACATTTACCATTCAAGATTTGGAAATTTTGACTGGTATTAAGGCGCATACCATTCGGATTTGGGAAAAAAGATACGATTTATTAAATCCCACTAGGTTAAATCGTAATATTCGAATGTATGACCTAAAAGACCTTCAAAAGATACTGAATGTAAGCTTGTTATATAATAACAACTACAAGATTTCCAAAATAGCAAAATACACAGAGAGTCAATTGGCGGAAGAGACCAAGTCTTTTGCCTTACATAAATTTTCAAATAATTATGAAATCAATTCCTTGGTCATAGGCATGTATACTTTTGACGAAAATTTGTTTCAAGAAATATATACGCAACAAATTAAAAAAACATCTTTCAAAGATATATTCGCCCACACATACATCCCTCTGCTAAACCATATGGGATTATTATGGCAGACTGATTCTATAAAACCTGCGCACGAACATTTTATATCAAATTTAATTTATCAAAAAATCGCTCTAAATATTGCTGCGTTGCCAGTAATTGAATCGAAGACTGATCATGTAAACATCTTGTTTCTTCCTTTTGGTGAAATTCATGATTTAGGTTTAATGTTTTTAAATTACTCGCTAAAACTAAGAGGAGAAAAAGTTATTTACCTAGGTAAAAGTATACCTTTTGATAATCTATTTTATTTAAATTCCCAAGTTAAAAATTGCACCTGGATTAATTATTTCATGCTGGATCGACCTGTTGAAGAGAAAATAGGTTTTTTAAATAATGTAGAAAAATTATTAGCTCACACCAGAAACAAATGCATTATCATTGGAAAGGTTTGGGAAGATTTTTCTAAAGAAAATAAGAATAGCCAAATTATCTTCAAATCTGGAATAGAACAATTAGTTGCAGCGCAAGAAGAAATAGTCATTTCTGGATAAGAATGTCAAATTCTATTCACCATACGCTGATTCTGCGTCTAAGCGAGAAACATTTTAAAGGCTAAGAATTATTTTTATGCACTAATTCGTATGCACTCTTCTTAAGGTGCCAGTACGCCATACTATGTTCGTTTTAATGAGTTTGTAGTTCCTTCTTTTAAGTAGTTTCAGTTTCGAAAGGCGTCTGTCAAAGACTTTTTTGTTTAATTAATTTATATTTTAATTAAACAAACTGAAATATATTTTTATATTTGTATCAACTTAAAACAAAAATTATGAAAAAAGCGATCCTATTTTTCTTCCTGTCTGCGATAACAGGAGCCTTGTATGCACAAACGGCAAGAGTACAAGTTATTCACAATTCGGCAGATGCTGCCGCGGAATTTGTAGATGTTTATTTAGACGCTATGCTTCTAATTCCAAATTTCGAATTCAGGACGGCATCAGCTTTTATAGATGCGCCGGCTGGAACACCAATAGATTTGTCAGTAGCTCCTCCTAATAGTACCAGTGTATCAGATGCTATCTATACTGCTACAGTTACTTTAACAGAAAATGAAACCTATGTTGTTGTAGCAGACGGAAACGTAAGTGCAACAGGATACACTTTGCCTAGTTCATTTGGACTAGAAGTGGTTGCTATAGGTAGAGAAGTAGCAGCTGACCCGGCAAACACTGATCTTTTAGTACATCACGGATCTACGGATGCACCAACAGTTGACGTTGTAGAAACGGGCGTCAATAATCCGGGGGCCACTATAGTGGATAACCTTGCATACACTGATTTTCAAGGTTACCTAGAATTACCAACTGATGATTATATTATAGAAGTAAAAGATGAAACTGGAATGGTTACAGTTGCTGCATATCAAGCTCCTTTAGCATCATTGTCATTAAATGGTGCTGCTGCAGTAGTTGTGGCAAGTGGGTTCCTAGATCCTACACAAAATTCTAATGGGCCTGCTTTCGGATTGTATGTAGCTTTGCCTGCAGGAGGACCGCTAGTAATGTTACCATCGACTCCGTTACTATCAAGAGTACAGGTTATTCATAATTCAGCTGATTTAGCTGCAGAATTTGTAGATGTTTACTTAAATTCAACCTTGTTAATTCCAAACTTTGAATTCAGAACTGCCTCACCTTTTATTGATGCACCAGCTGGATCACCAATAGATTTAGCTGTTGCCCCACCGAATAGTACAGGTGTTCAAGATGCAATTTACACTGCTACTGTTACTTTAGACAGAGGTAGGACTTATGTTGTTGTCGCTGATGGAAATGTAAGTGCAACAGGATATACACTACCTAGTTCTTTTGGGCTACAAGTCTATCCAATGGGGAGAGAATCGGCATCAAGTCCTGCAAATACAGATGTGTTAGTGCATCACGGATCTACTGATGCCCCACCAGTTGATGTCGTAGAAAATGGCGTGAATAATCCAGGAGCAGTCATAGTGAACAATATTGCATATACTGAATTTCAAGGGTATTTAGAGTTACCAACTGATGACTATATTTTACAAGTGAGAGATGCAACCGGTACTGTAGGAGTTGCTGCCTACCAGGCTCCTCTCTCTACACTATTACTAGATGGTGCAGCACTAGTTGTAGTTGCAAGTGGGTTCTTGGATCCTACTCAAAATTCCAACGGAGAAGCATTTGGACTATACGTAGCCTTGCCTGCTGGGGGTGCATTAGTGCCATTACCAGCCGCAACCTTAGGCCTAGAGAGTTTTGATAAAAATTCATTTGTTGTTTATCCGAATCCTGTAAATGACCAATTGAACTTTGAATTTTCAAACCTTGATATAGTTGAAGTAGAAGCGCGTGTTATTGATATGCAAGGAAGAATTATGTCAAATATAATTTTAGATTCTGCAAATACAACTCTTGATGTTAGCGCATTGTCTGCGGGATTGTATCAAGTGATTATATCTGACGGCAATAATATTTTGGATACCAAGAAGTTAATCAAAAAATAACAAAGTATTCACTTGAAAAAGACAAGAGTCAAAATTAAATATTAGTTGAAAATCCTATAGAAAGCGATTTCTATGGGATTTTTTTTTTACTTTAACCACCTTGTTATTAAACAATAATTTATAAGTTTTATGAGCAAAACCATTAACATTTTGGGTTCTGGATTTTCGTCCCTAGCCGCTGCATGTTATTTAGCCAAAGCTGGTCACGATGTTACTGTTTTTGAAAAAAACGAACAGATTGGTGGCAGGGCAAGACAATACAAAAAGGATGGATTTCTTTTTGATATGGGACCAACTTGGTATTGGATGCCGGACGTTTTTGAACGTTTTTTTAACGATTTCGGGAAAAAACCTGGAGACTTTTATCACTTGCAAAAATTAAATCCAGCTTATGAAGTATACTATAATCCTGGAGATTCTATAAAGATATCATCAAAAATAGATGAAATCTATTCATTATTTGAGCAAGAAGAAAAAGGGAGTTCAGTCCAGTTAAAAAAATTCTTAGCACAAGCTAAGAGTAACTATGAAGTAGCCGTTAAAGATCTTGTATATAGGCCTGGAGTTTCACCATTAGAATTGATAAGTCCTAAAACAATCACCAAATTAAATCAACTGTTTTTTGACATTCGAAAACAAGTTCATAGTAAATTTACGAATCCTCGATTATTAAAAATACTAGAATTCCCCGTTTTATTTTTAGGAGCAAAACCTAGTAAAACGCCGGCTATGTACAATTTTATGAATTGGGCAGACTTTGGTTTAGGGACTTGGCACCCGAAAGGAGGTATGTTTGAAGTTGTTAAAGCAATGGGAGATTTAGCAAAAGACTTAGGGGTGAATTTTATAACCAACTCTAATGTCGTGAAAATAAATGTGACATCAAACAAAGCAGAGAGCATCACTGTAAATGGCCAAACTATAAAATCAGACATCGTTTTAAGTGGGGCAGATTATCACCATACTGAACAATTACTTGATTTAAAATATAGACAGTATTCAGAAACTTACTGGACTAAAAAAACCTTTGCTCCATCATCATTATTATTTTATGTAGGATTCAACAAGAAACTTAAAGGCGTTTCGCATCATACTTTATTTTTTGATGAGGAGTTTGATTCCCACGCTGAATATATTTATGATAATCCTTCTTGGCCAAAAGACCCTCTCTTTTATGCTAGTTTTCCAAGTATTTCAGATAATGCTTTTGCCCCAGAGAATAAAGAAGCTGCTACATTTCTTATTCCTATTGCCTCAGGAATAGAAGACACCGAAGCGCATAGGAGTAAATATTTCGATCTAATAATTACTAGATTGGAAAGATTAACCAGTCAAAAATTAAGAGATGATATTCTATTTGTAAAATCTTATTGTATAAATGATTTTATTGAAGATTACAACTCTTACAAAGGCAATGCCTATGGGTTAGCAAATACACTGACGCAAACCGCATTTATGAGACCAAAGATTAAAAGTAAAAAAGTAAACAATTTGTTTTTTACAGGTCAATTAACCGTTCCTGGGCCTGGTGTTCCACCCGCCTTAATTTCGGGAAAAATAGCAGCTGAATCGATTTTAAAATATTTAAGACCATGAAGGAACTGTTCGATAGTATTTCTAATGAAAGTGCCACATTAATTACGAAAAAGTACAGTACTTCGTTTTCAATTGCCGTTCGCTTATTAGCACCAAGCATTCGCCAAGCTATATATAATATCTATGGATTTGTTCGGGTAGCGGACGAAATTGTAGACAGTTTCGGAGGCTATCCGCAAGAAGATCTCCTAAATAGGTTTGAAGAAGAATATTCCTATGCCCTAAAAATTGGTATAAGTACAAATCCTGTTATCCACGCCTTTCAAAAAACAGTGAAAGAATATAACATTGACGATAGTCTTGTTCATGCATTTTTAAGAAGTATGCGAGCCGATCTATCAAAACAGATATACACGAACAAGCAAGAGATGGAAGACTATATTTATGGTTCTGCCGATGTAGTTGGCCTCATGTGTTTAAAGGTCTTTGTAAAGGGCGACAATGATGAATATGAGCGATTAAAAGAGTCAGCTATGAGCCTCGGTTCTGCGTTTCAAAAGGTGAACTTCTTAAGAGATTTAAAACAAGATTACGATCATTTAAACCGCACATATTTTCCAAACATAGATCCTGAAAACCTAACTACAGAAGATAAAAACAAAATTGTTAAAGAGATTAAAGAGGATTTCAATGCGGCCTATATTGGGATTAAAAAATTACCAAAAGAAGCTAGATTTGGAGTTTATGTGGCCTACAAGTACTATGTCCAACTTTTAAAAAAGGTGGACGAAACACCAGCTGATGTTTTAATGGACAAAAGAATTAGAGTTTCCAATTCATTGAAAACATATCTCCTATTTCAATCGTACATAAGTTATAATTTCAAAATTGCATAATGATGGGTTTATTGTCTTTGCTTTTTATTTTTTTTCTTTCATCTACTAATATAAAAGAAGTAGTTGAGGAATTTCATAACCTAGAAACAAGAGAATCTGAAGATATATTTGTTCAGAATTATAACTTAAGTTCGCAGCCTTCTATTTTAGCATATGTATGTGCACTTGAAATGAAACAAGCAGAATACAGCCACAACCCTATTTCAAAACTTAGAATTTTTAAGCAAACTAAGAAAAAACTAGATTCGCTTGTTCAATCAAATCCTACAGATGTGCACCTAAGGTACATTCGCCTTCTTTTACAAGAAAAAACACCTGGTATTTTAGGTTACAATGATAATATTAAGGAGGACAAAATATTTCTAAGTAATAAATTAGAAATATCAGATGACTCAGATTATTTAGATTTATACATACATAAAAACACTTCATTATGATGGTAGTAGTATACATTATAATTACACTGGTAACCTATCTTCTCATGGAAGTTGCCACTTGGCTTATTCACAAGTATGTCATGCATGGATTTCTATGGTATCTACATGCAGATCATCACCAACCTAAATATCAAAATGTTTTTGAAAAAAACGATGCTTTTTTTGTCATAGGAGCTATCCCGAGTATTACCTTGTTCTACTTCGGAGTAAACCCAGAATTGAACTATAAATTTTTTATTGGACTTGGAGTTCTCGGGTATGGTATCACATATTTTATGATTCATGATGTCTTAATTCATCAACGGTTTAAATGGTTTAAGCATACCAAAAATGACTACCTCCTTGGATTGAGGAAAGCACATAAAATTCATCACAAACATTTAGGTAAAGAAGATGGGGAATGTTTTGGCATGTTAAATGTCCCTAAGAAGTATTTCAGAAAAACATCTAAAAAATGATGCCTCTTTACCTTATCATTCTTCTGGCTTCGGGGATTGTACCTGTTTTATTTTCCATTTTCGGAATTGACTTTATTAAAAACTGGAGAAACTTCACCATATCGACCAGTATTGTGGCTGTCATCTTTCTTGTTTGGGATGCTTTTTTTACAGCCCAAGGTATATGGGGTTTTACAGAAGATTATTGCTTGGGTATATATTTCTTGAAAATGCCAATAGAAGAATGGATGTTCTTTTATTTGATACCTTTTTGCAGTCTATTTGCACATTTTGCGCTTTTCTATGCCTACCCTAATCTTAAATTAGGTAAAACAACAGCGCGCTACATTTCAATAGCGCTAATCGGGATCACTCTTGTTTTAATCATTGCATATTACCCAAAGGCATATACCACGGTTAATTTTTCTTTTTTACTAGTTGCAATAATCCTTGGAATGGTTTTTAAAATTGAACTCTTACAACAATTTTACATTTCGTTCTTAATCATACTCATACCATTTTTTATAGTGAACGGAATCTTGACCGGACTCATTACTGATATACCTGTTGTATGGTATAATAACGCAGAAAACATTGGTGTTAGACTCATTACAATACCAGTTGAAGATATTGGATACGCCTTTACTATGCTCTTCGGAAACTTAATGATTTTCGATTCTCTGAATAGAAAACAAAACCAATAACAATATTGTATCCTTACCACAATAAAATAAAGCAGCGCATTAACAACAATGAACTAAAAGGATATGAATATGTTGTTAAATATAAGCAAATAGAACCTTGCCTAATACTACATTTCACTACACACCCTTATTTAAGACCAATTCGAGAACATCGGTTTGAGGAATATGAATTACTCTTTAATCAGTTAAAATGAATCGGATTTCAGAATAACATAATTGTTAAAACAACTAAACGCATGAACAATTTTGATGTAATTATTATTGGCGGTGGTCCAATAGGGATTGCCTGCGGTATTGAAGCTGAAAAAAGAGCCCTTTCTTATTTAATCATAGAAAAAGGAACCATTGTTAATTCTCTATTTAATTATCCCGACGGAATGACTTTTTTCTCTAGCTCCGAAAAGTTAGAGGTTGATAACATCCCGTTCATTAGTAAAAATGCCAAACCGTATAAATCTGAAACCCTTGAGTACTATAGACGCATTGTAACATCAAAAGACCTAAATATAAACCTTTTTGAAAGTGTACTTAATGTCGAAAAACAATCAGAAATTTATAACATTAAAACTTCAAAAGACAGCTACACCTCATCAAACGTAGTAGTAGCCACTGGTTTTTATGATATCCCTAATTTATTGAATGTTCCTGGAGAATCCTTGCCGAAAGTATCTCACTATTACAAAAATCCACATTATTATGCTCGACAACATGTCGCAATAGTGGGTGCGAGCAACTCATCAGTTGATGCGGCCTTAGAGATTTATCGTAAAGGAGGTTATGTGACCATGATTATTAGAGGCAAAGAGATTAGTGAACGTGTGAAATATTGGGTGAGACCAGATATCATAAACCGTATAGAAGAAGGTAGTATTGAGGTATATTACAACGCGCAAATTGAAGAAATCATGGAAGGCGAAGTTATTATTAATCAGAACAAGGAGTCGAAGAGCATCAAAAACGATTATGTTCTAGCCCTAACGGGCTATCAGCCAAATTTTGATTTCTTGCAAAAAATTGGCGTTAAGTTATCTTCAGACCACAAGAAGAAACCATTATATAACAGTGAGACAATGGAAACAAATAGCAGCGGTATTTACCTTGCTGGCGTAATTTGTGGGGGCATGGAAACTCATAAATGGTTTATTGAAAATTCCAGAATTCATGCGCCATTAATTATGGATGCTATTAAAGCGAATATTTAAACATTCGCCTTATATTTTCAATTATTCAAAACAAGCTTATACCCTACTCCTCGAATATTCACAATTTTTACGCTCGAATCACCTTCGAGTTTCTTGCGTAGCTTCGATATAAAAACATCTAGAGTTCTTCCTACATAGTCGCCTTCGTCACCCCAAACCTCATTTAGAATAACTTCTCTCTCAACCCCCTTATTGGCTTGATTGTGCAGTAAAAGAAGCAGGTCTGCCTCCTTGCTCGTTAATTCCGTTTTTTTATTTTTGAATACTAATTCCGTATTCCTCTTGTCAAACTGATACGCTCCCAAGCTTATTAAATTTGGGTCTGAAACAGCTTTACTTCTTTTTTGCCATAGAAATATAATAAACCCAAGGAGGGAAATAAACAGTACGGAAATTACAGAATACTTCAAGAGTCCTAATTTAGTTGATGAATCATCTGAAGGGCCTCCTGAAGCCTCACTCAATGAAACAGGATCCATCAAGGTGAATAATATACTGTAGCAGGATTTAGGAACATTTCTACTGCCACAAGGAATAATGTTCGCCCCCTCAGCATATCCCATTTCGAATATATAAACTACCTCTCTAGTTTCACAGGATTCAACTTCAACAATATAACTTTCTGCAATACCGGTTTCTTTCACAACACGATCAAAAGTTGCTACGAGCTCCTCAGGTCTGAATTCAAATTGAGATTCGAATACTATTTTATATCTGTCATTCTCCTTAATAATTGGTAATACTCTAGAAATACTATCTTCTGAACTCAATAATACTTGATGACCTATCATTCGCAATGACACTTCTATATGTCTTTCATCTTGTTTGTTCTGTGCAGTAGTATTGCCAATGAACAACAAAATGAATACAAAAGTGAACAAAGATATTTCTAATTGAACTAGACGCATGTTACAAAGCTATTCGATTCTGAATCAAATAGAAATGTTTTACACAAAATTTACATAAATTTACAATTGATGTAGCTTTTGAGAGGGCTTTCACGAATATATTTGATGGAAATAAGCATTAAATAAATTTTGTTATGAAAAAGAACATTTTAATTTTAGGTATTGTATTTGCAACTTTTAGTCTAACAGCATTCGGCATTATAAACTCGAAAGATCCTGTAAAAAATCAGAAAATTGCATCGAATAGTCAACCCGTTACATATGCGGGAGAAGTCAGAGAAGACTTTAACCTTAGCCCATATCCAGATTTTGTCTACAACGTAGATTCTAGATTCATGTCAACTATAACCAAAGAAGAACTTCACAAAGCGAAATCAATCCTTGACTTTCTTCCGAAGGAACAAACAGATCCGGTCTTTAAATATAAATCGGTAAGTGTTATTATTCTTAATGATAATAAACCTACAGATAAAAAAGAAGTAGGTTATAGTGAAGTATTTACGGAAGCTCAAATCGAACTCATTAAATCTATTGATTATTCAACAAATTTTGTAATCCGGGCAGATTTTCAGGAAATGAACAATGACGTTAACCATTTAGTAAATAATTACTTCTCCCCGCACATGACAGTGGTGCCTGAGAATGAAGCAGTCTATTTAAATGGGAACGATGCACTCATCGAATACCTAAGAGAAAACAGTAAAGAAAAGACGACTATTATAAATCAAAGAAAGTTACAATCAGGTAAAATATTTTTCACAGTTACTAAAAGTGGAGATATTTCAAATGTTAAGCTTACGTCAACATCGGGTTATCCCTCTATAGATCTTTATATGATTGAACTAGTCAAGTCTATCCCAGGTGTTTGGGAAGCAGCAACTAATTCAATTGGGCAAAAGGTAGATCAGGAACTCGTCTTTTCCTATGGAACCATGGGTTGTTAAGTAAACTGACAACTGTATTCCCCCAAGTCCTTTCTTAAAAATAAGCTTTTTATTTGTTATTATTATTCCCAAGGTTTTAAACTAATGTTGGGAATAATTTTTCGGTTTTAAAAATCGCCAAGGCAAGGTACTCATAATGAAAAGTTAATATTTATTGATAATTTAATACCTTAGCTTGAGATAAGAGTGGTAATCAATAGATATGAAAACAAGTTTTAGCAATGTGAAAATTGACGTTTTTCGCACAATGTCGCTCCTTCTTTTTCTTTTATTTACATTTCATGGGGCTATGGCCCAAAAAGATGATAAAGCCAATGATAGCTTATCTGGGTTCGACAAATTTAATAAAAAAGCGGAAGCTCTCTTTAAAATTATTCCTGTTCCAATAATTACGTATTCAACTGAAGCTGGTAATACCATAGGGCTTGCAAAATTCAATGCGTTTGATCTAGTTAAAGCCGACACTATTTCTGATCCTTCAAAGGTTTCTGGGTTAGTTTCATTCTCCACAAAGGGAAGGATTAATGTTGCGCTTGCAAACGACTTAATTTTCAAAGAAAACAAATATGTTATTAGAAGTGCTCTAGTATATCGG
>Ga0075467_10001170_pt1 | contig 21731 bp, 19 predicted proteins | sample DEB08_DNA_9_FD_75067 | JGI IMG/M metagenome (GOLD analysis project Ga0075467, IMG submission 75067) | Aqueous microbial communities from the Delaware River and Bay under freshwater to marine salinity gradient to study organic matter... | ecosystem: Environmental > Aquatic > Marine > Coastal ... | reverse complement strand
GCGTTGTAGCGGTTGTTGACACCTCCGAAAGAGGTTCCACCACCAAAACCCGTTGACTGGGGGGTAAGGCGGACGTAGTCGCTCAGGTCGCGATTCAACGTGGGCACATTGTTGATGTCCTCTTCGGTGATTTGGGTACTGGCGCCAGAGTTGGTACCAACCGTTCCGCGGGTTCCCGTCACTTCGATGATTCCCAGTGCAATGGCCGCATCTTCGAGCGTGTAATCGCGCTTGAAGTTTTCGCCCAGGCGCAGGTAAATACCTTCAATGGTTTGTTCGCCATAGCCGGTGTAAGTGATCGTCACTTTGTAAGGACCGCCAACCCGCATACCAGGCATACGGTAACTACCGTCAATTTCCGTAGCCGTACCGATTACCGTTCCAGAGGGCAGGTGAACGGCAACGATATTCGCACCGATCAATGGTTCCCCATTGCTATCGGTGATTCGCCCTTGCATGGAAGAGGTAGTTACCCCTTGTGCGAAGACAGAACCTGGGAGCAAGAACAGGGCAGCAATTGCTAACGTGGCTCGCATTAACCGTAAAAAGTTCATAAACTAGTGATTTTAATGAATAAGTTGTTTGCACAAATATCCGTAAAATTACACACTCAATGTTAAGCGAATGTTAATTAATTGCTACCAAAGTGCTTCACGTAGCAATAGCAACCTCCTGATTATAAAATAATTGTCTACCAGTAATTCTTCTTCCCCGATTATGCGTTCCTGTTTAACGGCCTCACTGAACAATATTCGGCCAAATGGGCCATCCACTGATTTCTAAAAAATAAGCCATCCCGCAAAAATAAATAACTCAGCATCTCGTTTAGCTACCCTTATTTATTGGCCTGGTTGTAGTCCGGTTTATCCGTAATGCTACCAAAACCCCAGCCGCCAGGGCTTCCACCTGGCCTGAATCAGCGTGTAATCTTCTTTGGCTTTCTGCTGCGGGCGAAAGAAAAGAACCCCGAGGTGCAACAGGTCTATACTCAACGTAACCTCAGGCCGGGCCTTCAGCTGGTTCCAGGCCTGTTCCATATCTGCCGACCAATGGATATCGCCGACGACCAAGACGCTGTCCTGTTGCAACGCAGGTAAAATTTGTTCGTAATACGCGAGGGTAGCGTCTCCGCGGTGGTCACCATCGAGCCAGGCAAAATCTACCTGCTGCAAATCGCGTAAAGCGCCGGGCAAGACCGCCGCGAAGGCACCTGTCCGAATTTCAACGGGCGGCAAATTGGCCCGCTCAAGGGAGTGAGCAGCCAGACGCGCCACCGTTTCGTTGCCTTCGATCGTAATAAATTGGGCGCCACGGGCCGCCGCCCGCAAGTACATGGCCGAAAAACCGAGATTGGTACCCAATTCCAGGATCGTTTTTGGCTGAGCTTGCAAAACCATCCGAAAAAGTAATTGACCACTAAATTGGTCGATAGCGCTCCAACGAACCAGATCGCGCACGCGCCGCTGCCGCCCCTGCCCCGCCCGGCTCCCGGCACCCAGATCATGGGCATAATCAACCCGCTGGGGGGATTGTCGCCAGAAGCGGCGAACGGCAGCAATATCGTCAAAGGCATAAAATTCGCGCCGATCTTCCAATACTTTCGCGACCCAGTTGGCCAGAAAAGGGGAATGCACATCGTAGCGGGTACGCGCCCGTAGGTAGTAGCGACAAGCTACACCCAACCAGTGAAAATGGGTAGACCAAGGTACGGGCATGGAGGGGAAGAGTGTAAAAATGTAAATTTATTATTGTCCAAATGCTTAAGCGTGTAAAGGTAGGAAAAAGTGTTATTAGCCGGAATGAGGATTAATTTCAGCAATTCGCGCAGACTTAGTACCTTGGTAGCTTCTTTAACAGGCAAACCCAATATGGCTTCACTATTACATTTAAGAGACCGTTACAACGGCCGGCAACAATTGCTGCTGGCACTGGCTGGGCTGGTCATTGTTGTTCTAATCTGGTGGGGGCTGGCAGAAATGTTGTCTATTGAGCGCCCCGTCATTGACTACAACACCCACCTTCCTTCTATGCTGGACCAGGAGAAGGATGATTTTGCGATTAACCTGGACAGTATTCTCCAGGTCGACTCTATCAATCTGGCGAATGCTACTGAATTTGAAAAAATCTACCCCTTGCTCCCGCCACCCAACGAAGTGTTGCAAGCATTTCCGCTGTTGCAACGGGATGATCAACTGGCGAAAAACACCTGGATTTCGGTGTGGCGCAACCTGCAAGGCTACTTTTGGGCCGTCTTTTTAGCCATTTTTATTGGTTTCCCCATTGGTTTATTGCCCATTCTGCGGGGCTTGTTCAGCAAGCAGGTTGATGCCTTGCGTTACTTACCACTAACGGCCGTCACCGGTTTGTTTATCCTCTGGTTTGGCGTGGGCGATAGCATGAAGATCGCTTTTTTGGCCTTTGGTATCCTGGTGTATTTATTGCCGGTGGTTATTCAACGGATCAAAGAAGTAGAAGATGTATACCTCACCACCGTCTTTACCCTGGGCGCTACCAACTGGCAAATGATCAAGTCGGTGTATTTTCCAGCGGTCCTCAGTAAATTGATGGATGACATCCGGGTACTTACGGCCATCAGTTGGACCTATATCATCATCGCCGAGCTGCTCAACCGGGAAGGTGGCGTCGGCGCCATGATCTGGCTCAATGGTAAATACGGCAAAGTAGACAAGGTTTTTGCCTGGTTGTTGGTCATCATTTTGGTGGGTTTTCTGCAGGACCGACTCTTTGTCTACCTCGACAAGCGCTTGTTTCCCCACAAATACTACAAGACCGTTTTTACGGGCTTGAAAGAGGTGCGGTACGGGTTCTGGATGATGCTGGGTAGCGTAATGCTGTTTTTACTGCTCAGCAGTATTTTCCCAAACTGGGCCCAACCCCTCCAAAGCTTACTGTACATCACGGTTATTACGGGTTTGATTGCTGTTATTTACGGTGAAATCCGTTTTCAACGTTCCTATATTTCCTAATTATGTCCGTATTTAACGATTCGTCCTACAAAAACATCATCGAGCTGCGCCAGGTGTCACAAAGCTACGACGGCGGCCAAAGCTTCATTATCCAGGAGATGGACTTCCTGGTGGAAGATAAACCCGCCCAAGGGCAGTTCGTCGTTATTCTCGGCCCCAGCGGCTGTGGGAAATCTACGGTGCTGCGCTACATTGCCGGCTTGCAGGCACCGACTTCCGGGGAAGTTCTTATGCACGAGCAGCCGATTGGTCCTGACAACCGGGTCGGGATGGTTTTCCAGCAATATTCCAGCTTACCGTGGCTGACGGTGTTGGAAAACGTAGCACTGGCACTGGACTATCGGGGAGCTACGGAAAAAGAACGAACCAGCGTGGCCATGGAAATGATCCATAAGGTAGGGCTGGCCGGGCACGAGCAAAAATTTGCCCAGTACCCTACCCTGTCCGGGGGGCAACTACAACGGGTAGCTATTGCCCGTAGCTTGCTCGCCAACCAGGAAATCCTCTTAATGGACGAGCCCTTTGGTGCCCTCGACATCAATACCCGCCTGCAAATGCAGGACCTACTTGCTGAACTATGGCGAGAAATCCACCCGACCGTCATTTTTGTCACCCACGACATCAGCGAAGCCGTCTACCTGGCCGATGATATTTATATCATGAAAAAGGCGCCTTCGAAATTTGTCGAACACATCCACGTTGACCTGCCCCTCCACCGGCAACGGGAAATGAAAAGGGATCCCAAATTTACCGACCTGGTGCGCCTGGTCGAGGATCGGATGCTGCACCTGGCCGGGGAATAATTCGCGGCACAAATATCATTTAATAGTCAAAAATCGTTCATTCACTGCCAATAGGTAACAATTGGTTACTAATATGATATTTTAAGGTCTAAACAATGCGTTCGTTTTCTAATTTTGAACGTTTATAATACATAGAAGTAATTACAGTGGCATCTGCGTAGCCTGTTTTATAGGTTGAAGTGGGTAGCTGCTTTTTCTCAAACATCAACTATTTTCATGAAACTGCATCAATTTTTAGGATTTATATTCCTACTTGGATTCTCCCTGCTAAGCGCCCAATCAGAAACGCCAACGCCCAAGAATTGGCCCCAACTGGACCTCACAAAGGACGGTTTCCCTGGCATGAGTACCGACAAGGCTTACGCTGAATTACTCGCGGGCAAGGGCGGGCAGACGGTGATTGTTGCCATCATTGACTCGGGCGTAGATGCCGAGCACGAAGATCTGGCCGACATCATGTGGGTCAACAAAAACGAAATCCCCGGCAACGGCATTGACGACGACCAAAACGGCTACATCGATGATATCCATGGTTGGAATTTCATTGGTGGCAAAGACGGTCAGAACATCAATGCTGAAAACCTGGAAATCATCCGCATGTACCGTCAGTACAAGACTCGTTTTGACGGCGTGGACGTGGCCAAGTTGTCAAAATCTGCCCGCAAGGACTACAACCAGTTCAAGGAATACGAAAAAACCATTGAAGAAAAGCGGAGTAGCCTGGAGCCCAATGCCCTGCTGTACGGCCGGACACTGGAAATGATGGACGACCTTGTGGAGGCCATTGGTAAAAAACCGGGCAATATCAAACAGGCGGATGTTGAAAAGCATGTTGAAGATGCTGGCAATGTAGGCAAAGCCGCCCAATTTATGAATGGTATCCTCGACAAAGGCGAAGACTTCGCCGACGTTTATGGCCAAGTGAAAGGTGCCGCTGATTACTTCGGCGAATCGTACAACTTCAACTGGAACCCGGAATACGATGCCCGCGCTATTGTGGGTGATGATCCGGCCAATTTGAATGACCGCAACTATGGCAACAACGACGTGGAAGGCCCTGATGCCCGACACGGTACCCACGTAGCCGGTATTGTTGCCGCTATCCGTGGCAACGGTATTGGTATGGACGGGGTAGCCAGCAACGTCCGCATCATGTCGGTACGCGCGGTACCCAATGGTGATGAACGCGACAAAGACGTGGCCAACGCCATTCGCTACGCCGTAGATAACGGCGCCACTGTGATCAACATGAGTTTTGGCAAAGGCGAGTCGCCCTACAAAGCTGCCGTTGATGATGCGGTGCGTTACGCCCGCTCCAAAGATGTTTTACTGGTACACGCAGCTGGCAACGACGGCAAGGAGAACCAGTTTGACAACAATTACCCCAATGACAAATTTGCCAAAAAAGGCTTTTTAAAGCCCAAGTACGCCGACAATTGGATAGAAATCGGTGCCATGGGCCCTGCTAATGACGAAAACCTGACGGCTGACTTCTCCAACTCGAGTGCCGATAAAGTAGACGTCTTCGCGCCAGGGGTAGAAATCTACTCTACCGTCCCCAACAACGAATACGAAGACCTGCAGGGTACGAGTATGGCTGCTCCAATGGTTGCTGGCCTCGCCGCACTATTGCGCTCCTACTTCCCCGACCTGACCGCTGAGCAGGTGAAGCAGATCATCATGGATTCTTCGGTGAAGCCCCAGCAAATGGTTAATGTTCCGGGTGAAGACGGTAAAGCCACGTTGAGCAAACTGTCGGTAAGCGGTGGCATAGCCAACACCGTCCGCGCAGTAGAAATGGCCATTCAAACGAAAGGTGCCAAGAAGAAAGCACCCGCCCGCGATCCTGGTCTGACGCCGAAAGCGTAACGAAATCGGAAGTCGGAGGTGGGCGGTCGGAAGTGAGAAGGTCTTGCTTCCGACCGCCCACCTCCGGTTTCCTATTTTCATTTTAATTAATACCTCGTCCTTTCCACTGCCCATGCCTTCCACCGTGCTATCCGAATTGCATTATCTGCCTTGTATTGATGCATTTCATCATTTCAAAAAGGCTGATCTGGTATTGGTGGAAGCTTGTGAAAACTACCAAAAAGGGAGTTATCGCAACCGTTGCCACTTGTTAGGTGCCAATGGGGTTCAGCGGTTGAGTATTCCGTTGGCCAAAGGCAAAAACAACCAACAACCCATTCAGCAAGTTGCACTAACCTACCACGAGCCCTGGCACCGGCAACATTGGCAAAGTATTCAATCGGCTTACGGTAATTCCCCTTTTTTCGCCTACTATGCCGATGCGTTGGCACCGCATTTTTTAACGAAGCAGTATGCTCATCTTTGGGATTTCAACCTGGCGCTCCTCACGACGGTCTTCGGGTTCCTGCATTGGGCCGACAAAACCATTCAACCAACGACGGCCTACGCCCAGGACTTGCCCCCATCCACCGTGGATATCAGAAACACCTTACCGCCCGCTACCTTTAGTGAAGGATCAACCGGGACGATCTTCCCGGCCTACCCCCAGGTCTTTGGTGAAAAACATGGCTTTATTCCCAATTTGAGTATTTTAGACCTTATCTTTTGTCAGGGACCCCAATCCAATCTGTATCTTAGCAGCGTTTCTGAGTCTTAACAAAAGATTTAAGGGGTCAGCAACCCACCCTGATTCATTAGCTTGCGCAGGGTAAGTTTCGTTTTATTCATCAAACCCGTTAAGTGTGGCCAAACTGCTCAATCAACAATTGCAAGCCCAGCGTGCTCAGTTGGGGGAAAGTATCAAAGACCTGCATGAGTTGACCATTCGCATCGGTCACGAAGAATTGAGTGCCACCCTGAGTGAACTGCGCAACCGGCTGCACGAACCCTTTATGTTCGTCATTGTAGGTGAAGTTAAAGCGGGCAAAAGTAGCTTTATCAATGCTTTGCTCGCCACCGGTGAGGAGATCACCAAAGTGGCTCCTCAACCGATGACCGACACCATCCAACAGATCCTCTACGGTGAAGAGCGGGCGGAGGTACAAGTCAATGAATACCTCAAAAAGATCATTCTTCCGGTTGATATTCTCCGCGATATCGCCATTGTCGATACCCCGGGAACCAACACCATTGTGGAGCACCACCAGGAGATTACCGAACGCTTTGTGCCGGCTTCGGATTTGATCGTCTTCGTTTTTGAAGCCAAAAACCCCTACCGCCAGTCTGCCTGGTCCTTTTTCGATTTCATCCAGGGCGCATGGCGCAAGAAGGTCATTTTTGTCCTTCAGCAAAAAGACTTAATGCCCGCCGAAGACCTGGCTATCAACATCCAGGGCGTGCGGGACTTCGCGCTGAAGAAAGGCATGAACGAACCACACATCTTCGCGGTATCGGCCAAGCAGGAACAGGAAGGACTGGTAGCAGACAGTGGCTTTCTTCCCCTGCGCAATTACATCACCGACAATATCACCGGGGGCCAGGCACCGGCCCTGAAGCTTTTCAACAGCGTGCAAACCGCCCAAAATATCAATGCCCGGATTACCGAGGGGCTGGTGCTACGCCGCCAACAGTTTCATGCCGACGAAGCATTCCGGGATCAAATTGACGAAACCCTGAACGAGCAGGAGCGCAAAAGTTACAAGCAAGTGGAACTGTTGTCGGATGCCTTGCTCGGAGCATACGATCGGATTACGACCAAAAAATACCTGGAATTAGAAGCAGGATTGAGTCTTTTCGGCTTGCTCAAACGCTCGGTGAGCAGCATTTTTACCAAAACGCCGGGTGCCCAGGAATGGCTGACCCAGTTGGCCAAAGAACTGGAAGACGAACTCAATACGGCCCTCCAAAAACGCCTCAACGAAGGAATGATAGACCTGGCTGGCAGCATCCAGCAAATGGCCAAAATGATCGACCTGCAAATCCGTTCCAGTAAATCCATTCTCAGCAACGACCACGAGATCTTCAGCGATATTGCCGAGCGCCGGGAGAATGTCCTGCGCGACTTGCAAGACCAGTTTTCCCGGTTCATCAGCCGGACCGAAAATTTTACCGACGAATCCTTGTTTCCGGAACGCACCAATTTGTCGCCGAACCTGGCGGCCGGCTCCGGAATTGCGGCAATTGGCGTCATCCTGATGACCGTTAGCCAAATCGGGATGCTCGACGTCACGGGAGGCATTTTAACGGCCATCGGCATCCTCTTTGCCGGTTTCAGTACCCGTTCCAAGCGGCGCAAAGTAACGGAAGGCTTTCAGCTGGAAATCGACCGGGGCCGGGAACGGCTACTGGGTGAAGTAACGGACACCCTGAAGACCTATATTCAGCACCTCAAGCAGCGGATTGCAGCTAACTTCCTGCGTTTTGATGAACACCTGGCCAAAGAAGGTAAACACCTGGTCGACCTGGAATCCCAACACCGCGAGATCAATACGCGATTGAATCAGTTAGAAGCAGATTTACAAAAATAAGGTCGCCACTTTACCAACTTTTCCGTCGGAACGAAGTTAGATAGGCATGCCACGAGCCAAGCAAAAATCCGACTTGCCCCAAAAAAAATGCCAGCATTGCCAACGGCCGTTCACCTGGCGTAAAAAATGGGAGCGCGTGTGGGAGGAAGTGAAGTTCTGCAGTGATCGCTGCCGGCAAGAAAGTCGTAAAAATAAAAATCATGCCAGAAAAAATACCCCTTAGCCAACAATTCCGGGCCGACGGAGATGAGTACGGTTCCTTTGCCTTTCACCCCTACAATGTGTTGCTCATTCTGCTGATCTTCAGCTTGTGTATGCTTTTTCTTTCCCTAAGCCCGGCCTTTGTTTATTCGCGGGTACAGAACCAGTTGCCCCCCATTAAATTGCCCACCCTCTTTTTGTTCAATACGCTCATCCTGATCGCCAGCAGCGGTACCATGTTGTGGGCCAAACGCGCCTACCTCGCCGACAACACCAGTACCTATAAACTGGCGCTGGGTATTACACTGGGCTTATCCATCTTTTTTTTGGGTATGCAAATCATGGCCTGGAACCAGTTGTTTCACCAAAAAATATCCATCAATAGTGGCAACTCTGCCGGCTACCTCTACGTCATTTCCGGCCTGCACTTCGCCCACGTTATTGGTGGTATTCCTTTTCTGGGTTATTTCCTCTGGCAAGCTTACCAAAAAATGAAGGAACCCGTCAGTGTATTGGTTTATTTTAGTGATCCGGAAAAACGGCTCAAACTACGGCTGCTTACCATCTACTGGCATTTCCTGGATGCCCTGTGGGTTTACCTGGTGCTCTTTTTCTTCATCAACTACCTTTTTCGGTAAGGAACTGCCCGACTTTCCATGCGCAATCCCAGCCTGATTTTTTATTGCTGTTTACTCCTGGTGGTGCTATTATCCAATTGCCAGGCCGAGGCACCGATAGATCAGGCGAACAACAACCTACCCGTCTTTCTCGGCAAAAAACGGACGACCCTCACTAACGTGACCGCCTACGCCCGCCCGCATGAGGAACCTTTGGCCCAACTGCATCCGGGAACCCAACTGCTATTTACCGGGTTGGTATCCTCCCGGCTCTACACCAGTTACTACCAACAAGACACCCTGACCCAACCTTACCTGCAAATTCAACTCAGCCCCCAGCAAACCGCCTGGGTCTTTGGTCACCCCGCTTATTTTTCCGTTCAGGAAAGCCCCCTGACCTGGCAATGGAACAACCGTTTGCAGGCGGTTATGCCTACGGAAGCTTTTAACCGGTACCAGGAACTGGCTACTGTTTGGCGCCAGGAAGACCAGGCCAGTGTTTTGCTACTGGCTTTCCAGGCTACCCGGAGCCTGCGCAATGAACTGACCAAAGCGCTGGCGGATTACCCTACCCTCTCCCTGACGGCGGCGCAGGATCTCTTGCCGGGGTGCCTCGCCTATCAGGATCACCGCCACCTGTCCTGGTGGATCGATTTTAATGCCTGGCAAACACGCAGTGCGGCAACCGCAGCCCCCGACGATGATGCGCTCTTCCATTTTTACCGAACGCGCATTTATCCGCCCGACGGTATCGAATACCGCTTCCCTGCCTGGTCCTTTCCCGTTTCCTCCACCCAGGCCCACAGTCTCCTGGGGCGGGGTATTCACCTGCGTATCCTGCAACAACTCGATAGCCTCAACCAGCAGTATCCGCTGGCCACGACCGAATGGCAGTACCTGTGCGAACTGCTGGTTGATGATAGCGCCAACCCACAAACTACTTTCTGGGAAGACTTCCCACTTATCCGTACGGAACTACAGGCACTCATCAAATTCCCCGGAACACTGTTGCTTCCCGAACAACGCCGTTACCTGGCTCACTGCCTGGAAAACCTGGCCAACCCAGCACAACAAAGCAAAAGGGTCAATTTTCGCGAGCGGTAATCACAATAAAGCCTTACCTTTGCCGGTAGCATAACTTAAACGCTATTTATGATTTATCTAGCCATTTTGGCTGCCACCTTGATTTTCGGTGGCCTTGCGCTCACGAGTCTGATTGCCAAAAACATCGCACCTGGAAGCAAAAGGCTGGCACTGGAAACCGCCCACATGAAAGAAGATATGGATCTTTGGGCCAAAGACCTCGTTCCCATCAACAAGGAAGAACTGGAACTTTTTAGCCTGGGGCAAGACAAGCAGGTGCTGCGCAAAGGAATCACCACAACGGCAAAGGGCATTTTCACCACCATCTACCATGAACCTGTTTTAGCCTATAATTACCGCGAGTACCTCAGCAATAGCGACAAGCCCAACGCCTTGCTGTACGCCCGTAGTGCCGAACACGAATACATCTATTATATTCAAAAGGGAATAGGTACCCTATTCATTGATGGACAGGAAGTAGGTACCCTTTCGCGCGAGGGTGTGCTCCAGGGGAAACGCACCGGGAAGCCCATTGCCAGCATGAAACAGTCCAACCCTTCCCTCCTCCCGGTTGAAGTAGGCGGAAAAGAAATTGGTAATCTCACCCGAAAAGTCTCCAAAGGAGACAAAGGGCTTTACGAACGCGCCTTTGAATACTTGCAACCCGGAATCAACGACAAAGAGGAACAATTGTTCCTTGCGCTGGTATTAAAAGAACTGGTGAGCAGATCCGTGAATTCCTGATTCGTGAACCATTGTTCTTCCATGCTGTTCTAATTGCAATAAAAATCAATTTTCCGGTCTTTTCAGGCCAGAAAAAGTAAAATCCAGGCAAATGAGCCTTCGAAAAAAAGTCAATCTCATCATTTACCGCTTTCGGGAAAGAGGACTGGAAGTCTTCTTTCTCCATGATGAACAACAGGAAGGCCGTAGTTTTCCACAGGGAGAAATGGACCAGACCACTACTGCTGACCATTACAATTATATTTCCCTGGATCCGGTAGAAGAACAGGACGGCAGCACCGAAGAAGCTTATGCCGTAGAAGGAGACTGGCACGAAATTCCCAGCCTGAAGAACATGATCTATCAGGATGCCGTTCAGTTGAAAGAAAAACTGAAGTCACTGGAACAGGGTGCGTTTGTATCTATTAAAGATGCGCTACGGGAAGCCGTTCCTCACCAATATGCTTTTTTGAAAGAATTGAAAGATATTCTCCGCGACCGCAATTCGTTGCGCGACCTGTAAGGCTATTGTGCTTAGCAGAAAAGCCGATGATGTTCCATCATCGGCTTTTCTTATTTAGGCTCCTCGCATCCGGGCCAATACGGCCACCATGGCCAATTGTTCGGCGGGGCTGAGTACGGTATTGTCAATGACAACCGCATCCGGAGCTTGCCGCAAGGGGCTATCTTCCCGGCTGCTGTCAATTTGGTCACGGGAAAGCAGGTTTTCCGTGACGGCTTCCAGGGTTATTTGGTGACCATTGGCCAGCATTTCGGACAGGCGCCGGCGAGCACGTACCTGGGGATCAGCCGTGAGGAATATTTTCAGCTCAGCGGCTGGAAAAACCACGGTACCGATGTCACGCCCGTCCATGACACAACGCTTCTTCCGTCCCAATGCCTGCTGTTGGGCAACGAGCGCACGCCGGACAGCCGAAATAGTTGCGACTTCGCTAACTCGCCGGGAGACCCTCATTTGTCGGATCTCCTCTTCCACCCGCTCCCCATTGAGGTAGGTAACGACTTTGCCATCCACTGTCTCGAATGAAATCTGGATCTGGCCCAAAGCGGCTTTCACCGCGGTTTCATCGGTTGCTGCTATACCCGCCCGCAGGAAGAATAACGTTACGGCCCGGTACATGGCTCCCGAGTCGATGTAGAGGTAATCCAAGGTGCTTGCTAAGGCCCTGGCTAATGTACTTTTCCCACAAGCGGAGAACCCATCAATGGCAATTATTATTCCCTTTTCCATGGCTGCAAAGATAACAATTCTTCGTTGGCAGTTGGGTTCAATTCCCTAAGCTTCCAATTGTTCGAGGAACAATTGCCAGAGATTTTCCAACCGCAAAGGTTCTACCTGGGTGAGTACCCCCCGGTAGTTAAAAGGTTGCTGCTGCATACGTTCCAGGTATTTCTCGGTATTGCGCACGTCCTCCAACTGGTAATTGGCTTTACGCACCTGAAGCAACGCCCGAATAAACTGAATAGGTCGAAAATATTCCTCTTTATGCAAATTGCGGTTGGCCATATTTTGCAGCTGGTCAATCAACTCATCCGCTTTGTTGATGCGCTTTTTCTGAATGGCAAAAAAGACCTGCATGATGAGCATGAAAACCACCAAAATTTTTTCGTCAGAACTATAATTCAACGTTTTTTCAATGAACTCATCAGGCACGAAAGGCTGGCGTCGCCTGGTGGTGACAATCCGCCGGGACATACCACTTTTCTGTAACAGAAAATAAATGACCGCCTCAAAGAGTTCCCACTTCTCCTTGGTTAGGTAATCTTGTTTAGCGAACCCTTTGTTGGAAACCGTTTGATTGTAGATAGCCAGGGCCTGGATATTGTGATTGGTATGTAAAGCCAGCAAAAGGTAATATTCCATGAAGGTAAACCAGGGACGTGTTCCCTGCGGAAAACGCTTCAGACACTGCTCGGCATTGATCTGTCCTTTGCTGTAATTGCCCAGATGCAAATAGGCCGACATTTTTTTGGTATAAAAATCAATCAGCCGATCCTCTTGGTAAAATTCAGGGTTTTCTCTGATGTAATTTTCCGCTCGCTCACAAACCTCGAGGAGCGCCTCGTACTCCCGGATCATTTCGTAGCGCATGGCCCACACCAAAAACATATTGTATAAAATCAGTGGGGAATCATAAGTTTCTGATAAACTCAACAAGGTGTTACAATAAGCTTCCATCCGCTCTTCCAGGTCGTTGTCCTTGTGTAGCGGGCGGTAGTAGTCCATTACCACTCGTTGATACAGTTCCTCTGAGCGCATTTCCGCCGACAGGATAAGGCTGTGACCCTTCAGTAAGTCATCGTACATTTCAAAATCCTTGCTGTTGCCTTCCCGGGCCGCATCTTCCCGAAGGATTCGTGAACAATTCACAATAATTTCCGAAAGATAGAACTTCTGGGCCGTCGTTAGGATACTGCGGGCCAGACCAATTGCCGAATTATTGGCATTGTTATCTTGAAGAATTTTTACCAGGGTCCACTCTTTGTGGCAACTGAAGTGCGCACGATCATAATTAGAAGCAGCGGGCTTATTGACATCCAGAAAAAAGAGGGTATTGAGTAAGCGTTTCCGAAACCGGGATTTCAACTGCCGATAACGGGCATCTTTCGGGCTACAACTGTACAACTTCGCTGCTGCGTCCCGGTCGTTCTTGTACTGCCCCGAGGTGAGGTCATCGTAAAATTCATTGAATTTGCTGCTTTGTTGCGCAAGCTGTATTCATCGAATATTTCAATTTTTTTAACCTTCTTTTTGGTGACTACTGCTGCTATTTCCAAAAGGTTCTTCATGCTGCTTCCCTAACTGGTGAAAAATCGGGTAAAGTGCCCGAAACAAGTCCATTAACCTTGTCACAAATTAGTTACATTTAACAGTAAAATGTAACTTCGTTTTACCAAAATAAAAAAAAGGTTTCCCGCATCCATGCGAAAAACCTTTCGTCCTGCCAGTAGGCAGGTTGTTTACCGGGAATAAGCTGTTTTAATACTCATCCTCGTTAAAAAGAAAGTCATCTTTTCGCGGATAGTCAGGCCAGATATCCTCAATAGATTCGTACATTTCTCCTTCATCTTCCATCCCTTGCAGGTTCTCGATAACCTCCAACGGGGATCCTGAACGAATCGCAAAATCGATGAGTTCATCACGGGTGGCGGGCCAAGGTGCATCCTCCAAATAGGTTGCTAATTCTAGCGTCCAATACATATTAAGACATTTTTATCTGATTGCAAAAGATAATCCGGCAAAAGTAATAAACAGAACGATTAAGTACTAACGGAAGTTTTAAACAAACACTCCCTTAAAAACCTATATCGCTGTAAATCAAGTTATTAACATCAAAAAAATCTGACAATTCCCCGGCAAAATGCCGGTGTAGTAATGCTATTTCCAACTCACGGCTTCGCACGTTTGGGATATTGGCCGATAATCTCAAATGACTTGCCTTCGTAGCCTTGTGGGATTTCTCCGATTTCCGAAGAATACTTCGGACCGGTAGGATCGCAAAAGGTATAATTCGCTCCCTGGTAGCTTACCGTATTTCCAACACGCCCCTTCAGTGCTACGGCTATACTCAGGTGATCGTCATAAGCTATGACGATCATGGGGAGATCAAGTAACACTTTAGCCAAAGCAAAAAACAAGGCACAACGGTCCTCGCAATCTGAAAAGGGGTAAAAAAACAACTCATCAGCCACCAACGGCTTGTTACTTCCGAAAACCTGCTTATCGTCTTTGTAATTAAAAGCAGATCGGGTAAAAGCAGCCAGTAAGGCCAGGGCGTCCACCTGACTTCGACCAGCCATTAGTTCATTTAATTCCGGCACCAGCGATTGCAATAAGCCATTGGAGAGTGGTGCATCCAGGTACCAATATTCATCCACCAGGGGGTAGTCTTGTAATAGCCGGGTGATTCCTGTATGGTAGGTTACCGCCACCTCATGATTCTCTCCTGCATAGGCAAAAGCGACCATTCGTTGCTGGGTGGATGCACAAAAAACCGGCCATTGATTGAACGTAAATGAGAAAGGCTTACCCGTCGGATTCGGCCGATGGTCGAGCAGGTACATCGAATTATTTAACGGCGTACCTTTTTCTTTATTTGACAAATTGGCGTATTGTCGGTTATTCTCCTGGATCAGTGGAATTTCGTACAACACATCCAGGGTATATACATTTACCTGTACCAGCTTGGAGCGGTAAGTGAGGCGCACATCAAACCCGCTTTTTGCCAAAAGGAAATACGTGGTTAGTTCCACCGCCGGGTCGTTGGTACCAGCCCCGTAAAGGCGATGCAGGCACTGGCGGATCAGTTGCCCGTAGAGCCAATCATTCAGCCCCCATTCAACCGCCCGGGCCTGTAAGGTGGCCAGCAGCATTTGGTAGGGTCGGTTTTCCAACTGGTCAAAAGCCCGACGCAGCGCTAATTCTTCGATGCGAACAGGCTGCTTAAACAGCATCTCTTCCTGGTAAGACAAAGTGATATCCTGTTCGTAAAAGTTCACCACCAACTCCCGGACGGGATCAATGGGAGCAGCACTGGCCATTACTGGCAAGCAGAACAGAATCAACCACAATTTAGCAGGAGCGATAATCCCCCTTGGATTGGTATAAAACATAGAAAGCGTATCCTTTGACAAAGGATACGCTTTCTGTAGCCGAAGTATTGCTTTGATAGCGCGCAAAAGGCAGAATTAAATAATCAGCATCGCGTCACCATAGGTAAAAAACCGATACTTCTCTTTGATGGCCTCCTCGTAAGCGTGCCGGATGAGTTCGGGTCCACCAAAAGCACTTACCATAATCAGCAAGCTGGATTTGGGTAAATGGAAGTTGGACACCATCGAATCGGCAATCTTGAAGTCGTAGGGCGGATAAATAAATTTGTTGGTCCAACCTTCGGCAGCTTTGAGCAGCGATTCTGCCGAAACAGAAGTCTCAACGGCTCGCATAACTGTTGTACCGACGGCACAGATCTTCTTTTCAGCAAGCTTGGCCCGGTTCACGGTTTCCACCGCTTTCTGCGCAACCCGAAAATATTCGGCATCCATCTTGTGCTTCGACAAATCTTCCACGTCGATACTCCGGAAAGTCCCCAACCCAATATGAAGGGTCAGTTCAGCAAACTCGATGCCTTTGATTTCCAACCGCTTCATTAGCTCGCGGCTAAAATGCAGGCCGGCAGTAGGCGCCGCAACGGCACCTTCTTCTTTGGCAAAAACCGTTTGGAAACGCTCCTTGTCACTTTCTTCGGCTTCCCGACCAATCCGCTTAGGCAGCGGGGTCGTTCCCAAATAGGTGAGTTCCTTGCGGAATTCTTCGTCCGAACCGTCGTAGAGGAAACGAATGGTTCGCCCCCGCGACGTGGTATTATCCACTACCTCAGCAACCAGTCGATCGTTGTCATGCTCGTCGCTAAAATACAGCTTGTTGCCTACCCTGATCTTCCGGGCGGGATCAACGAGCACATCCCACAAGCGCGCATCCGTATTCAACTCCCGGAGCAGGAATACTTCGATCTTGGCACCCGTCTTTTCCTTGCGGCCGTACATACGGGCAGGAAAAACCTTGGTATTGTTGAAAATAAGAACATCTTCATCATCAAAAAACTCAAGAATATCTTTAAAGTCTCGGTGCTCGATTTCACCTGAATCGCGGTGAACGACCATTAAGCGAGAATCGTGCCGCTCGGGCTTTGGATACTTGGCTATGAGTGTTTCGGGAAGATTGTAATTAAAATGAGAAAGTTTGGTTCTCATCTGCAGTTTTTTACCTTTTTAAATAAGAGCGCAAAATTAACCATTATTTCACCACTATCCGCTTTCCAGGCGATATATTTAAAATATAAAATTCCGGTTCCGGCTGATCTGTATAAAAAGAAGGTGGATTCACCTGCCATTTATTGTTGTTGGCAGAATTTTATAACCGCTTGATCGGAAAAGCGAGATTGCTACTAACAGAAAACACTAGCTTAGCGCAAATACCTGACTTATATGCGAATTTTTATAAAAATAATTACGGAAAGTATCCGTCAGGCTTTACAACAGCTTACCGGCAACAAGCTGCGTAGCTTTTTGTCGTTGCTTGGCATTTCCATCGGTATCTTCTGTATCATCGGGGTGCTTTCCGCCGTGGATTCTCTGGAATACAACATCCGGGGAAGTATGGAAAAGCTGGGCAATGACGTGGTTTATATCCAAAAATGGCCCTGGGGGAATAACAGTGACAATTGGTGGGACTTGCTCAAGCGGCCCAGCCCCAAGTACAATGAATACGAGATCATTCGTGACAAGGCCCGTTCAGCCAAGATGAGTACTTTTTTCATGGGTGCTGGCAACCGAACGCTGAAGTGGAAGTCCAACAGTGTAGAACGGGTTTTCCTGTGTGGCGTTACGACCGAATTTCCCGCCGTTTTTGGGATGAACTTCTCCCGCGGCCGTTTCTTTTCTGCGTCCGAGTCGTTCTACAGCAGCAACAAAGTAGTCTTGGGCTACAAGGTCGCTCATGAACTCTTCGGTGAAGTAGAGCCCGTAGGCAAAGCGATCAAACTTCAGGGTGGCACCTACGAAGTTATTGGGGTGCTGGAAGGGTCTGGAGACGCATTAATCAACCCCTTGGATTTCGATGAAGCTATTATGGTTACCTACAATAAGCTGCGTAGCCTGACCAACGTCAATGCCCGGCAAGACAACACATTTATCGCGGTAAAGGCCAAACCCGATATCGATCTCGAACAAATGAAGGGTGAATTGCGGGCCCTGGTGCGCGCGCAGCGCCGACTTAAACCCCGCCAGGATGATTCTTTTTCTTTCAATGAGTTAACCATTGTCTCGCAGCAATTTGACCAATTTTTCGGTGTTTTGCACCTCCTCGGTGGTGTTATCGGTTTTTTCTCGATCCTGGTGGGCGGGGTCTACGTAGCCAATATCATGTTTGTTTCCGTCAAAGAACGTACGGGGCAAATTGGTGTTAAAAAGGCATTGGGAGCCAAAAGACACGTCATTTTACTCGAATTCCTGATCGAAGCCATTATCCTTTGTCTACTCGGGGGGATCATTGGGTTGGGTCTGGTCTTTCTGATTACCCAAGTACTCACGGCGGCTTTGGATTTCCCGATTTTTATCAGTTTCACAAATGTGTTGCTCGGAGCAGGCATGTCTGTCATTATCGGCGTTATTGCGGGGTTTGTGCCGGCCTTACAAGCCAGTAAGCTGGACCCTGTAGAAGCCATGCGTCATTAAAGTTGGCACTCCCCTGGCTAATGGTCTGCCTCCAGAACGAAAGATAATAGTTGGACAAATCTGAATAAACCTGTTCTTTTCCACCACAGAATTGGTGAAAAAGCCCAACCAAAATTGTTTCGTTCTGTTAAAGCGGGAACAATTATTCATTATGCCCGCTACCCTCCGGTTAATCCTTGGTGACCAGCTCAACCAACAGCACAACTGGTTTAACCAAAAAACGGCTTCCGTTACGTACTTGCTTATCGAGGCACGTTCGGAAACCGATTATGTCCGTCATCACATTCAGAAGATCGTTGGCTTCTTTCTGGCCATGCGCCATTTCAAAACCTGGCTGGAAGAGCAAGGCCACCAGGTCATATACGTGACCCTGGACGACCCCGAGAATCGAGGCGCTCTTACGGAGCAGATTAAAGCCATCATCGCCACCGGTGTATACACTGCTTTTTCCTACCAATTACCGGACGAATACCGGCTGGATCAGGCGCTGCAACAACTACAAACAGAACTTCCGGTCCCTACGGTAGTTGTCGACAGTGCGCACTTTTTAGTACCACGCAACTTCCTGGCCGACCTTTTTGCCGGCAAGAAGACCTATCTCATGGAGACCTTCTACCGCAAAATCCGTGTTCGCTACCAGTTGCTGATGGAAGATGATGGTGCCAGTCCACTCGCGGGGCGCTGGAATTTTGACGCCGAAAACCGCAAGAAACTGCCCGCTCAGTTAACCATTCCACCCATCCCACGGTTTCCGCGACAGGTACACGACCTGGTGGGCATGGTGGCCGCTCAAGGGGTGGCCACCATTGGTGAAATTAATGCCGACGAATTTTCCTGGCCGGTCACCCGCACCGAAGGCCTGGCGGTACTCCAGGATTTTTGTGAAAATCGGCTGCCTTTTTTCGGCACCTACCAGGATGCCATGACGGATCGCCATCCGCTGTTGTTTCATTCCTTGCTTTCTTTTGTTTTAAATACCAAACTGCTCCACCCCCTCGAAGTCGTTGAATCCGTTATTGCGCACTGGCAAAAAACCAGGATACCATCAACCTGGCACAAGTAGAGGGTTTTGTCAGGCAGATCATCGGCTGGCGGGAATACATGCGAGGGGTCTACTGGGCACAGATGCCCAACTACGCCAGCAAAAACTTTTTCGCTCATCAAGCCGACTTACCGGCCTGGTTCTGGACGGGCAACACGAACATGAAGTGCCTTCAACACGCTATCGGTCAGTCGCTGGAGCACGCCTATGCCCACCACATTCAGCGCCTGATGGTGACGGGTAATTTCGCCCTGTTGCTGGGCGTAGATCCCGATCAGCTGGACGAGTGGTACCTGGGCATCTATATGGATGCCATCGAATGGGTTGAAATTACCAATACCCGGGGGATGAGCCAGTTTGCCGACGGTGGTTTGTTGGCCACCAAACCCTACGTCGCCAGTGCCAACTATATGCATAAAATGGGCGACTACTGCACCAAGTGCCGCTACAACTACAAAGAAAAAACCGGTGAAAATGCCTGCCCTTTTAATAGCCTTTACTGGGACTTCATGGATCGCCACCGCAGTAAGCTGAGCAACAATCCCCGCATTGGGATGGCCTACCGTACCTGGGATCGCTACGACGGGGAACAAAAGGCGGCCATCCTGCAACGGGCTGACCAGGTTAAAAAACACGTCAATGAGTTGTGACCTGCCACCGGTACAGGCACCAGCCTGGGTTGCTGTACCTTCGCACACCCGGCCGCGTTGCCGGGAGAGCCTGATAATTTGACAGTGGAATTACCCATCTTGGTGGTGGGTATTGTACCTTTGCAATGTTTTAAAATCCCTTACCAATGAAAAAGGTATATATCATAGCGGGAATTATGATCGCCCTGGCGGTTTCCCTTTTTGTAATGGCCAAAGATGACCTGAGTACCTACGCTTCCATTTCGGATGCGATAACGACGGGCAAGCGGGTAAAAATTGCGGGTCAACTGGCCAAAGACAAGGAAATGACCTACGATCCGCAAAAAGATCCGAATCACTTCACCTTCTATATTCGCGACGCTTCCGAGGCTATTCAGAAAGTAGTTTTGCTACAACCCAAGCCCCAGGATTTTGAGCTTTCGGAGCAGGTCGTACTGACCGGAAGGATGCAAGACGACACTTTTGTTGCTACTGACGTGCTCCTGAAATGCCCGTCGAAGTACAAAGACGAAGAGATTAATATTAAAGAAAAGCAGGGGTAAATTTCACCTGAGCCATATTTGTGATTGGGCCAAAATGACGAAAGTCGCTTTTAACGCCTGCTGAGTTTTCAACTTATGACCGACCAAATCCAGTACGTTGGCGAACACCTGTGGCCCGGCCGCATTGGTCAGCCAGCCGTATTTCTTGCCTTTTGCAGTGCCTTGTTGAGTGCACTGGCCTTTTATTTTGCCACCCAAAAGCGGGCCAACGAACCCTTGGCGACCAGTTGGCGCAGGTTAGGGCGTATTGCATTTGGGATCCATGGCGCAGCGGTGCCCACCGTTATTGGGTGCATCTTCTTTGTCATGATCAATAATTATTACGAGTACCAGTACGTACAGGCTCACGTTAATGACGATCTGGCTTTCCGCTACATTTTTTCGGCCTTTTGGGAAGGGCAGGAAGGCAGTTTTTTGCTGTGGATGTTCTGGCACGTGGTGCTGGGTGGGTTGCTGATTCTTTCCGCCCGGCAGTGGGAGGCCCCTGTGCTGTCCATTGTGTCGTCGGTACAGGTAATTATTGGCAGTATGCTGCTAGGCGTATACCTGGGTTTTGGTGAGGAAGCATATCGCATCGGTAGCAACCCCATGTTACTCTTGCGCGACACCATGAATATTCCGTTGTTCGCTAATGCGGAATACGTCAGCTTGCTGGAAGGTACGGGGCTGAATCCCTTGCTCCAGAACTGGTGGATGACCGTCCACCCCCCTACCCTCTTTCTGGGCTTTGCCTCCACGGTGGTACCTTTTTCTTTTGCGATGGCAGGTTTGTGGGTGCGCGATCACCGGGGCTGGTTAAAGCCGGTCTTACCGTGGGCCTTGTTTAGTGGCGCTATTCTCGGAACGGGCATCCTCATGGGCGGTGCCTGGGCCTACGAAGCCCTCAGTTTTGGTGGCTACTGGGCCTGGGATCCGGTGGAAAACATGTCGTTGGTCCCCTGGATTGCCCTAATTGCGGGTATCCATACCAACCTGATCGCACGGAATACCGACCACAGCATCCGCGCCAGCTATATCTTCTACGCGTTGTCTTTTCTCCTCATTATCTATTCTACCTTCCTCACCCGCAGTGGTGTACTGGGCGAAACTTCGGTTCACGCGTTTACCGAAATGGGGCTGGAATGGCAGCTGGTCAGTTTTATTTTTATCTACCTCTTCTTGTCTACGTACCTGTTCTTCTCCCGGCTGAAGGGGATTCCCGTTGTCGCCAAAGAAGAAACCACCAGCAGCAAGGAATTCTGGTTGTTCATCGGCAGTTTGGTCTTGCTTTTTTCCGCGGTGTTGATCACGGTCTCGACCTCCTTGCCCGTTTACAACAAAATCCGGGAGTTCTTCGACCCCGGATTCGTCGGTCATGTAATCACCGATCCCATCCCCCACTTCAATAAGT
>Ga0075467_10001169_pt1 | contig 21746 bp, 6 predicted proteins | sample DEB08_DNA_9_FD_75067 | JGI IMG/M metagenome (GOLD analysis project Ga0075467, IMG submission 75067) | Aqueous microbial communities from the Delaware River and Bay under freshwater to marine salinity gradient to study organic matter... | ecosystem: Environmental > Aquatic > Marine > Coastal ... | reverse complement strand
CGGCAACAATGTCAGCATCCGGCGGCCGGAAATGGCGCAAAATCAACCGCACAATCGGGCTCCCGATTTTCGGGCGCGAGACATTCGGATTTCGACACCATTGAATCCGCTGCCAGTGAACGATATCCGGATATCCGCGCCGCTGAATCCGCTGCCGGTAAACGACATCAGGATTTCCGCGCCATTGAATCCGCTGCCGGTCAATGACATCAGGATTTCCACGCCCCTCAATCCGCTTCCGATCAATGATGTCAGGATTTCCGCGCCCCTCAATCCACTGCTCGTCAATGATATACGTATCTCGTCGCCCGCCGAACTCATGGTGGACAATATCCGGATCAGCGCACCGATCACGCTTTCCGGCAGCAATCAGCCGCAAGCCACCGCCGACATGGTTGCCATCAACCAGTCGCAGGCAATCGGTCCCAGAATCAACGCGACAAGGTCGTTTCAGGCGAACGCCGTGTCCGCGTCGGCAGTCGCCACAGTGGCACGAAGTGACATTTCGGACATAGTGACCCTGTTCGGGCCGGAAACATTCATCAACTGGACGCCACTGGATACTGCCAACAGCAATGATCTGATCAACATCCTGCCGGCGGGCACCAGCCTGACATTTGTCGGGCCGGCTTCGGGATATACGGTCCTGAACCGGATTCTCCCGACGGGAACCACCGCGTCCGGTGATCCCCGCGGCATTGCCTTTAGCGGCAATGTCACCGGCCGGCTGGGCGCCAGCGACGGCTCCATCGGCGGCAATATCTGGTTCTACAGTCCTGGCGGAATATTGGTCGGAGCCGGCGCAACATTTGATGTCGGCGGACTGGTACTCACCACCAACGATATGGATACAACCGGCGGCCTGTTCGGTGCAGGCGGCGAAATCCGGTTCAGCGGTGTTGCTGATAGCCTGTCTGCGGTCACCATCGAAAATGGTGCAACGATCAGCGCCCTCAACGACCGCAGCAGCTATGTCGCAATGGTGGCACCGCGCATTGTTCAGGGCGGCGATGTCAACGTCGATGGTTCGGTTGCTTATGTAGCGGCGGAACAGGCGGATCTTACAATCAACAATGGCCTGTTCGACATCGCCATCGGCGTCGGTACCACCGATGCCAATGGCGTCGTCCACAGCGGCACGACGACCGGACCCTCCTCCACCCCGACGTTTGATGCCTTTGGCAATATAAGCGACGCCGACGCCCAGGCCATCTATATGGTCGCGGTACCCAAGAATGATGCACTGACCATGCTGGTCGCCGGCGCTCTCGGCTATCAGGCCGCCGCGAGAGCGTCGGTCGTCAATGGCAATGTTGTGCTCAGCGCGGGCGCCGATGTGGCCACTACTGGCAACTTGACCAACGCCAGCTTTGCCTTTGACAAGACAGCGGCGGATTCCGATTCGAATATACAGCTGCAAAATGTGTCCTTCGGCTCTTCGGTATCGACCTTTGCAACCAACGGGATCGTCGCCGCCACCGCGTCGGTGACCGAATTCATCATCGCAAACAATACGGTTGGCACGCAGGACCTGCTGCTGGAAGCCCGCAACCAGATCGATATCAACGCCCTCGGCGGCGGCAATATCGGCGCCAACGGCAATGTGACGCTGCGCGCCGGGGCGGACGGTGTCGGCGGGACGATCAATATCAATGCCGATCAGATCGGTTTTACCGACACCATTGTCAGTGGATTGCTGGCAACCGGCGATCTGGTTGTCGATGTCAGCGCCACCGGACTCGATGATTTTTTTACCGTTCGCAACAATGGCGGCACCGGCATCGGGCAGGATGCGGTCGGCGGCGCGATCAACATCAATATCAACGGCGGTGGCGACCTTGTGGTTGGTGGTGCCGCACAGTTCATTGCCAGTGCCCAGGGCGGCAAGGGCGAAAACCAGAATGGTTCCGCTGAGGCCGGCGATATCAATCTGAACATTTCCAGCGGAACGTTCAACGTCACCGGCACAACATTTTTCGAAAGCCAGGCCATAGCGGCTCAGACTCTCAAAATCGGGGGAGACGGACCCGGTCTGATTGGCAGCGACAGTATCGGTGGGAACGTCAATCTCGCCCTGTCCGGCGGTGCGGTCACCACCGGGAATATCTTTGTCAATCTTGCCGCAATTGCGTCTTCCGGCGACGCGGCCGGTGGTCTGCAAAGCAATGATGCAACGTCCGGCGCATTCGACCTGACGGTCACCGGCGGGTCGCATGTCATCAACGATCTGACCATCTATGCCCTCACCGACGCCAGCACCGGATCGTTCGATGCGACGGGCGCAAATATTTCCGGGCTTGCCGGATCGGGGGGTGCGAATTTTCTGATCGACGGCGGCGATCTGACCGTCAATGTTGACATTGACAGCAATTTGAGCACCTATGGCATCACCCCTGCCGCTCCGGCGGATCGGTTCGCCGTGACGGTTCAGAATGGCGGCAGCTTGACAGTCAACGGGAGCGTCAATGTCAATACGGTTGCCTTTGACGGCAATGATACCACCACCAGCACCGGTGGTTCGATTTCGATCCTTGCGGATAATGGAGCCATTGCGACGGGCGGAATCTTCCTTGATTCCTCCGCTCGGCCGAACAATCGTTTCTCCTTCTCGTCCATCGACGAGGGCCGCGATTTCCGGGCCGGCGACATCAGCCTTATTGCCCAGAATGGCGGGTCGTTCACATCCGACTTCTCAACCTTCTACGCCAACGCCACCGGCAATGATACCAATGCCGGCGACGGCACAGGCGGGGATATTTTCATCCACGCCAATGATGGTTCGATCGAATTTACCAATTTTGTTTTCATCGATGCCAGTGGCGTTGGCGGAGTCGGTGGCAACAAGGATAATCCGGCCAGTCTCGGAATCGGGCGCGGCGGAGCAATCAATTTGCGCGTGGAAGGCAGCAGCGGCGCCCTGACGTTCGCCGATCTCGACATCAAATCCGACGGATCCATCGCCAATGATGGCGAAGGCGGCGCCCCCGCTTTCGAAGGCGATGGCGGTTTCGGAATTGGCGGCGCGGTCACATTCGACCTGCTCGGCGGTACATTCACGGCCAATGACATCAACATTGGATCGGACGGCTCGGGCGGCGGCGGCGGCGACCTGGTAACCTTGCCGACCGCGGCCGTGACCGCATCACTCGCCACACCGGCGGATCTGACCGTCGTCGAGGCTCCGTCCGCCGGAGGCGTATCGGCGGGCGATGGCGGAGACGGACAAGGTGGAGACGTCACATTCAATCTCGATGGCGGCACCGCCACCGTCACCAATCTGAGCATCACCGCCAATGGTTTCGGCGGCGACGGCGCCAATGGCGACATCAATGCCGGCACGGCAGGTGGAGCGGGCGGCAACGGTATCGGCGGCAACGCAATTTTCAATGCCCAATCCGGCAGCCTGACCGTCACCAGCACTTTGACGGTATCGGCAGAGGGCAATAATCAAAGCCTGGCGCCTTATGGGTCCCGCGGAGCGGGCGGATTCGGCTATGGCTCTGATGGCGGTGCGGGCGGCTCCGGTATCGGCGGAACCGCGACCTTCAATCTGGACGGGAGCGCGACCATCAATGCCAACCAGGTCATTGTCAGCACCATTGCGGCTGGCGGATATGGCGGATCATCCAGCTCTTCCTATAGTGCCCTGGGCCTTCCGGTCCAGGCCGGCATTGGCGGCAATGGCGGCAATGCCACCGGCGGCAATGCCACGTTCAACAATAATGCGGGCATATTGAACTTCTCCCAGCTCTCGGTCACTTCCACGGGAACCGGCGGCGATGGCGGCGATGTTTTCGGTTTTTCCGGAGGAGCGAGCAACAGCGCGGGTGATGGCGGCACCGGTACCGGCGGCAATGCCACCATCAACATCAATCAGGATGATCTGAACAATCCCATCTATGTGGTCGACGCCAGCGGCATCGGCGGCGATGGTGGCAATGGACTGGCCGGCGGCAATGGTGGTGCGGCCTTTGGCGGAACAGCCGCGATCAACATCAATGGCACGACGGCGGTCCTCGATGATCCCGCCATTTATGCCAATGCAACCGGCGGTGCTGGCGGTCAGGGCCAACTGGACGGTGTGACATTCATTGCTGGCAATAGCGGCGATGGCGGCAATGCCACGGGCGGCACCGCCCGACTTCAGGTTAGCGGTGCCGGTGGCAATATTGATCTTGGCTTCATCACACTGGAATCGGACGGTACCGGCGGCCAAGGTGGCTACGGTTACTATAGTAGCTTCGATGGCGCCGGGAGAGGTGGCGATGGAGGCGATGGAACGGGTGGGCGCTCGGAACTGGTCGCGCGAACCGGTGGCACGATCAATCTCACCTCCGCGACATTTGATTTTACCAGCACCGGTACCGGTGGCGATGGCGGCGATGGCGGATCTACTTACTTCGGCACACCGGGTGACGGCGGTGATGGCGGATCCGGCATCGGCGGTGCAACCATGCTATTGGCCCAGGGTGGCACCATTAGCGGCCAGGATGTCAACTTTACTGTGGCCGGCATCGGTGGAAACGGGGGCGTCGGCGGCATCTACAGTTATTATTATGGGAGCAATCCCAATGGCATCACCGGCACCGGCGGCACCGGCACCGGTGGGACTGCGACAATCGAGGTTCAGGAAGGCAGCCCGGGGATAATCACGCTCGGTAATGTCGTGGCCGCAGCAAATGGCACCAGCGGCACGGGTGGTTTTCCCTTGGCCGGGTTTGGCGGCCGGATTGAAATCACGGACAGTTCAACCGATCCGGCAGGATTGATCACTCTGGCCAGTCTGACCGCGAACGCCTTTGATACGGACAGCGGCTCGATCGCATTCTCCAATACGACGCCACTGGGTGGTTTTTATGTGACCGGAAATAGCGGCGCGATGTCGATTCTCGGCGATCTGACAGTCAATGTCGTCGGCAATATCGAATATGCTCTCGACGGCGACGGTCAGATGACGGTCGGCGGCAATGCCAGCCTGACAAGCGGTCAGGATATTCTGATCAATCATGCGAACAATGCGACACCGGTTAATTCGATCGATGTCTCGGGCACCTTCGTTGCCGCAGCACAGGGCAATTTCACCGCAGCAGCAGATTCGATCCTGAACTCCGGCTCCACAATGGATATCCGCGCCGAACTGGATGCCTTGGTCAACGATGCGCGCGCGGTGACCAATCTGCAATTGTCCGCTGGACAAAATGCGACGCTCAATGATGGAACCGTGACCGGGGCACCGCTGACCAGTGCGATCACTTTCGGAACCCGGATCGATTCAGGCATTGCGATTTTTGCTGGCTTCAGTCCGACACCGACACCCGCACCTTATGACCCGAATTATAATGCGATAGTGACAGGCGATGTCACTTCGACCGGCTTCGTCAATATTTATGCCGGTGGCAATGCGACGTTCCAGACAGGCGCCAATGTCATGTCGGACAATGGTATTCTGGTCCGCACCGGTGACGACATCATTATCCAGACCGGAGCAGCTGTTCAGGCCGCCATCAATCCCGTCGATGCGCCCGATCTTGTGTCGCCATTCTTCACCGAGAATAATCTCCGATTGGATGCCGGTGGACTGCAATTCAGTCTGAATTCAACGCCCCTGACTCCCATTGCGTCCATTATCGCAGCCGGGGATCTTGACGCCAATGCATTCGCAGTGGTGATGAACGCCAATGCGATTGACGGTCTGGGCGGTAGGATCTCCGCTGGCTCGCTGTCGGCAGATATCAACGGCGCCCCATCCAACGCCGTGATCGCCGCGATCGGGCAATCCGATGATAACGGCCTGCTGAGCGGACAATGTGTCGAAGGCAACGTCTGCCTCGGCACGATCAATGCGGATAATCTTGTCTATATTGGCCAAGCGAGCAGCAACGATGTGATTCAGGGAATCATCGAGTCCGGCACGGTGTCCGCCAACGACATTCTGATCACCACCCGGCGTGATATCATCATGGGCACCGACGGTATTGCCACTGTCCTGGATGCAACGAACCGATTCCTGGTCCAGAGCAACGAAGGCAATGTCGACTTGCGCAATGCGTCTGCCAGCAGCGCCAGCATTCAGGTCAGTGCAGTGAACGGGAGTCTGCTCGGCTCCGGGTCGTTGGCCAGCGCCAATGATATCGGCATTACCGTGGGAGCGGATATCAATGCTGCGCTGATCAATGCCGGCGGGCAGCTGACAACGATCGCCAATGTCGGCGGCGGGTTCGAAGCCTCCTACACGGTTCCCGGCAGCATCACGGTCGACACGCTCACGCAGGCGGGCGCTACCAATATCAACATCATCGCGGGCGGGGACATAAGTTTCGGCAGGATCAATCTGCCTTCCAACAGGTCCATCACCCTCACCGCCGCCACCGGCGATGCCTTTCTCGGCAGCAACAGCAGCGCGACCGCGATTTCCATTCTGGGCAATAATGTCGGCTTCAATGATCTTCTGTCAAGCGGCACCATCACGCTGAACGCGACCACGGGCAACGTGACGGGCAGCGGTCCCGGCAACCTGTCGGCGGATGGCGCGATCGATCTCGATGCCGCCAATGATATCAGCTTCGGCAACGGCACATCCCAGTCAGGCTTTACCGCGAACGCAGGCGGCGCGATCAGCTTCGGCGACGTGACCGGCGGCGACATTCAGTTTGCAGCGGGCGGTGCGATCGCTGGTGCCAATGTCATTTCACCAAACTCCACCGGCGGCGTGTTTGACAGGGTCGTCCTGAATGCTGGCGGCGATGTTACCGTCACCGGCACCATCCGGGCGATCGATGTCGTTGATATCGACGGAGCGGCTGTCACCCTTGGCACATTGGATTCCAACAGCGGCAATGTGCTGGCAACGGGCCTGGTGGATATTGGCACTCTAATGGGCCGCACCCACGTCATTCAGGGTAGCGCGGTGGCGCTTGGCAGTGTGGATATCAATGCCGCCAACACGGCGACGGTTACCGCTACGGCCGGTGACATCACCACCGGCAACCTCAATGGCGGCAGCGCTATATTGAATGCTGCTGGCAACGTCACAATTGCCAATTCCACCCTCGCCAGCCTGCTGGACATCGACGCCACCGGCTCGATCGGCTTCGCCAATATCAACGCGAGGGACATCCAGCTCACTGCGGGTGGCAACATAGCCGGCACGAGCGCAATTTCACCCAATGCAACGGGCGGCGTGTTCGACCGGGTCGTGCTGAATGCAGGCGGCGACGTCACCGTCACCGGCACGGTTCGGGCGATTGATGTCGTCGATATCGACGGCGTGAACGTGACAATCGGAACAGTCGCTTCCAACAGTGGCGATATCCTGGCAACCGGCACAGTTTCGGTTGGGGCTATGACCGGCGGCGCTCATGTCGTGCAGGGCTCGAGCATAGATTTCACCTCTGTCGCGATAACCGGTAGCTTGACCGCCAATGCGACCGGAGGATCGATTGCATCCGGCAATATCAGCGCGAACACGATAAATCTCGATGCCACGGCCAACATCGGACTGGCAGATGTGACCGTTACCGGCGGATTGTTTGCCGATGCGTTTGGGGCGGTCTCTTTCGGAGCCCTGACCGGACGCGATATCCAGATCAATGCCGGTGGCAACATCACCGGCGGCAGCACGATTTCGCCCAGTGCAACCGGCGGCGTGTTCGACCGCGTGATACTCAATTCTGGCGGAAATATTGGCATTGCAGGCACCGTTCAGGCAATCGATGTCGTCGATATTGACGGGGTGAACATCAGTGTCGGCACGATGAACTCAAACGCAGGAAATATTCTTGCAACCGGGACCGCGGATATTGGTGCGTTGCTCGGCGGCACCCATGTCCTGCAAGGCACATCTGTAAATCTCGATGGCAGCGACATGACCGGCAATCTGACCGTCAGCGCAACCGCCGGTGACATCACCGGCACCGGCAGCCTGCTGGTCGGGGGTGCGATCGATTACAACGCCACCGGCGCAATCGGCTTCGGCAATGCGACCGGATCCAGTATCAATATGGATGCGAGCGGGAATATCGCAGGCGGCGATCTGATGGCTACCAATGCGCTTTCTCTTGTGGGCGGCAATATCGCGATCGGCGATGCCAGCGCTGCCAATATCGACTTCACCAGCGCCGCAAATATCCTGTTCAACATGTTGACCTCGCCCAATGCGATCACGCTCACGGCGGCCAATGGTCTAATCGGCTTCAATACCGGCGCTGGCGATATCGACAGCAGCAGCGATGTAAACCTGACGGCGCAGTCGATCGATATCGGCGACGTCACCTCGGGCGGATCGGTGACGGCCAACAGCACCGCAGGCGATGCCAGCTTTGGCACGGTCGATGCGGCCAGTGACATCACCATCTCGGCGACCGGGACCCCGACGCTGGCCAATGCGGTCAGCGGCGGCAACACCAGCATCACCGGCACCTCGGTGACCCTGAACAACGGCAGTATCGGCGGCAATCTGGCGCTCAACGCCACCGCAGGCGATGTCGATGGCAATGGCACGGTGACCGTAGGTGGCGGAATTGACCTGGATGCGACGGGCAATATCGGTTTTGGCGATCTTGATGCGCAGGGCGGTACTTTCACCGTCGATGCCGGCGGCAATATCAATTTCACCAGCGCTGCGAGCAGCGATGATATGACGATGAACGCTGGTGGCGGCATCAGTGGCGGCAATTTGAATGCCGGCGGCGATCTCGCGGTCACCGCTCTGGGCGGTGGCTTCACTGGCGGTGTGATCGTGGCTACCGGCGACGTCGATGCCAGCGCAATGGGTAATTTCGGCTTCACCAGCATTTCCGGCGGGGACATTGTCAGTCTTGCCGCAGAGGGCGATCTGGTGGGGAGAGATGTCAGTGCAGCATCGACCATCGGTATAAAATCAACCGGCGATGTTCAACTGGCCAATGCGGATGCCGGCAACACATTTGTTTCCGGTGCCGGCAATGCGCTGACCATTGACGCAGGTAGCGGGATCAGTTTCGATAGCGCAAGCGGCCGCGATATCAGCTTTACCGCCGGCGGCGGCATTACTGGTGGTACAGCCACTGCAGCCTCGTCCCTGACGATGGATGCAGACGGCCTGGTTCAGCTGGATGACGTAACCAGCGACGAAGCGCTGTTTATCAACGGTGCCGGAGGTATCATCATCACCAATGTCACAGGCGGTTCGGTGTTGTTCGATTCCGGTTCTAGCGGCATATTGCTCGATGTCGTCACGGGGTCTGCCTCTATCGGATTGACCGGCGGCAATATCAGCTTCGGCAGCGCCACCGGCGGTGCCATCACGATTGATGGCACGACGATCGACTTCGACACCGCCAGCGGCAGCGACATTGATTTGACCAGCAATGGCCCGATCGACTTCTCCTCAATTGATGCCTCCGGCAACGTCGACATCGATGCGACAACTGGCGTACTGACCGGGGATCTGGCCGGCGGTGACATCAACGCCGGCGGTGCGGTAACGATAGTCACCAATCGTGACATTTTTCTGGACAGTGTCACCGGCGGCTCAAATGTCCGGATTACAACCCGCGGCACGAAAGACATAACCGTCGGATCGCTCGACAGCGGCACCAATGTCATTGTCCGGTCGCAAGGCAGTTGTGTCGCAGACGAAGTGAATGCAGCAAAGACAGGCCAGGGTCACGTCGATATCGACGCCGACGACGGCGTTGTCTTGCGCAATGTCTCCGGCAATGACATAGATCTCACAGCCACAAACGGGCTGGTCAACGTGACCAATAATGTCGATGTGACAAACATCCTGATCGCTTCGGGCGCGGCCGTTTCCATTGTCACACAACAGGACATGTCTGTCCGGGCGGACGCAACCAATGGTGATATCGGCCTCTCGTCGGCTGGTAATCTCGATGTGCAGGGCGCACAGGCAACCGGCAATATCATCATTGCCGCCGGCGGATCAGCAACGGTCAACAGTACGTTCCAGATACCCAGCTCAACGCCGATCAGCTTCAACAGCCCGCAAAATACCGTGACCACCGGCGGCAACATCACGATCAGCGCCGTCGACGACGTGTTGATCAACAGCCTGGTGAACGCAGCCAATGACCTTCAGATCACCGCGGGTGGCCTGATCGACATTCAGGCGGATGTCGTGGGCAGCACCATCAGAACGGTCAGTTCCAACATGAACATCGGCTCGACCGGAAATCTTGGCCAGACGGACTTGACCGGTGACATCAAGATTTTCACCGATGGCACGACACAAATGGTACTGGGCGGCGGTACTGATTTGAGCGGCAAATTCACACTCGACAATGATGAATTCAGCCGGATCCATTCGGGTGGCGATCTCACCATTACCGCCGTCCCGACATCCATTGGTGGATTCGACATGGTTGTGCAGGACCTGAATGTGCTTGTGGCTGACAATGTCAGCGGCCCGCAATCGGCCAATATCGGACTGAGCAGCGCGCTGAATCTGGCATCCGGACAATCGATCTCGGTTGTTGGAATTGTGGACTTCAGCAACGCCAATGCCAATTCCGGTCTCAATTTCACCGCCGGCCAGGACCTGTTTATCGATGCTGCCAGCGGCATCATCCAGATGACCGATGCGAACGGGAACTATGCCGGCAGCGGCAGTCTTTCGCTCAACGCGGCCAATATTTTTGCGATGACCAGTCAGGCGCTGGCCGACATCGTTGGTCTCGGTGCGGCGGATATCGACTCTCGTCTGGCGAGCAACGACGGGATCGACCTGCCCGATGGCCTGATCCGGGCCGACAATGTCCAGATAGCGGTCATCGACAATTTGCTCATTCAGAACACGGCCAGCGGAACCGATTTTGCGGACCGTCGCGGATTCAATATTGGCACCTTGCCGATATCCGGCCCTTCAACCGGCAGCGCCAATATCGTGATCAACGGCATCGTCGGCGGAGCAACCGGTCTCGATACGATCCCGGCCACCGACATCGCGATCGGCTTTGATCCGGCATCCACAATCAACGGCTGCGTCATCAACAACCCGGCCAGTTGCGCGCCAACCCCGACACCCACGCCAACTCCAACTCCAACTCCAACTCCAGCTCCAACGCCGACGCCGACGCCGACGCCGACACCAACTCCGACACCGACTCCAGATAGCCCGGAAATCGATGATCCGGTGCAGGATGTGATTGAAGAAGAGGTAACGCCGGAGAAATATGAGACGGACCCGTTTGCCTCCAATACGATCGAGATAAAGGAAAATCAGGAGCTGGCCGAGGATCCGCTGATCGACGAGCCGGTCACCGGCGCCGGCAATGACGATCTGTGGGTCGGCGGAACAGATTGCGAGCGCGATGATGGCGGAAAATGCAAGATAGACGAAGAAGAGAAGGCCCCCGCACCGGCAGAATGATCCTGGCAGCCAATTGATCTGTTGACCTGTTGCGCGAAAAGCCATTAGGCGATGGCTGATGAATGACAATGCCGCGCACCCGCTGAAACTGTTCAACAGCCTGACTCGCCAGATGGAGGCGTTTGTCCCCGTCCATCCGGGCGAAGCGCGCGTCTACACCTGCGGCCCGACCGTCTATAATTATCAGCATATCGGCAATATGCGCGCCTATATTTTTGCCGATCTGCTCGGCCGCACGCTGAGCTGGAAGGGTTACAGGCTGACCCATATCATCAATATCACCGATGTCGGCCATCTGACTTCCGATGCCGATGCCGGCGATGACAAGATGGAAAAGGCGGCGGCGCAGGCCGGCAAGTCGGCCTGGGACATCGCCAGATATTATACCGATGCCTATTGGCAGGATATCGAACGGCTCAATATCCGCCAGCCGGCAAAATGGGCGATCGCCACCGACCATGTCGAAGAGATGATCGCCTTTGCCAAAAGCATTGCCGACAAACATTGCTACGAGCTGGCAAGCGGCCTCTATTTTGATGTCAGCACCGTGCCCGATTATGGCCGGCTTGCCGGCGCACAAAGCGATGACATCGAAGGCCGGATCGACGCAGTCGAGGGCAAGCGTCATCCCCAGGATTTCGCCATCTGGCGCAAGACGCCCGCTGGCGAAACCCGGCAGATGGAATGGGACAGCCCCTGGGGCAAGGGCGCGCCGGGATGGCATCTCGAATGTTCGCAGATGAGCATCAAATATCTCGGCGAGCGTTTCGACATCCACACCGGCGGGATCGACCATCGCGAAATCCACCACCCGAACGAAATCGCCCAGAACCAGGCGCATAATTGCTCCGAGCACAGCGGCGCCAATATCTGGATGCACAATAATTTCCTGATCGACCGCGCCGGCAAGATGTCGAAATCGAGCGGCGACTTCCTGCGGCTGCAGGTGCTGATCGACAAGGGCATCCATCCCCTCGCCTATCGGCTGATGTGCCTGCAGGCCCATTATCGCAGCGAGCTGGAATTTACCTGGGACAATCTGGTCGCGGCGCTGACCCGGTTGAAGCGGATTGTCATGGGCGTGGAACGGCTGACGGAGAAAGCCGGTGGCCAGTCCGCACCGGTCGACCATCCCGCCCTGCTGCAGCTGCGCGACAAATTCGACGCTGCCCTGTCCGACGATCTGAACAGCTCGAAAGGCCTGCCGCTGCTGGAAGAATTGCTCGCGCTGAAGAAAGTGGACGCCGGGCAAAGACTGGCGCTGCTTGCCGACATGGACGCCGTCCTCGGGCTGGACCTGACATCCTTGAAACGCAGCGATCTGCGCGTTCGACCGGTTGATGCAGAAACAGATGAAGCCGATATCGAGGCGAAACTGGACCAGCGCCAGCAAGCCAAATCGGAAAAGGATTTTGCCACCGCGGACATGATCCGCGATGAACTGACGGCGAAAGGCGTGGAGCTGATGGACGGCGATCCGCTGCGCTGGGAATGGAGAATATCAATATGACGAAACCAAAAGCTGCCATGGCCTCCCTCGTCCGACCGCTGGTCGAGCCGCATTGCGGCGACCTCGACGTGACCTGGTTCACCAGCACCGAGGAAGCGCTGGCAATCGCCCCCCATGCCGAGATCGGCTGGTTCGACATGTATGACAAGGCGAAGATGGCAGAGATCATCTCCGCCGCGACCAGTCTCAAATGGCTCAACAGCATCTACGCCGGGGTCGAGCATTTCCCGCTCGAGCAGCTCAAGGCGCAGGGCACGATCCTGACCAATGGCGCCGGTCTCAACAGCGCTCCGATCGCCGAGTTCGCGATCATGATGATGCTCGCCGCCGCCAAGCGCAGCGACATCATCCTCGACAACCAGCGTCAGCACAACTGGCTGGAAACGCCGCCCGGCACAGCGGAAATTGACGACAGCAAGGCGCTGATCATCGGCTATGGCGGCATCGGCCAGCAGATCGCCAAAAAGCTCTCCGGCTTCGACGTCGACGTGACCGCGGTCCGGCGCACCGCGACCGGCAAACCCAATGTCATCGGCCTCGACGACTGGCGCGACCGGCTCGGGGAGTTTGACTGGATCTTTGTTTCCGCCCCCGCCACCAGCGACACCAAACATATGTTTGGCGCCGAAGAATTTGCCGCGATGAAGAATAGCGCCTGGCTGATCAATGTCGCGCGCGGGTCGCTGGTCGATCAGGATGCGCTGCTCGCAGCGCTGAACGACAAGGCGATCGGCGGCGCAGCGCTCGACGTCACCGATCCCGAACCGCTGCCCGCAGACCATCCGCTGTGGGACGCGCCCAACTGCCTGATCACCATGCATTTGTCCGGAGTCGCGCAAACCCGCATGTTCCAGCGCGCCGCAGCCCGTTTCGTCGAAAATCTGAGACGCTACCGGAATGGCGAAGAGATGATTTCCGTGGCCGACTTTGATCGCGGATATTGAGGGGTGACACCTCGACTATTTTAACTTATCAACCAAGAACATAGGGGTAGAGTGGGTCTCATTCTTGAGGGGGATTGAGGGTCATTGGGGTCGTTGCCATTTACTCGCACAAGCACTGGTCATCACGATCAGGGAAGGACCCACATGACCAAAGCATCCGATCTGTTCATAGAATGTCTCGAAAACGAAGGCGTTGAATATATATTCGGCGTCCCCGGCGAAGAAAATCTCGACATGCTCGACAGCCTGTCGCGTTCCAAGAAAATCCAGCTCATATTGACCCGTCACGAACAGGGCGCCGGCTTCATGGCCGCGACCTACGGACGGCATACCGGCAAGACCGGCGTGTGCATGGCAACATTGGGACCCGGCGCGACCAATCTCGTGACCGCGGCGGCCTATGCGCAGCTGGGTGGCATGCCGATCCTGATGGTCACCGGCCAGAAACCGATCAAGAAGTCCAAGCAGGGCCGTTTCCAGATTCTCGACGTGGTCGACATGATGGGGCCGATCACCAAATTCACGCATCAGCTGGCGTCGGCCGACAATATTCCGAGCCGGATACGCGAAGCGATCCGTCTGGCTGAAGAAGAAAAGCCCGGCGCCACCCATATCGAGTTCCCGGAAGATATTGCCGACGAGGAAACCGACTCGACCCCGATCATGCCCAGCCTCACCCGGCGTCCGGTCGCCGAGGCAAAGGCGGTGCGCGCGGCAACCAAAAAAATCGAAAGTGCGAAATCTCCTATTCTTGTGATAGGCGGCGGCGCCAACCGAACCATCACTGGTCGCATGCTCACCCAATTTATCGAAAAGACCGGCATCCCGTTTGTCACAACCCAGCTCGGCAAGGGTGTGGTCGACGAAACCCACAAGGAATTCATGGGTTGCGCTGCGCTTTCGGCCAATGATTTTGTCCATCGGGCAATCGAATCCGCTGACCTGATCATCAATGTCGGTCACGACGTGATCGAAAAGCCGCCATTCTTCATGTCGTCGGGCAGCACCGAAGTCATTCACGTATCAATGAACAGTGCAGAGGTTGATCCCGTCTATTTCCCGCAGATCGAAGTGATCGGGGATATCGGCAACGCGATCTGGCAGATGAAGGAAGACATAGTTCCTTCCGGCAGCTGGAATTTCGACGCGATGTACAAGGCGCGCCGCGCCGAGGAAGAGCATACCGATTCCATGGATGACGATATGCGCTTCCCGATCTATCCGCCGCATCTGGTGAAGGTGGTCCGCGAAGCAATGCCCGCCGACGGCATCATCTGCCTCGACAATGGCGTCTACAAGATCTGGTTTGCCCGCAACTACAAGGCGCGGCAGGCGAATACGGTGCTGCTCGACAATGCGCTGGCGACGATGGGTGCTGGCCTGCCCTCTGCCATGGCCTCGGCGATGGTCTATCCCGACCGCAAGGTGATGGCGATCTGCGGCGACGGCGGCTTCATGATGAACAGCCAGGAAATGGAAACCGCCGTCCGGCTCAAACTCAACATCACCGTGCTCATCCTGAATGACAGCAGCTATGGCATGATCCGCTGGAAACAGGCGAACATGGGCTTCAAGGACTGGGGTCTGACTTATGGCAACCCCGACTTCGTCAAATATGCAGAAGCTTATGGTGCCAACGGCCACCGGATCACCAGCGCCCAGAATCTGACAGAAACGATCGACAAATGCCTGAACAGCGAAGGCGTCCATCTGATCGATTGCCCGGTCGACTATTCCGACAATGACCGTATCTTGAACCACGAGATCAAGGAACTCAGCGCAAAGGTTTGAGTGAGGCCCCTATGACCAAATTGAAAGACGTCTACCCGCTTTATCTCAACAATGAAGCGGTGCAGCCCAATACGGACCTGGAGGTCACCGACAAATATACCAATGAAGTCGCCTTCCGCACGGCGCTGGCCACACCCGATGTCATCGAGGAGGCGATAGCCGGTGCCGTCGCCGCCACCGAACCGATGGCAGCGATGGCCAGTTACGAGCGGCAGAATGTGCTGCAGCATTGCGTCGACCGCTTCAAGGAACGCTTCGACGAACTGGCCTATTCGCTCTGCATCGAGGCAGGCAAGCCGATCAAGGATGCAGAAGGCGAAACCACGCGCCTGATCGACACTTTCCGGATCGCCGCGGAAGAAGCCGTGCGCAACTATGGAGAGGTCCAGCCACTGGATATTTCCGCGCGCGCAAAAGGCTATATGGGCATGTGGAAGCGCGTTCCGATCGGACCGTGCAGCTTCATTTCCCCGTTCAACTTCCCGCTCAATCTGGCCGCCCACAAGATTGCGCCCGCCATTGCCGTGGGCTGTCCATTCGTGATGAAACCGGCGAGCAAGACACCGCTGGGCGCGATCATCATGGGCGAGATACTGGCAGAGACCGATCTGCCGAAAGGCGCATTCTCGATCCTGCCCGCAAGCCGGGATGGTGCCGATCTGTTCACGTTCGACGAACGCCTGAAACTACTTTCCTTCACCGGCTCGCCCGGTGTCGGCTGGGACCTGAAAGCCAAGGCCGGCAAGAAAAAAGTCGTGCTGGAACTGGGCGGCAACGCGGCGGTGATCGTCGACCATGACGCCGACCTCGACGATGCACTGGAGCGAGTCGTTTTCGGCGCCTTCTATCAGTCGGGCCAAAGCTGCATCGGCGTGCAGCGGATCATCATCCATGAAAGCATCTATGATCAATTCAAGGACATGCTGGTCGCAAAGACGAGGAGCCTGATCGCTGGCGACCCCAAGCAACGGGAAACCTTCATCGGTCCGATGATTTCCGAAGGCGAGGCCAAACGCCTGCACGGCTGGATCGAAAGCGCTGTTGCCGGTGGTGCAAAACTGCTCTGTGGCGGCAATCGCAAGGGCAATATGCTCGAGGCAACACTGCTGGAAAATGTCGACACCAACGCGGAGGCCTATCGCGAAGAAGCATTCGGCCCGCTTGCCCTGCTCTCCAAATTCAGCGATTTCGGAGCGGCGCTGAACGAGGTGAATGACAGCAAATTCGGGCTGCAGGCCGGCATTTTCACGCGCGATCTGTTCAAGACACTGGATGCCTGGGATCATCTGGATGTGGGCGGCGTCGTGATCAACGACGTGCCCTCCTATCGGGTCGACAACATGCCCTATGGCGGCGTCAAGGACAGCGGCCTCGGACGTGAAGGCATCAGATTTGCCATGGAGGACATGACCGAAATCCGGAATCTCGTGATTCGCCGCAAGCCGGGCTAGCGGTCAGCCGATGACCGTTGCCGATGCGCCACACTGTGTTTCCTTTGCTGCGCGACCTGGTCGGCAAAGCCCTACAAAATAAAAGAAATCGGGCGATTTTCGTTTGCATTGAGGATCGGATGGGCGATAGGTAACCATATCGTTATAGTGAACGACAAGGGTCGCGTCGTGCTGAATGAGGGGACCGGTATCAAAACCGGGTTGGGCAACGATGCAAACGAAGAAAAAATTCTCGTGGGTACCAGGCTGGTCCGTACTGGCCGCCGGCCTATTCTGTTCGGCCATGGTCGGAACGGCCCTTTTCATCTCGACCATGGCAAGCACGGCTCCGGTGGAAGCCGCCACGGACATTGCCGGCGGTACCTATCTGGGCGTGGCCAGTTGTGGAGCGACCACCTGCCACGGGCGGCAGGAAGCCGATGGCGAAATTGTCAGGCAGGACGAAATCATGCGCTGGCAGGAAGATTCCACGCCTGGCGGAGCCCATAGCCGCGCCTTTCGGGTCCTCCGCGAACCGCGCAGCATCGCGATTGCCAAGCGTCTGGGAATCAAGGATGCGGCCTCCGCATCGGAATGCCTCGGCTGTCACAGTACGGCAGCCGCCAGCAAGGGCCCCCGGTTCCAGCTCAATGACGGCGTCGGCTGCGAATCCTGTCACGGCGCATCCTCGGGCTGGCTGTCCAGCCATTATGCAGTGGGTGCCAGCCATGCCCGCAATGTCTCGCAGGGACTGGTTCCGTTGGACAATCCCAAGGCCCGGGCCAGCGTCTGCCTCGACTGTCATTTCGGCAGCGCCAAAACGGGCCAGTTCGTCGATCACAGGATCATGGCCGCCGGTCATCCGCGCATATCGTTCGAAATGGATCTCTTCTCCACGCTGCAACAGCATCATGACGAGGATGTCGACTATATTCGCCGCAAGGGGCGCACCAACAGCGTCCAGTTCTGGGCCGTGGGCCAGGCGATGGCGTTGGAACGCTCGCTGAATCTGTTCACCAAGCCGGCTCTCGCCACCGAAGGCATCTTCCCCGAATTTTACTTCTACGACTGCCACAGCTGTCACCGCCGGATCTATGACGATCCGTCCGCCCGTCCGACCTCGGTCAACAATCCCGGACGATCGATTCCCGAAGGCATGCCGCCCTATAATGATGAGAATATGATCATGCTCAGCGCCGCAATCAAAGTGGCAGCGCCGGACATTGCGGGTGAATTTGACAGCCGTTCGAGGGCCTTCCACGCCGCCATGACCCAGGGCCGGGAACCGGCCGTCCAGGAAGCGGCCCGCTTGCGGCAATATGCGACGCAGCTTGCCGACCGTTTCTCCCGCGCCAGCTTTGGCCGGGACCAGACCTTCCAGATCATGGAAACCATCGCCGGCGAGGCGATATCGCCGCGCTTTACCGATTATGAGGGCAGCGTGCAGGCCGTGATGGCGGTCGACACATTGCTCAACGGTTTGGTCAACGGCGGTCAGGTCAGCGAAGCCGCCGCCGCCAGCCTGCGCGGCCAGATCAATGTCGCCTATGAGGCGGTCGCCGAACCCAATGGCTATGACCCGCTGAAATTCCGCCGCGCGCTGGGCAGCGCCGTGCGCACGATCCGGTCGCTCAGATAGGGGCTGTGGGGATGCGCAAATATATTCTCACATCCGCAATTTCCGCAGCAGCGCTGATACTGACCTCTTGTGGCGGTGGCGGCGGCAGCAACAATTTTGGCGGCACCCCTTCGCCCTCACCGAGTCCGACACCGGCACCCACGCCGCCGCCGACCGGGACCGGCGGATTGTTTACAGCACCGGCACAGCGCGCACTGACCGTAGCGGATGTGCAGACGATCATTGCCCAGGCGGCCGGAGAAGCACAGGCCCGCAACCTGCCGTCGGTCATTGCTGTCGTCGATCGGGTCGGCAATGTGCTGGCCGTGTTCGACATGAACGGCTCGAACAAGGGCAACACCGAGGTCACGATCAGCAACAGGCAGATCGGCGGCCTGGCAAATTCCGCCAATGCCATCGGGCTGCAAGGCCAGAAGGTCCCGGCTGCCGCCGCGGCCATCGCGAAGGCTGTAACCGGTGCCTATCTGTCCAGCGGCGGCAACGCTTTTTCCAGCCGGACGGCAAGCCAGATCGCCCAGGAACATTTTCCGCCTGCCCCCACCACCGTAGGTCTGGAAAGCGGACCTCTGTTCGGCGTCCAGTTCAGCCAGCTTCCCTGCTCGGACCTGTCCCGGCGATTTACCCCGATGGGCGGCGCCGGATCGCTGATCGGACCAAAAAGATCGCCCCTTGGCCTGGCCGCCGACCCCGGCGGCTTGCCCTTGTACAAGGATGGTGTCGTGGTTGGCGGCATCGGTATCATGGGTGACGGGGACTATGCTTTCGATCCCAATATCCTCGACGTCGATGTCGATGACGAGGAAGCGATAGCGCTGGCCGGGATTCAGGGCTTTGCTCCACCCGCCTCGATCACCGCCAACCGGATATCGGTGGACGGCACGTCCCTGCGATTCAGCGACATGGTGGTCTCTGACCTGTCACCGCTGAAAGGAAATTTTGCCGCGATCAACGGCACAATCGGCAATCTCATGCGGGTCGAGGGCTATACCGATGGCCCGATCATCGCCGGCACCGCTTATGGAACGGAGGCATCCGGCATTCGTCCGTCATTGCCGACGGAATTCAAGAATCGTGATGCCTTTGTGCTGTCCGACGGAACCGGTGCCAATCGCTACCCTATCAGGGGCGGCACTGATGCTGCGGCGGTGACGGCACCGCTGACGGCAGCCGAGGTGCGGGCGATTCTGGAAGAAGCCTTCCTGATTTTCAGCCGGGCACGGGCGCAAATTCGCCAGCCGCTGGATAGCCGGATGCAGGCAACGGTGAGCGTGGTCGATACCCATGGCCAGATATTGGGCATCGTCCGGACGCCCGACGGCCCGATTTTCGGCACCGATGTATCGCTGCAAAAGGCAAGAACCGCAGCGTTCTTCTCGAACACGGTCGCCGGCCAGCAATTGCTTGCCACGCCTCTATTCCCCCCTTTCACCAATGTGCCTGCCTATGTGCAGCGCGTACGCAGCTTTCTGGGCGACGCCAATGCCCTGACCGGCACCGTCGCCTTTGCCGATCGTTCGGGTGGCAATCTTTCCCGCCCCTATTTCCCGGACGGCGAGATCGGACGCCCCGCCGGCCCGCTATCGGTGGCCCAGTCTTCGCGATTCAGTCCATTCGCTGTCGGGCTGCAGCTTGATCTGGTCTTTCCCAATATTGTGGCCCACGTGAACTATGTCCGGTCCAACGGTGCCACGCCCGATACCGATCAGCGCTGCACACAGCTGCCGACGATACCCGGAACCGGCGGCCAGGTCCGCCTTGCCAACGGCATCCAGATTTTCCCGGGCAGTGTACCCATTTACCGCGGCAACAAGCTGATCGGCGGCATCGGGGTCTCCGGCGACGGCATCGACCAGGATGATATGGCCAGCTTCCTCGGTCTGCACAATGCTGGCCAGCGGGTTGGTGGAATCGCCAATGCCCCCAAGGCCATCCGCGCCGACAATATTGTCGTCGACCTTGGCAATGCCAATGTCCGGCTCCGTTATGTGAACTGCCCGTTCGCGCCATTCCTGGATACCAACGACCAAAATGTTTGCGAGGGGCTGTAGGACGGATGTCGGGACTCGCCACCTCTTTTGTACCGATCCTGGCGGTGATGGCGGGCCAGGCCGAGCAAATGGAATCTCAGCGGGCCTCTGTCGAGGAGGTGGAAGCGTCTTTGACAGCTTTGCTGGCTGGGGAAAATTTTGCCTGGATAGGCTCAAAATCTGTCGATTTCGGACCACAAATCGGCATGGGCGGGCCAGATTTGGATGCAGAAGAGGCAGAAGATGACGAGCAAGCAGCAGATGATCGACAGATGCTGGAAGATGCTTCCAATTCTTCCAATTCGGAGCCATCCGAAACCCCTGATCAACTGGAAGTGGAGGTTGACAGCCTGACCGCCGATGACGCCCTGATCGATGGCCGACGCCGGCCAGGCGTGCAGAAACAACTGCCGGATCCGGTCACCCAGAACAACCCCGGTGCGGTCAACGCACCGCCGCCCGAGGCTTTTCCGACCGACGAATTTCCGGTCCCCGACCGCTGGCGCATCATGCAGAGCCTCTGTCCCGCCAAAGGCGGCGATGAATCGATCTATACGTTGTTCGGGGCCTTGCGGAACAACTGCCACAGCACGCTGAATCCCTATAACCAGAATGTCCTCAAGGGCGACAAGCCGATCCCGGCGGACAAAAGGCCGGGCTTTCTCAAAGGCGATGACTGGTTCTTCGTTGCCAATGTAATTTCCGATACGGTGATCGAGCCGCGCAGCTTTCCCATTCCCGTCGGCGTGCAGACGACAGAGCGTCCGAACAGCATCGACGTGTTCGGACGATCCGGTTCGGAAGTCTATGCCCAGACGTTCATTACCGGCTTTGCCCTGATCAAGGGATCAACCGCCTTCAAGCCGCCTGACGTCGAATATCGCCTGACATTGGCGGCCCAGGTCAATCATGTGAATGTGCCGGAACGCCGGGTGCTGTTCGTCGAACCGTCCAAACCCTCGCACCGCACCGACTGGTTCGTCGGCGTGCAGGAGGCCTTTTTCGACTATCATATCCGCAACACCTCGGCGCGCTAT
>Ga0075467_10001167_pt1 | contig 21757 bp, 18 predicted proteins | sample DEB08_DNA_9_FD_75067 | JGI IMG/M metagenome (GOLD analysis project Ga0075467, IMG submission 75067) | Aqueous microbial communities from the Delaware River and Bay under freshwater to marine salinity gradient to study organic matter... | ecosystem: Environmental > Aquatic > Marine > Coastal ... | reverse complement strand
CGCTGGATTGGAGAAGATCACGGAAAAGTGGTTTGTCGAGATCCAGGGTACGAAAAATGTACTTGGAGCGAGTTTAGTGTGGATATAGATGTGCTAATTACAACGTTATTAGATCTTCATACTAATGGAGGGAGCAATAGTGGTACTATTATTTTCTACGGTCGGACTATTCAATATTTAATAACAAATAATTCCCAAGACGGAAATGGAGATTTAACCTTTTTATTCCTTGATTAACCCTGATATTATATTTATGAAAAAGCTACTGAGATATTGTTTATTTATTTTTATATTGACATCACAAATTGTGGCTTTTGCTGACGTAAAACCAAAAAAATTAATGCTACAAAGAGTGATAAAGGGCCTAATGGCTGTGATCAGGTAGATCAAAAATGGACAGGTGCTGACTCTGGAAACTTAACCTGCAAGAATCCTGGAAATGCCACATGTCAATGGCTATCATTAAATACCAGCGGAGGAAGTTGGGATATTAATGCGGCATTTGATCAAATTATGATGAGTGGTGCAAATTCTGGGACGAGAAATGAAGATGGTGTGATTAATACTTTCATTGTTATTGAAGGATTACCTGAAAATCAGGTGACCATAGAATTCATTATCAACGAGTAAATGAGAAGCAATATCAAAGGCATGAGCCTTGCTTGTATTTTGTATTTTGGATGGTTCAACCTACAATCTCAAGTTGTAGCTGAACCACCTAGTGTCTTGAAATTTGGATACAACTTCGACGTTCATTATTTTGATGAGTTAAATAGTCACTTTGGCTACTTTTATAATGATCGAGGAGATTCTGTTTTTATTTACAATACGGAAAATATAGATAGTGGTTTTGTAATTTACTCAAAAGGATGGTCACATGGTGTAAATCCAGTTGTTACAAAGGACTATATCTTTGTTTTTCCAATTTCTGAAAATAGACTTTCCATGGTGCGGTATTCTAAAGAGTTAGAATTAATTGATAGTGTGCATTTAGGCCTAGATGCCAATCATGCTTTTCACCACGAAGAAGACATTATATTAGTTAGAGAATATCCTTACGTTAAGGACAACAACACTGTTCTCGACAGCGTTGCAATTTATCGCATTACAAGTCAAGGTAATGTTCTGTGGTCTAAGAGTATTCAAAAGGATTATGACAATATGAGTGGAGCATTATGGACGTCGAATGTTTGTAAATGTGACTCTTATATCTCTATTTTACACCCTTTGAAAAACGAAATATCGGTCGTAAATCTGAATGGTAAGTCATTAAGTAATTTTCCAATTGAGCTTCAAAATAAACAGGGGCTCAATAATAAGTCATGGGCAGAATACATGGATTCCACCTACCGTTCTTGGGGTAGTGAAATGAAACCAGGAATGATCAAAAAGTACCTGGGGCAAATTATGAAATGGCAAAAAATGACGACATTACATGCAGAGCAAGTATTTTGTGATGCAAATCTTATTGGTGTTGTAGTTACCGAGGAATGGGAATCAGAAATTAAGTATTTCACACCGACTGGCGATTTGTTGACTGAAGTTTTGTTAGATTCAGCAACTACCTTTAACTTTCTAGGAAAGCACGTCCAGATTGGCAATGGTGAGTATGTTAGAATGCAAATGCGAGAAGCTGAGGGTTCACTTAGGTATGTGCCTGAGAAGTTTAAATCTCCCTGGTTTAAAGCGAAAGAACAAATTATTATTAAGGATGTCATGTTTTGTGAAAGCTGCATCGATGAAACGTACACGGGTATAATTATTTATACTGCAGCTACTTCAATGAATAAGAAAATAGAGAGAGCTCGACTGCTTCGCAAATACCCGAGCTCAAAACCGGTTTGTGTGAAATCACTCGACCCTGAGTCCACTATAAATAATAAGGTGATTACCTTGGAAAGAGATGAGTTGTTTGGCTTTTTAAATAGTTTTCAATTCAATTAAGCTTTATTTTGGTTTTTTAAAGACCATTATCTCCAAGTAATCTTTTGCGAGAAGTGAGTTCCTCACTTAAACATAAGCAGTCTCTACTCTAAAACTTGGGATGTCTACGCTATTCTATTAGTTTTCAAAGGAGCTTAGAGATGAATTATTTAGATATAATTTCATAGCCGAGAGCCTTTTTTATTATTTTAACGGGACTGAGTTAGGCGTTTATAAAACCTGCCGGTATGGTCCAATAAACTCAGTCAACAGTCTGCCAAATAGGGCTTTAAAATGGTTCTAAAAAAGTGTAAAATGGGATAATCAATGTGGCGTTTGATTGGGGCTCAAGTAACTTAGTGGATCCACTCTCAACCACACACTAATCTTGGGATCATACTACCTAGCTCCGCAATAGAAGAGTCCAACATTTCCTCTTGACTTGGTCATAGCTGTAAAAGTAACCATCGTAGCCAAGCACAGGCATACGCTTTATAAAAAAAACCTGCTCAATGGCCGGGCTTGCTGCGCAATTTCAAAATGCCAATATTAGCAAGGTTCAAAAATTTACTATCGAGAGAACTGCCATTGTAATTAAGACCATTACGGCCCCCAAGTTGCTTTGGTAACCATCACCTACATATTCTCTCAAACTCTTTTTCCTGTATATAATCCACCCTATAAAACCTCCTATTGGGGAAATTATAAGATTAACCAGTATCTGTAAGATAATATCAATCATCTATTTCATCAATTCCTTTGTCTTAAGTACTTGCTCCCGCAACCCCTGAGACAAATGACAAAATTAAACCCATGGTACTTTTCATTGAGTAAAAAACGACTTTTAGTTGTCAATCAAATCTATGCACTTCTAGTGCATAGTGGTGTAGTTTATTTTGGACTGGGGTGATCTGGTATAGAATCAAAGTCGCTAAACAACGATTCTAAGCACAATATAGCCTACTTAGGCCCCGAAATAATAAAAATCAAAAGGCGGAAAAAAGCGAAAAGGATCAAGCGGCCAAGTCATAAGTTGACTTTTGATTGATCGCTTTGTTACTAATTCACCAAAAACCTTTGGTCTTTCATTTTACTCGTATTAATACCATAGCATTTTTGTTATTTGTTTAGCATATAATTAATATCGTATTGATAATTTATTAATCTAAGGATGAAAAAATTAGATACTTATCTACAAATGTATAATTTCACTAATAATACATTTGCGCAGAAGAGACTAATTAAATGGTCGTCGAATTTTTTGACCATTCTCAAACAAGAAAACAAAAACATATGAAGCTTACTTACCGTGTTTTGCTATTATGGTTAGCGATTCCTTTATTGGCAACGGCACAAAGTAGTGGAGATTCTTCGACAAATTTTACCACTGATTTGTTCAAGCTACAAGTAGAGTTGCAGCGACTTCAGGAATCATACTCTTCTCAGCAAAATTCATTAAAAATATTGACTGAGCAGTTTCCGACTATTCGGAATGCAACGGCTAATAATGCCAAGAATATTGAGTTCCAAATCTCCAACTTAGAGGGTGAAATGGCTAAATTTCAAGAACGTCAAGCGCAATCCAAAAGTGATCTTAGCAGTGCACTCGAGGATTTGCAAAAGAGTGTAGATAATCAAAAAACTTTAACTGCTGACCTGCAAGACTCTCTTGCTGCCAAGGTAAGTTTGGAATTAACCTTAGCAGCGGTGTTTTTTGTAGTGCTAATAGTTCTTTTCCTAATGTTAAATAAAAGGGCCCTTAACAAGGGTTTTCTCCAAAATCAGTCAAATTGGAACCAGTTTCAAGACCACTTTCTAAAATCGAAACGCAATGAGTAACAATCAACAAATAAGTAAGGAAACGTCAAGTGTTAAGGGGAAGTTAGATATAATTACGTTTATCTATGGTTTCGGGGCAGCGATAGTTTTAGTCGGTGCGATGTTTAAATTCTTGGGTTGGACTTTTGCAAATGAATTATTCATAATCGGTTTGAGTATTGAAGCAATTGTTTTTTTAATCTCTGCTTTTGAACGTAAAGAAGAAGAAATAGAATATCGTTGGGAGCACGTTTTCCCACAATTAGGGGGAGGTTCAGTTGAAGCGGTTACAGTAGAGGCGACTCAGTATCGGAATGCAATGCAAGATTTCGCGAGTACTTTAAAGACAATGACCACCTCTATGGAGGACTTATCTAAAAGTATTAGTGATATAAAGACTTATATGGCGGTTTCAGCTCAAAGCACATCAGATATGAGTACGCATATGAGTGATTTCTCCCAGTTGATGGAGCACTATAACAACAATATTAAGGAAATTAATAAGCGGTACGATAAAACTCTTGGTTCAAATTCTAAGGGCTAAGTATGGCAAATACTGTAAAGATTTCAAAAGCTAAAAACCTGATATTCAAAAAGTTAAACTTTTTGTATTTGGTTTTTATTCTGTTTTTATTTTTGTCAAGCCCTGGGAGGTATGTGGTGCACTATACGGATGTAGTTAGAACGCAGAGCTTCTTAAATAATGATTTAGAGGATAAGCTTACTAAGATAGAGCTCAAGGATGATAGGTTAATTGAAATTGCCAAATTAGTTCAGGGTACAATCAATGAGCTTAATTATCAGGAGGCTAGTTTTGTTGAGTCCATAGGTGGACTAGGCCTGTCTGGGGAAAAACTTAAAGAAAGCATTTATTCTAACAAAGAGATAGTAAAAGGTGCGGCTGGTGAAGGGTTTATGAAAACTATTGCCAATTTTCACACCCAATTTTATCAGCTAAGTGGTGTTGATTTAAGCGAGGAACTATTGTTCTTTAAAGATTTTTCAGGTGAGGAGCTTCCTACAATAGAGTACTTTTTTAAAGATACCCCAAATGGAGTGATCAGCTCAATTTTTGAGCACTTCAAAAGTGTGATATTATTAAATGGGATTAGTGCTCTTAAAGTAGAGAAAATAGTTCTAGAGAACTTAGAAGTACTCGAATTAGAGCATTTAGATTTATTCCAAAAATTCGCCAAAAGAGTGAAACTTGGCGATTACTTTATTCTCAATATAAAGAATGAAGGTATTCCTTTATCAGTTTGGTTAGATGGGAAAAGGCAAATGCCATCAAGTGAAGATAGTAGTAGGAGTGTATATCAATTTAAGCCCGATAGACTCGGTAAACATAATGTGGATGTTCTTTTTAATGATAAAAGGTATGTGCACAGCTTTACGGTTTTTAAGCCTAATATAGAATTGGAATCGTCTAATGGTTTTTTTGTGGGGCAAGTTGGCGAGAATCTCGAGATTTCTTTTGATCCTAATATTATCCTTTCGGATAAATTCAGTTTTGCTTCTAAGTATGCGGAGGTTGAAAAGGTGGGAGAAAAGATAATAGTTACTCCAACTCACATAGGAGCTTTTTCAGTTTATCTAATGGAAAATGATCTTAAGCTGGATTCAATTTATGTTTATGCAAAAGACGTTAGCTACATAGAAATAGCTTTGTTGGATATCGCAGGGGATTCTACTGACTTGAGTAATGCCTTTAAACTCGAAGCAAAAAATCCCTTTTGGCAGGTCAGTAGCTATAGTTTTGAATTGGTCAGTCCGAAAGGGGAAAGAGTCGTTTTTAACAATACAACTCGATTAATTAATCCAAAAATAAAAGAGGTTATTGAAAAAGCCCCTAAAGGTAGCTTAATGAAATTTTTTAGGGTTGAAGTAGTAGGAAAAAATGGCAAGAATAACCGCAAGGGAGAGCCATTATTAATTAGGAAATAATGGCAAAGTACACCCGAATAAAAAAGTCAAAAAATCTGAGGTATAAACTAATTAGTATACTCTATTTGCTTTTTATTTCTCTGTCTGTTTTGCAAATACCTATTGGATGGTTGCGCGTTAACCATAATATTGAAGCTTTAATGAGCTCCGTTGAGCTTAGTGATATGAAGGTTGAAAATATAGAGCGCGCAAAATCTTTAATCTTAAAAACAGATTCACTTTTTATTTCAACTGCTGGCGTAGATCCAACAACAGGGAAACTTCTTAGTCCAGAAAACTACTCAGTGAGTGACCGCTTCTTTAAGAAGCAGAAATATGGTGAAGAAATTCATAAAGCATTATGGGTAATTAATGATAGTGTTTCGAATCTTCCTGATGATGATCGGGTAAAAACGAGGTTTAATGAGCTTTTTGTTTCAGATATAATTAATGGACTAGCTAGAGAAATTGGGGATCAATGGATAACATGGAAATTTGAACATGTACCTGCTACAGTGGCCCATCTTCTCCTGAATGATTTACACTTAAAACTAAACCTTCTCAAAGGGGAGTTTCATATTCAGGGTAGAGAAGCGAAGGCTACTCTAAATTTTATTCTGGATTACAATCTGGATAACCTCCAGGTAGGCGATACGGCTTATTTTGTCTATTTAGGTTTGGGTGAGCCTATTCTAAATACGGATTCATTGATCGGACAAGATTATCGGTTTGAATGGAAAGGAGATTCACTGCTTTTTGTACCGCTTAACTCTGGGCCTTTTATCCTTAACTTCAAACTCTCAAATGAGGGCAGGACCTTCAATTTAGATGTATTACCAGAAAGTTTTGAAAGTAAGAAAAGTGGTTATCCTCTTGTTCAGTATGCGGGTTTACCTATTAAAATCCCGCTCCGAACTTCGAGTAGTAACTTAAAATTTGATTGTTCCTGTAGTGAGAATTTAAAGGTTGATATTCAAAATGATTCCCTGTTCTTTAGGCCAATTAACACAGGGTGGTGTAAGCTTTTAGGTTATAAGAATAACAGAAGTCAAATTACCTTTTTAGACTCTATTTTTATTCAAGAACTGCCTACTCCATTGGTCTACGTGGATGGTATTTCAGGTGACAATGTTTCACGTAAAAAATTAAAACAGCTCAAATCTTTAGAGTTTGTTGTGCAGTTGCCGGAGCAAGAAGCAGATTTTGATTTTTCGATAAAATCTATTGAGGCAAAATTGCATACTAGGGATAGTTCTTACTTTAAGTACTCCCAAGAAATGCTAAGTTTTACGGAGGCAGAAATAGACAATTTATTCTACATAGAAATTCAAAAGCTTATTGTTAACAGTGTAGTTGGCGAAACCCAAATTACAGACCGACTAATTATTAATGTGAAAGGAGATGATTAAAAATAAAGCTATTATCCTAAAAGTATTTCTTTTCTTCATCTTAACACCAACAGTTATTCAGGCTCAACGTCAGGATACTCTTGTCTTTATGAAGAGTGAGATATTCACCGCTTCCAACCCACTTAAAGTTGCAGCTGGTGAAACTATCGTATTAGGCGCTGGAGTGACGCTAATTATTGAGAATGGCTTGGAATTGCAAGGAACACAAGCTGCGCCGATAGTAGTAATGAGTCAGGATAGTGGAAGCCCTGGCATTGGTATTAAAATTAGAGGTCAGGAGCAGAACGAAACCCTGCATATTCAGCATGTCGTTTTTAGGGACTTGTCACAAGCTCTTCGTTTTGAGCCCTTTTGGGATCGAAAGTCAGTAAACTTGGAAAACCTTATTATAAAAGGGGGTAATAGTGGTGATCCTGTATTGTATGTAGCTGACCCTTTTCGTGATTTAAGAAATACAAGCGGTTCAACATCTATTTTATTAAATGATATTACTTTATCTAATAATGCTTCGGGTATTCTTTTAGAGGGTGCAGGTGTTTCTGGCTTAAATTATTCGATTAACAACCTAATTTTTCGAGATAATTATCTTGCGACCGATGGGCAATCTTTATTGCATGTAGATATCGAAGCAGAAGAAACGAGAGAAATGCTTATTGGTAATCTCGTATATGAAAGAAATCGCTTCGGTGGCTCGGCAAGGCACGTTTCAATCGGAAGTAATTTAAATCAAAGTTTAATAGTATCTAGGCTTTATGCAGATGAAGTGGATGTTGTCTTATACGATCAACGATTCGATTCGCGATTGGGAATCATTGAGCTTGCCAATGTTTCTGACCTTACTGAAAGTCAAAAAAGTCCTTACCAAGTAATTGCACATAAACCGGGGCTCATTTTGGCTCTGATACCTAATATCTCTATCCTTGCTCAAGGATTGGCTGTTGAAGATAGCTTATTTAATCGCCTAGTGTCTACTAGTAATCCTATGGGTGGTGATTCTTTGAAAGTCGAATATAGTGGGGAAAAAGCTCATTTTCTAACTTTACCGGATGGATATAAAATAGTTTTGCCAGCAGTAGATAGTAGGTCAGTTTTAGACAATGAAGGATCTGGTAAAGATGGCGTAAAAACGGCTACGCAGGTTGACTCAATTGCAGTCAATAGTTTGTCAGAAATTAGTAGATTCACGAACAAGGCTGATGAATATCTTAATCGAAACACTAGCCCTATTAAAGAGTGGGAGGTAGGACTCTGGGGAGGAGGGGCAGTATATGGCGCTGGTGATATAAAGCCTAAATTTCCGCTAATAGACAACTTTTTATATATTCCTTCTACAATAGATTGGAGTTTTGGCTTGTACGCTCAGTACAATATCAATACTCGTTATTCAGTTAAAGCCAGTTTTTACCATAGCACCATTGGAGTTCATAACCTTGAATCTGTAGGCGTATTTAGCGGTAGCGCTCAACTTGAAGTGTTTGACGAGGATATGAATTTGGTGAAACTAAACAATCGTATCCGAGGTAATTACAATGCTCGGTTTACCACTCATATTGCCTTGTTCGATTTAGAAGGAATTTGGCATTTACGTCCCAATAAATATTCAGGTCAAAGGGGATTATGGGATAATTTAATACCCTCTTTAGGACTCTCTCTCGGGGCTTTACATTATACTCCTTATCGTACCAATTATCAAGGGCGAGTTAGCGAAGATGAAGGTTATTTTAGCATGTTTGCGCGTCAGCGCGATTATCGCATAAAATTAAGAGACCTAGGCTCTGAAGGACAATATTTTATCCCTGGAGCGGAGCCGTATTCTGTCTTTGCTTTGCAAATTGGAGCAAGTTTCGCACTAGCTTGGAAGTTTGAGAATTGGAGTTTAAAGGGAGAAGTAAGAGGTGCTTACACCTCCACTGACTACCTCGACGATTATGGTCCCGGGGTTTGGTATGGCGGAAATGTACAGGCAGTGCGGGATAATCACCAAGTTGAGTTTTCTGATGACATGCCAGCAGATATGAGAAATGTTAACTGGGCTACGAGGCAAAGCTTTCCGCGAGAAACTAATTCGCGTAGTACCGATGGCCTAAACGATTGGTATTATCAAGGCCATTTAGGGGTATCATTTAATTTGGATTATCTGCTGGGTCTAAAATAGTCAGTAGCATTACATTTAGTTCATCTCTTTTCGGTTTGAAACACTTCCTAGCAATAAGTATGTCTAAGGTTAAATCGATGGCTATGTTTTACCGATAAAAAAAATTAAATGCCTCCGGTGTATGAAAAAAATGTTATCTATCAGATCGTTTATGATGTGTAAAATTAACATCGTATAACTGGCTCGCTAATGCTAATAACCTAAGTTTAGCCTAAAATAATTGCTTCAGATTTTTAATGAAAGAAGAATAGCCTGGATCGGGCAGCTATAAGCTATAGCAGGCTACCGCTAATGAGTTAGATGCTGGATTACTTTTTATTGGAAAAGAACATATATGCAGGCATCTTTTTATCGGGCAGTCTTTGGCGCCTTAGCCCTTCACAATAGCCCGCTATTGCTTCAGTTCTTCGGCTTTAAACCTGCTCTTTATAAGAGGTCTTGGGCCGAATTTCACAGCGAACTTTAGTTAATAAGAGTTCAGTTTCTTATTTTATTCCAGCCTTACTAGCGGTTAAACTTTAGTTGCAAAACCTGCTTTAGCAACTAAAATTTGATCCATTTTGCAATCCTGCTCATTAGTGGGGATGTGCTCAATTAATTGAAAAGGTAGAGCAAGAGCTGCTTTCCAGGCATTTGGGTGTTTAATTAAAAAGCGATCATAATAACCCCCGCCGTATCCTAATCTTGCTCCGTTTTTACTAAAAGCCAGTCCCGGGCAAATAATTAAATCCAAACTCCCTTTGTACTCGGGTCTATTTTCTGGCCATTTACATTGAAAAGGCCCTGTGGTTAATTTATCTTGTTGGCGGTATTCACGGTGTTTTAAAAGGCCTGCCCTTAAAGTTTCGGGAACAATAACTTTAATGTTATTTTCCCAACAATATTCTATAATTCCTTGGGTGTTTACTTCGTCCTTTAAGCTGATGTAAATATGAACAGAACGAGCAGAAAGCCTCTGGATTAAGGCAATGCTTTGTTCTTCTAAATTTTTGTAAAAGCTATTTTTCTGGGCCTGGGAGAGCTCGAGCCTGGCTTGCAACATTTTTAAGCGCAAGATTTTCTTCTCCTTTTTCATGGCTAGCTAAGGCGTTTTAAAAGCTGCAGTACCTTAGCACTAATTTTATCAGCTGCTCCCGTTTTATGGCTTAGGTATTCTTCAATATCATCCCTAAGTTTTAGTCTTAAGTTTTTGTCCTCAAGCTTTTGCAAGATGTGCAAAACTTCATCCGACGTTTTCACCTCAAAGCCAAAGCTTAGTTGAATATATTCGGCCACTTCAATAAATTTATAATGTTTCGGGCCAAAGGCAACTGGAATGCCATAAACAATGGCTTCTACCGTGCTATGAAGACCCGCTCCGAAACCACCACCAATTAGAGCGAAATCGGCAAATCGGTACAGCTTTTTAAGGTGCCCAATATTGTCAATAAGTAGGATAGCATTTTCTGTGGCCCATTTTTCTTCACTAAACTTACTTACTCCGAATGGGCTAAACTTAGTTTCAATGCGTTTAATGTTGCTGGGGCTTACATCATGCGGCGCGAGAATTACCTTTACATTTGGGAAAGAGGGAAGACTTTGCTCCAAAATATCTTCTTCGGGAGGCCAAGAACTGCCAAGCGCTAAGCAAAAGCTTTTTCCTAAAAACTGCTCAATTTTTTCGGCGGGATAGTCTTGGTTTTTATTGGCAATCGCTTGGTCAAATCGACTGTCGCCACAAATTTCAGCTCCCCTAATGTTATGCTTTTCCAGTAATTTTAAAGAGGCTTCATTTTGCACCAAGATGCTACTAATATTGCGTAAAATAGGAGTAAAGAAGGATCTTGCGAAAGCTTTAAAATAAATTTGCTCAGGACGAAATACCGCCGGGGCAAGAATGAGGGGAATGTTTTTTTGCTTTAAAACGTGAAAGTAATTCACCCAAATTTCATATTTAATGAAGATGGCTATATCGGGCTGAATGAGCGTAATAAATTCCTTTGCATTTTGCGGTGTATCAAGCGGTAAATACAGGATTTGTTCGGCCAAATCTCGCTGCTTGAAATTATTAAATCCGCTGGGAGAGAAAAAAGTTATAAGAAATTGGTGCTGGGGTAAGGCTTTTCTCAGTTGTTTTAAAATGGGTACACCTTGCTCCATTTCGCCCAAGCTGGCCGCATGCAACCAAATAGTAGGCAGGGAAGATTTGTTGCTGGCCGCAAGGTTTTTCTTCCAATTCTTCCTTCCGCCTATGAAATCGCGCGCTTTCCCTGAAAAGAGCGAGGCTATACGGATGGAAAGCCCGTAAAGCTGAATGCCAAAGTTGTAGAGAGTTTGCAAATTAATTGTAGTAGTATTCTTCCGTTTTACCGCCCAAATAAATGGGTAAATACCATTTTAGTTTTAGGCTGTACAAAAGATTTAAATTGGTTGCATCGCTTATAAAACCAGTAGAGTAATTGTATCGGCGTAAATCTTGCGACCAAATTTCATTCACTTCAAACGAAAGCTTAAAGTTGATTAATTTGCTATTAGAAAGGTACATATAGCCAATACTTTGGGTGGCTAAAAAGCCTCGGCTCATTCGATCGTAGCCCGCTACATAATCATCAATCAATTGGGGCGAGTCGTTCCCTACATTATCGATATTAAGCCAATGCCAGGCATATCCGCCGCCAGCGCCTAATGACCAACCTGAGTTTTGGTTTTTTTCAGGACTAAAAAAAAGTTTTTCAACCTGCAGATTAAAATAAGTACCGCGCTGATTGATGTTTATTTGCGCATAACTACCATTAGCGTTTAATAATTGCCCGTTGCTAGTGGTAATGGCTTCTAAAATATTGTTGCGCTTGTCTACCTCGCCGCCAAAAAGATAATTCCACTCGCCGCTGATAATGATATTAGTAGCAAATTTTCGGCCCAGCGATGTGCTTAAGCTGTAATTTTCCCTGAAGTTATCAGTCCAAGGGCCAGATGGGATATTGGTGGATAAGCCGATACCAATTAGCCATGCTCGTTTACTTTCAAAGCCAGTTTGCGCTTGCGCAGATGACAATGCAAAGAAAGCCGCGGCGATGAAAAAGTGAATTAATTTTATTTTCATAATTGTTGCAAAAGTAAGAGCCTTTAGCTTAATGCTATTTATCTTTGTGCGAGATAATTTATTTTATGGCAAAAATTCAAATGGTTGACCTACTCAGCCAATACAATAAAATTAAGTCTCAGGTGGATAAGGCCATCATTGATGTGGTAGAATCTTCTGCCTATATTAACGGCCCTGAGGTGAAATCATTTCAGCATGAGTTAGAAGATTACCTAAAAGTCAATCATGTAATACCCTGTGCAAATGGTACTGATGCCTTACAGATTGCCATGATGGCCTTAGGTTTAAAGCCCGGCGATGAGGTTATTACCGCTACTTTTACTTATGTTGCGACGGCTGAAGTAATTGCGCTTCTTGGCTTAAAGCCAGTGCTAGTAGATGTGGATGCCGATACTTTTGGCTTAAATCCAAATCAGGTTCGAGCCGCTATTACGCCAAAAACGAAAGCGATAGTTCCCGTGCATTTATTCGGCCAGTGTGCTAATATGGATGCCATTATGGAAATCGCTAAAGAGCATAAGCTCTTTGTAGTGGAGGATACTGCGCAGGCTATCGGTGCTTCATATACCTTTAACAATGGTGAAACTAAAATGGCGGGTACCATGGGTGATATTGGTACGACCTCTTTCTTTCCGAGTAAAAATTTAGGCTGCTATGGCGATGGTGGTGCAATTTTCACCAATAGCGATCACCTTGCTTCAGAGATGCGTATGATTGCCAATCACGGCCAGTCAGTGCGCTATTATCACGATCGTATCGGTGTAAATTCGCGTTTAGATTCTATTCAAGCTGCGATTCTTCGGTGCAAATTACCGCATCTTAACGCCTATTGTGATGCTCGTCGCGCGGCGGCAGACTTTTATGATAAGGCTTTCGCAGAAGTGCCAGAAATTAAAACTCCCCTTAGAGATGCGCAGTCAACGCACGTTTTTCATCAATATACCTTGCAATTAGGCGAAGGTATCGGTAGAGACGAATTAGTTGACTATCTCCAAGCCCAAGAAATTCCTTGTATGATTTATTATCCTGTGGCATTACATATGCAAACTGCATATCGCGATGATCGCTATGCGGACGGAAGTTTTCCGGTAACCGAATCTTTGGTGCAAAGCGTGTTTTCCCTTCCAATGCATACAGAATTAACCAATGAACAACTAACCAAAATTACCACAGCCGTGGTTGATTTTATTACAAACCACCGAAAATGAAAATCGTTATTGTCGGCACAGGCTATGTAGGCCTTGTTACGGGAACTTGCCTGGCAGAAGTGGGTATTGACGTAGTCTGCGTTGATGTAGATCAGAAGAAAATTGACAACCTGAAAAAGGGAATCTTACCGATTTACGAGCCGGGATTAGATAAATTAACGCAGCGTAACCACGAAAAAGGTCGCTTACATTTTAGTACCAATTTGCCAGAAGCGATTAAGGATGCAGAAGCAGCTTTTATCGCGGTTGGAACTCCTCCTGGAGAAGATGGTAGCGCAGATTTACAATATGTTTTAGCGGTAGCCCGTGAAATTGGTGAGAATATGAATAGCTACGGTGTGGTGATTACTAAATCTACTGTGCCTGTAGGAACCGCTGCCAAGGTGAAAAGAGAAATTCAAGATGCTTTGGATCGTCGCGGCTTAAAGCTAGAATTCGATGTGGCCTCTAACCCAGAATTCTTAAAAGAAGGGGCGGCGGTTAACGATTTTATGAAACCAGATCGCATTGTTGTTGGTATCGAGTCGAAGCATGCTCGTAAGGTGATAGAGAAAATATACCATCCCTTCACTTTAAACGGGCATCCGGTAATTTTTATGGATGTGCCTTCTGCGGAAATGACAAAATATGCCGCCAACGCCATGCTAGCTACTAAAATTAGCTTCATGAATGATATCGCTAATCTTTGCGAAATCATGGGGGCGGATGTAAATTTGGTGCGAAAGGGTATCGGTTCAGATCCCCGTATCGGGAACCGTTTTATTTATCCAGGCATTGGTTATGGTGGTAGCTGTTTCCCTAAAGATGTGAAGGCCCTGGTGCGCACTGCGCGTGAGAATGGTCATGAAATGCGCATCTTACAAGCAGTAGAAGATGTGAACGACGATCAGAAGTCTGTTCTCTTTAATAAGGTAATGAAGCGTTTTAATGGCGATATCAAAGACAAGAAATTTGCCATGTGGGGATTGTCCTTTAAACCCAATACGGACGATATGCGTGAAGCTCCGTCCTTAGTTATAATCGATAAAATTATTGCTGCGGGTGGCTCGGTTGTCGCTTATGATCCGGTGGCTATGCCCGAAGCAAAACACATGATTGGCGATATTGTAGAATATGCCGAATCTGAATACGAGGCAGTTAAAGGTGCCGATGCACTTTTAGTGGTAACCGAATGGAGCGAATTTAGAGTGCCCGATTTTGAGGAAATCAAAGCTTCTTTGGTGAACCCTATCGTTTTCGATGGAAGAAATATTTTCAATATTCAGCGCATGGCCGATCTTGGTTTTGAGTACTACTGTATCGGTGTTAAATCTTAAGTAAAAAATTATGAAAAGAGTATTAATTACTGGTGCAGCAGGATTTTTAGGTTCTCACCTTTGCGATCGCTTTATCAAAGAAGGCTTTCAAGTTGTAGGAATGGATAACCTAATTACGGGCGATCTGAAAAACATTGAGCACCTTTTTGGACTGAAGGAATTTGAATTCTATCATAATGATGTTTCTAATTTCATTCATGTACCCGGCGAGCTTGATTATATCATGCACTTTGCTTCACCGGCTAGTCCGATCGATTATCTTAAAATTCCGATCCAAACTTTAAAGGTTGGCTCTTTAGGAATTCATAACTGCCTTGGTTTGGCTATGGCCAAGAAGGCGCGCTTAATTATCGCTTCTACCTCCGAGGTTTATGGTGATCCACAAGTACACCCGCAAACGGAAGAGTACTGGGGACACGTAAATCCAGTTGGACCAAGAGGAGTTTACGATGAAGCCAAACGTTTCCAAGAAGCCATGACTATGGCTTACCATACTTACCACGGTTTAGAAACGCGCATTGTCCGCATCTTTAATACCTACGGTCCACGTATGCGTTTAAATGATGGTCGTGTTTTACCCGCTTTTATTGGTCAGGCTTTACGCGGTGAAGATCTTACCATCTTTGGTGATGGTTCGCAAACACGTTCTTTCTGCTATGTTGATGATTTAGTGGAAGGTATTTACCGTTTGTTGATGAGCGATTACGCGGGTCCTGTAAACATTGGTAACCCAGATGAAATTACCATTGGTCAGTTTGCCGAAGAGATTATTAAACTTACTGGTACAGATCAAAAAGTGATTTATAAAGATCTTCCGAAAGATGATCCCACCCAAAGACAACCCAATATTACCAAGGCAAGAGAAATTTTAGGCTGGGAGCCTAAAGTGAGCCGCGCTGAAGGTTTGAAGATTACGTATGAATATTTTAAGTCTTTACCTAAGGATGAGCTTTATAAAAAGGAGCACAAAGACTTCAAAGATTATTCAAGACAAAAATAATTGGTATGGCTAAAATTCTAGTAACGGGCGGTTTAGGTTTTATTGGTTCGCACACGGTGGTAGAGCTTATAAATGCTGGACATGAAGCCGTAATTGTTGATGATCTTAGCAATGCAACCATGCAAGCTCTTAGCGGAATCGAAAAGATTACCGGTAAATGTCCCGAATTTGTGCGGGTAGATTTGAAGAATAAAAAGGAAGTGCAAAACTTCTTTAGTTCGCATAGCGATTTAGATGGTATCATTCATTTTGCCGCTTTTAAGGCGGTAGGCGAATCGGTTTATAAGCCCTTGGAGTATTACGAAAATAATCTTGGTTCCTTAGTTTACATCTTGCAAGAAATGCGCGATTTAAGCTTAGACAATTTTATTTTCAGCAGCAGTTGTACGGTTTACGGTCAGGCCGACGAATTACCTATAACCGAAAATAGTCCTGTTAAATCGGCCCTGTCCCCTTATGGAAATACCAAGCAAGTAGGAGAAGAAATAATTAAAGATGCAATCGAAGCGCATGGTTTCAATGCTATTTCCTTGCGTTATTTTAATCCTATCGGCGCCCATCCCAGTGCGGAAATTGGCGAATCACCTTTAGGGGTTCCCTTAAACTTGGTTCCCTTTGTAACCCAAACGGCTGCCGGCGTTCGTCAGCAATTGTCGGTGTTCGGTAACGACTACGAAACGCGCGATGGCACCAATGAGCGCGATTATATTCACGTGGTGGATGTGGCTAAGGCCCACGTTATTGCGGTAGAACGTTTATTAAAACGCAAGAACTTAACTAATTACGAGTTCTTCAATCTTGGCACGGGAACGGGCAGTACTGTTTTGGAAGTGATTCAATCATTTGAACGCGTATCAGGCGAAAGCCTAAACTATAAAATAGTGGAACGCCGCCGTGGTGATGTTACCGCCGCTTTCGCAGATACCACCAAAGCAAATGCAGAGCTAGGGTGGAAAACAGAGAAAACATTGGACGATGCCATGACAGATGCTTGGCGTTGGGAGAAGAAAATTAGAAATATTTAAGCATGAGCGGAAAAAAGATATTAATTACGGGCGGAGCAGGTTTTATTGGCTCTCACGTGGTACGATTATTCGTTAATAAATACCCCGAGTATGAAATTTACAATCTCGATTTACTCACTTATGCGGGTAACCTCGAAAACTTAAAGGATATTGAGGATCAGCCGAATTATCATTTTGTAAAAGCCGATATCGTGGACGGCGATGCCATGGATGCGCTTTTTGCAGAACACAAGTTTGAAGGGGTTTTGCACCTTGCAGCCGAAAGTCATGTCGATCGTTCAATTACCGATCCTTTATCTTTTGTGCGTACGAATGTTATTGGTACAGTGAATTTACTCAACTCTTTCCGAGATACTTGGAAGGGTAATTTTGAAGGTAAGCGCTTTTATCACATCAGCACCGATGAGGTGTATGGAACATTAGGGGCGGAAGGTTTATTTGAAGAAACTACGCCTTACGATCCGAATTCTCCTTATTCGGCTTCCAAAGCAAGCTCCGATCATTTCGTGCGCGCCTATGGTGAAACCTATGGTTTACCTTATGTTATTACCAATTGCAGTAATAATTATGGCCCTAATCAGTTTCCCGAGAAACTGGTGCCTTTGTTTTTTCACAATGTGCTAAATAATAAACCCTTACCGGTTTATGGCGACGGGAAATACACCCGCGATTGGCTTTATGTGGTCGATCATGCGCGTGCTATCGACTTGGTTTATCACGAAGGTAAAAATGCCGAGACTTATAATATCGGAGGTTTTAACGAGTGGCAAAATATCGAATTGATTAAGGTGCTTTGTAAGCAGATGGATGAGAAATTAGGGCGCGAGCCTGGAACCTCAGTAAAACTGATTACCTATGTAACCGACCGTCCGGGTCACGATCGCCGTTATGCTATTGATGCGACCAAGATTAATAAAGAATTAGGTTGGGCTCCTTCGGTAACTTTCGAAGAAGGCCTAGCGGAAACCATCGATTGGTATTTGTCTAATGAAGAATGGCTAAATAATGTCACTTCGGGTGATTACCAGAAGTACTATAGCGATATGTATCAAGATCGTTAAGTTTTAAAACTATTATTCTATTATAATCCCTGATAAAGTAATTTATCGGGGATTTTTTTTATCGAAATCTTTAACAGAGAAATTTTAGAATATTTTCTCCAAATTCAAACTTTGTTTAATTGCTAGGTGTTTTACATATAAATTGGGATGAGCAACAAACGGAATTAAAGGTATTGCGCTTAATTGATACGAGTGGGCGTCTGGTGAAAGAGAAACAAGGTCCTAAAGAATCCCCTTTGTTATGGGATTTAAGCGATATTAAACCGGGTATGTATTTCCTACAATCAAGTCATAATAAGGGTACGGAGACCTTACCCATTTATGTAACTTCTAGGTGAAGAACGTGAGTCCGACGTAAAATTAGGCTCAAACAGATTTTCCACGAAAAATGAAAATGCTGCATCTAGCTCATTTACTGTAGCCCGCAGCAGCTGGACGATCCAGACTAGTCTTTTCCTTTCATTGAAAGTCTGAGGTTCTAATTTATTGTCGATTTCACGTTATTCAAGCTAATGTTTATGGGAGGAGGAAAGCTTAATTTTCCTTTCTATTAAGCTTTTGCTGCAGGATGGCGGGTAGCAGAGAAGACATATTTTACTGAGTAACACGTCGGTATTAGATCAAAAGGTGTTTTTAAGGTTAGTCTCAGCAATAACTTCGCCTCTTTCTGCAGTTCTTTTGGGCCTAAGAAATGACTGGAAATATCGAAAATCATCTACAATGGTTTAGTCCCATTTCACGTTATTTGAAATTGTTAAAAATACGGGAATTAGGTTTAGCCAAATATAATTTGTCTATAAAAATTTGTCCAAGCGTCTATGCTTCTGTCAATTATATTTTTTCTCTACTAATAGAAATGGTTCCTGGTTTCGATATTGTATTGCAAATGAACTTTAGTTAAATTTCAAATGATAAAATTCAAAAGCACAAAACAGATAAAGAAAAATAGAAAGATGTGGGAGATGCTAAAAATGATGATGAGCCTCATTCTCTTGGTAGATTCCCTAAGAATTTTCAGCCTGAAAGCGAGGTGGTTTGATCTGTTGGAGCCCATTGGAATAAAACTAGAAGATCTGATTGCTTTAGCTTTGTTTCAATTGACTATTGCATTATTCCTTATTTTGAGGCGCTTAGTAACGGTAGCAACCATAGCTGTACTAGGCCTGGTTTTATTAAGAGTTTATGCTCACCTATATTTGGCATCTCATTTTTTGGAAGAGGGTATTATTTCCTACTTTTTTACTTGCGCCCTTATGCTATTACTTTATTTAGGAATATCTTTTGGCCGTGAAGAAATTTTAATAAATGTTCGGTATTTTTTCAGTTTTTTTAAGTGGAGTACTAATAAGCATCGTTTAGATAAAGATAGTGCCCTTTTTATGAGCAATGCCAGAGGAAGAAAGTCCGAGCCTTAAATGTCATTTTTAGTCGGGAATTTTGAGTAGCTTCTTCCATTTGAGTTCCTAAATAAAACTGGTCAGAAAGTAAACTGGACTTTTATTCCAATTTAAATGACAGCGAATGTCAATTTTAGCACCTCTAATTCCGTAGATTTCCTTTTTCCCGAGAAAATAAATCGTTCCTCTTTTTTAGCGGATGAGCGCAAGTGTGGTTTTTTACCTCGCTAGGTTAATAACTTGCTAAATTGCTTACGCTATGAAAACGGAATGTAAAACTAAAATTCAAGTGCATTTCTTGATATTTAAGATACATTTAATGATCTGACATTCAGGAAGAGACTTTTTCTGGAATGGGTACCAATAATATTACTAGGAATACTTCTTCTTAAAGAAATATGATTCATTTCTTTACAGGGTAAGTGCATGTTGCGCGGTAAAACTAAAAGAGCCATTAACTAGCAAGGCTTATTTTTTTAGCGTTTTTTCCAAAAGAACCAGGAGCGGGGAATCTGGTAAAGCAGATGCTCACAGAATTTCGTGTAGTTCAAATTAATGGTTCCAGTTCTATTTTTTTTGGAGGGTATCAAATATTTTAGGAAATTATTTAACTGTTCTAAGTTCATGCATAGCGTAATAGCGAAGTAAATCAAGGTTTTAAAGGTCAGTCATTACTGAGCTGGAGAATAACAGCTCCGGAGCAGAAAATGCCAATTTGGTGATGCGCTTATGAAGGAGTGCCTGGCAATTGTCCCAAATCTATTGCTTAATCAGACCCGAACGTGATCGCTAAGATGAAACAATTATTACGCTAGAAATTCTCAGTCTAAACGCCTAAAGTCTACGATAAAGAGAAGAAAGCTGGGTGAATACTTAAAGATTCCGGACCAATTTACATTTAATAGCAAGCGAAAAATGCTTAGGCTGATTAATAATTACAGCAGAGCCCGAGAGCTTTTTGCGGCCTAATTATCTCTCCAAGGTTGATAGTATAGAGTCTTTCAAAACCTTTCGAATGTTTTTAGGGTTAATTTTTACGATACCAAAGCTAAGTAGGATTGAAAATAGTTTTGGTATGTTAAACGAAACCCGCAAAATGTTAAGCTTTTGTGCCCCATTCCGAACGGGTTAAAAAAAAGAGGCAAGGTCTTCAAAAAAAGGGCTCACTTATTTTGATTTATGAGGTTAAAGATAAATGGCCGAGAAGGTATGATTAATGGAAAATACTAACACCATTATCGATAATTATCTACAAAAATTTGATTTATCTTAATATATTTTTGAAGAATATTTAAAATTAGTTTTCAGCAATGAATGTCCTAATTGTAGAAGATCATCCAATAATTGCCTTGGGTTACGAAATTTTGTTAAAACGAAATTTTAGTAAATGCTCAGTAAAAAATGTCACTAATGGTTCTGATACAATGTTAGAGCTGTCTGCGGTAGAATACGATCTAATAATTTTGGATATTATTTTACCTGAAACTGATACTCATGCTTTAATCCATCAAATTAGGGCATTTAGTTCTGAGCTGCCTGTGCTTATTAGTTCCAGTTGTAACGAACAAATTTATGCTCGCTCTTATCTTTCGGCTGGGATTAATGGTTATCTGCCTAAATCCTCGTCGGATTCTAATTTCATCCTCGCGGTTAATATGGTTTTAAAAGGTCACATTTTTATTTCAAAAAATGTTTTTGGCTACGATTTTAATAACTCAAGCGACTATAACCCCTTTGGTGTTTTAAGTAAGCGGGAGTTAGAAGTACTCAAGCATCTTCTCAATGGTTTGGGGATTAACGCAATAAGTACATTGATGAAACTAACAGCAAGTACCATCGCTACTCAAAAGTCGCGTATTTTAGATAAATTAAATGTAAATAATATGTTAGATGTTTATCAATTAGCTAATGAATATGGTTTGTTAAACAATGGTAATAGCAAAAAAGACAAGGAAAGATTAGAAACATAAGCTCAAAGATCGTCCGTTATTTTAACGCGTTTTATATCTAAGCAAAAATGTGATTATGATAAATATTTTGAGATTAGAGTTTTAATAACAATTTGTAGATGATGAAGCTTGCAAATAATAATTTATGGAGTTTAGAGAGAAGCAAGGCTTAAACTGCTTAAAATGTGGATGTACGGATTTTCACGGGATACCTTCACATGATAGGTGGTAATGTAAAGAGTGCATGAAGCAGTTTTCTCAACGTAGCGGTACTCTTTTGGAAGCCTCTAAATTGCCTTACCATAATTGGATTTATGCTATTTTTTTAATGGTGAATACCAAGAAAGGCATATCCGCTTTGGAAATGCATAGGCAATTAGATCATAAGCCTTATGAGCCCATTTGGGCGATGATGCACAAAATTCGACAATCTATGGGCAACAGAGATGATCGCTATCAGCTAGATAAAATCGTAGAGTTTGATGACGCTT
>Ga0075467_10001163_pt1 | contig 21790 bp, 20 predicted proteins | sample DEB08_DNA_9_FD_75067 | JGI IMG/M metagenome (GOLD analysis project Ga0075467, IMG submission 75067) | Aqueous microbial communities from the Delaware River and Bay under freshwater to marine salinity gradient to study organic matter... | ecosystem: Environmental > Aquatic > Marine > Coastal ... | reverse complement strand
CAGAGCGAGAGTAAATTCATATATCTTTTCGTATATAATCCTTATTATCGCAATAATAGTAAACTCGCTGAGGTTCATACTATAGGGTTGAGTAAAACCCTCTACCGATTCCAAGCAATGTGCAATACAACCAACCATACCCCCGTGACTACTGACATGATTTGAATGCAACCATAAAAATATTGGGAACAATATGAGTGCCAATAGTGATATAAATACAGTCCATGAGAGAAGTTTTTTCATAGAGCTATTATATGTAATCTAAAGAAAAATACAAGTTAGCTCTTCATAACATCAATAATATCTCCTATCATAAATCCCTTCCCTATTAGCTTTTGGGTTATTTTTTGCTTTGATTTAAAATCAAGGCCTTGCATAAAATCAGAAATATATTTTTCTGGGTTTTCAGTGTATATTGGGGCTTTTATAATCTTGAGGAACTCGCTATAGAGTAGATCTTGCTCTCAATCTGGGAAAATCTCATCTAGTACCTTTTCTACTATTTGCTTATCTAGAGAGCTTTCTATAAATTTTTGCCTAATATAACCACTTGGTTTGTTTCTATTTTTGAGCGTGTTGGCTTGCTTGACTAGCTTATGGTATTGAAGGAGTGTTTCGGTGTCACTGTTAAACTCTTCGCTCAATATTTTCTCATAATCATCTTTGAGAAACAGCTTCCCTGCTAGCTTTTGTTTAATATATCTGAGATTTTTTCATCGCGTTATATATCATCTAATATTACTTCGAATTACTTCTAGCTCTTCTATAATAGAGCACATTTTTTCATCTAATATATAATCTATATCTTCTGGAAATATTCCTCAGTACCTCTTTCATTTCTCAGATTGTGGTCCAAATTTTTCAGTTAGTTTGTTTCTGAGCTTTTGCCTACTAGGAAAATAGCGTAGATAGTACCAAATAGCATAGTCTATAATTTTTTGGGATATTTCTTTTTTTACTTCTTCCATATAAAGTCTTTTGTTTTATGTATCGTTCCATCACTCATTATGATCATCCCTTCTAATCAAACTACAGTATTGAGTACTGTAATCGCTATATCTATTGGTGAGACAAATAGTGCGGTAGAAAATATGTCTGAAAAGCTCGCGAGCTTGTGCGTGAGAAAAATAGTCTGTTTATCATCGACACTCTTCCCTGACATTGGATTCATAAGGTGATGAGCATCTCAGAACTGTCGTCTATTTCCAGATGAAGATGCAATAGAATTATTATCAAGAACAACCCATCATATTGTTCCTGTCCCCTCTCCTATAAGGAGAGGGTTAGGGTGAGGTTGGTCTAAATTTGGATCTTCTAAAGAAATAACATGTTCTCCTTTAATTCGAATATCTCCTCCAAAATCTATAATAAAATTTGAGTATTTTTTATCTAAATATTTATAAATTTTATCTATCATATATCCTTTTCCTACCGATCAGAGGTCGATGCTTACTCAATGTAATAATTCTATTTTATTCTCAGAGAGTACTATATTTTTATATCATATATCTTCTTTTAGTTTATTTTTTGAAACTCAATATCCAGCATTTTCAAGTATTGGGAGTACTGTGATATCAAAATATCATCTCGTCATTTGTGATGCTTTCAAGCACAGATTTATAATCGAAAAAAACTCTGGATCTATGGCAGAGTTTTTATTCGTATTGAGTGTATCGAGGTAATTTCCTGGGATAAATCGAGAATATTTTTGTTCAAATATCCTCGCCATCTCAAAGCATGTTTCTATATTTTCAGCTATACTCCCCTCTCCTGTTAGGAGAGGGGTTGGGGGTGAGGTTATATCAATCGTTAGAATAGATCAAAAAAGTTCAGCTGAAGATTTCATATTAATTTAATTCAGATTTAACAGCTTGTGTAAAAGCGTATCCTGTAAGAGATGATCCTGATTTATATTCAGCTGCATCTTCTAGAGTAGATCCTACCAGTATCTGAATAGCAGTATTAAAATCCCCAAGTCCATCATATGTAGTAGCTGATACACCAATGGTAGCAATTTTTCATTCACTATCGAGTGAATATGCAACTTTCATATCTACTGGTCCTTTTGGATTTGTGTAGGCAGCATCAAGTGTAGCTGTTTTGCTGAGATCTTCTACTGCTGTTTCTAGAGCAGCTACTTCGTCATTTATTTCTTCAGCTGGGGTTTCAACTTCAGCTTCTGTTTCAACTTCGACTGTTTGTTCAACAATAGTTTCAGGAGTGCCTACCACTTCGGTATTAACTGTCGCTACTTCAGCGTGACTACACGAAGCAAGGAACAATAGTCCTGCTAGAATATATACTTTTCTCATAGTGGTATGTTATATTAAAAATATTAAAGTTGTATTCAACTTAAGCCACATTATAATTAGCATGAAAAATATTCCAAAACTTATTTACTATGAAAAATATACAAATTTTTTCTAAATACCTGATTTATTTCACACTTATTTGAATTCCTCTTGTTTGGGCCAGTTCACTTTATTTTGAGTTCTTCTATAGCTTTATCCCTCTTATAGATATCAGCTTTATCAGCCTGATGTTTTATATCTCTTGGATTTCTCTGCTGTTTGTAATGGTGATTCGACCTATATCTGAATTATTTCCAAAATATAGCATTTTAAAACAGCTTATATTTTTACGAAAAGCCTTTGGAATACTCTCAGCGACTATTATCGTACTCAACCTGAGTGGAACCGCTCTCATTCAAGATGGGTTTTGGAGTAATTATTTCTCTCTTCCAAAATGGTCTCTTTGGTATCCGCTTATTGCTCGAATAGCAGAGCTAAGTGCTATCATACTTCTGGCGACATCAAATATGTGGTCTATGAAAAAACTGAAAAAAAATTGGAAAAAAGTGCAACGACTCAGCTACCCATACTTTATATCAGGATGAATCGTCGCAGCTCAATTTGAACCCAAATTCTATTACATCAGCATGTGAGTCGTAGCTTTCATCTACATCATCAACATCATTAAGAAATATTTAATAAAATAAGCAATAGGCTTTTCTTGAAAATTGTGTACATAATATGGTATATTTATAGAGAACTTTTATAAGGACTTTATTTTTTGATATTATATGTATATGGATTTTTCTAATATATTAACATTCGCAGTTATTATCATATGTGCTTTTGCCATATTTGATCTGATTGTTTGAGTCAGTAACGACGCTATTAACTTTTTATCTCCTGCCGTTGGTTCTAAAGCAGCCGGATATAAAACTGTTATGATTATCGCCGGGCTTGGTTTACTACTGGGTACTTTGTTTGGAAGTGGACTTATGGAAGTAGCCCGAAAAGGTATCTTTCATCCAGAATACTTTAGTTATAGCGAAATTGTAACACTATTTCTCACGGTAATGATTGGTGATATACTCCTGCTGAACAAGTTTAACTCTTGGGGTATGCCTACCTCAACAACGGTATCTATCGTATTTGGACTCCTCGGTGCAGCTATGGGTATGGGGGTTATCAAAGTATACCAATCAGGTCTCGGAATAGATACGCTCGCTACCTATATAAATACAGCTAAAGTACTTTCTATCGTTATAGGAATACTCGGTTCAGTACTGGTGGCTTTCTTTCTAGGAGCATTGATTCAATATATCACACGAATATTTTTCACCTTTGAATATGATCTCAAGCCAAAATATTGGAGTTCTATTCTTGGTGCTATCGCTATCACTGCCATTACTCATTTCATGATGGTAAAAGGTTTAAAAGGATCTGAAATACCAAGTATCGTAACACTACGAGACTATATTAGTACCCACACAACTCTGTTCATTGCATTTGCTCTCTCATTTTGGTTCTTAGTTATGCAATTTGCTCTGATATTTAAAGTAAATATTTTTAAACTGGTGGTATTAATTGGTACTTTCTCGCTCGCTATGGCCTTTGCTGGGAACGACCTGGTTAACTTTATTGGAGTTCCTATTGCGGCACTGAGTTCATATGACCTATTCCAAGCTGGGTGAGCTGGAAATGCCAATACCTTTATGATGGATGGTCTCGCTGGAAAAGTTGAAGTAAGTAAACTATTGCTGCTTGGTTCATGAGTGTTGATGGTTATAACACTTATGACTTCTAAAAAAGCAAAGCGAGTGCTTAACACTGGTCTGAATTTATCAAGGCAATGAAAAAATACAGAAGAAAAATTTCATAAATCATTTATTGCTGAGATGATTGTAAAAGACAGTGGTATACTGATTGGTTTCTTTGCAAGACATACTCCTATGCGACTCGCACAGTTTGTATGAGGACGATTTCAATCTCTCTCTGAAAGTAAAAAATCAGATGGAGCTTTTGATCTGGTTCGAGCATCTGTAATACTTATATGTTCGAGTATCATACTATCGATAGCTACTACTTATAAACTTCCACTCTCAACAACCTACGTAACCTTTATGGTTGGTATGGGTGCTGCCTTTGCAGATAGAGCTTGGGGGCGAGAAAGTGCTGTTGAGCGAGTAAACTGAGTTATTCATGTAATATTTGGTTGGTTTATGACCGCAATTGGATGATTTTTCTTAGCATTTGCTGTTGCCAACATACTCTACTTTGGTGGAATAGTGGGTATGGCACTTATGGTTGGTATTACTTGTTACATTATGATGAAGCCACTGATACCAAGATTAAAAAAATTCGGAAGAAAAGACGAAGCCTAATAAACACAGACATTCATAAAAGCAAGGCTTCGGTCTTGCTTTTATTGTGCTTTAAAATATATTAGTCTATATAATTGATAAGCGAGATCTATGAAACATAAAAAATCTATATTTTGGTTCCGACAAGACCTACGAGTGCATGACAACTCTGGACTCTATGCTTGTCTACAAAACTCAGAAGAAATATTGCCTATCTTTATATTAGACGAAAATATTACTGACAATTTTTGAGGACTCACAGATCAAAAGTTTTGATTTATACGAGAAGCCTTAGAATTTTTATCTGCAGACATTAAAAAACTCTGAGGAGATAAGGTTATAGTGTTCAAATGAAAACCAGAAGATATTATTCCAGAACTTGTGAGTAAATATAATATAGATGCTATATTTACTAATAAAAGTTACTGAGATTATTGAGTAACAAGAGATAATAGGGTAGCTGAGAAAGCATGATGCAATTTCATAGCTACACAAGATTTTATGATGGTCGAACCAGATACTATCGAACAAAGAAAAGTATTTACCCCCTTCTACAAACTTTGGCAAAAGCATTTAGCAGAATTCCCAGAAAAAACACTCGAACAAAATATTACTTCTAAATTCACTCAACTCACTACTCAAGAAAACACTGAAGCAAAAGACTTTATTGATTTAGTACAGCATCCGTTTTTTACTATGGAGTTTGGGCAGCTTCGTTTTGATAAATATATTAGAAACGACTACGACAAGTTTCGAAATGATCTTGATAAAGACGGAACAACAAAGTTAGCTCCCTATCTACGATTTTGAGTATTCTCAATCAGACAACTCTACAACAAATGAATGAGTATATGAGAAATATTCATTTCTGAACCAGGCAAAGCTGCCAAGTGAAAAAATCCATATGTATCAGAACTGGCCTGGAGAGAATTTTGGTGGCATATTAAAAACTACTTCCCTGAAACAAAAAATAGAGAATTTCAAGAAAAACGAAGACATATTAAGTGGGATACTAATCCAGCAATGTTTCAAAAATGGTGTGATGGAGAAACAGGTTACCCTATTATAGATGCTGCTATGAAGCAACTTAATACTACCAATTGGATGCATGGACGAGCCAGAATGGTAGTAGCGAGCTTTCTGACTAAAGACATGCATATTGACTGGAGACTCTGAGAACAATATTTCAAAAAAATGCTCCTCGACTACGACGAGGCTGTCAATCTATGAAACTGGCAATGGTCAGCCTCAGTCTGAGCAGATCCAAAACCACTCAGGATTTTTAGTCCCCTACTCCAATCAAAAAAGTTTGATCCAGACTGCAAATTTATCAGGAAATATATCCCAGAGCTCCAATTTGAAACTCCAAAGTCTATCCACGACCCCATTTCAACTCCCCTCAGCTATTGCCCAATTATAGTTGATCATAGTGAAGAACAACGACGAGCCAGAGAAATTTATAAAGGTGAAATCATATAATTACTCCATAAAAACCAGGAAAGCAAGGGCTAATCTCTTGCTTTTCTGTTGCTTTAAAATATATTTAACTGGATATATAGTGGAGGGCTCTTTATTTAGTTAATAAATCTAACGTATGGATTTTACAAGTGTGCTGAGTATTATTGTGGGTATTATATTCGTATTCGCGATCTTTGACCTAGTGGTATGAGTGAGTAACGACGCGATTAACTTTCTTTCTCCATCTATTGGATCGAATGCAGGAAGTTACAAGAAAATTCTGATTATTGCGAGTCTTGGTCTATTAGCCGGGGCTATTTTTTCGAGTTGACTTATGGAAGTAGCTCGAAAATGAATCTTTCATCCAGAGCATTTTAACTTGATGGAGATAATCATGATATTTTTGGCTGTTATTATAGCTGATATACTTCTACTGAATAAGTTTAATTCACTCGGGATGCCAACTTCGACTACTGTTTCTATAGTATTTTGTTTGCTTGGTTCTGCGGTTGGTATTGGAGTATTAAAACTCTATGGAAACGACGCTCTGCCAATGAGTGATCTCGCTACCTATATTAATACCGCTAAAGTACTTACCATTATAGGTGGTATACTTGGTTCGGTTGTTGCTTCGTTTATACTTGGTGCGCTGATTCAATATATTACTCGAATGTTTTTTACATTTGACTACCAAAGTAAACCAAAATACTGGAGTGCTATACTCGGGGCTATTGCTATCACTGCCATTACTCATTTTATCTTAGCAAAATGACTCAAGGGATCGGCACTAACAAACATAAAAGATATTATTGGGTGGATTAATAGTAACCTAGTCACATTTCTTTCACTCACGGCTATAGGGTGGTTTATAATTCTAGAAATACTCCTACTCTTCAAAGTAAATATATTTAAAATTATCGTACTGGTTGGTACCTTCTCACTAGCTATGGCTTTTGCTGGGAATGATCTAGTAAACTTTATTGGAGTTCCTCTCGCAGCTCTTAAATCATACCAACTCTTCTTAGCTGATCCAGCTATTACAGACCCAGCTCTCTTCTTTATGGATGGGCTACATACAAAAGAGAAAGCAAATATATGGTTACTACTTCTCGCAGGTGCTATCATGGTAGCGACTTTGGTTTTCTCAGTCAAAGCTAAAAAAGTACTCTCAACTGGACTGAATCTATCTCGACAAGGTGAAGGTCAAGAAGATTTTGGTACATCACTGGTAGCTCGAGCCTTGGTAAGAAAATTTCGATCAGTGCTCAGCTACGTAGAATATATTATTCCAGGAGGAATCTGGAGATATATCGGAAAACGTTTTGCCAAAGTACAAAATAGTTCAAGCTTTCATAGTTTTGATCTGGTACGAGCTTCGGTGATACTGATCTGTTCGAGTATCCTTATATCTATAGCTACAGCCTATAAACTGCCTCTCTCAACAACCTATGTAACATTTATGGTTGCCATGGGTGCTGCCTTTGCAGATAGAGCCTGGGGACGAGAAAGTGCTGTATATAGAGTTAACGGTGTTATTAGTGTAATATTTGGTTGGTTCCTGACAGCATTTGGTGCCTTTGTATTTGCCTATATTATAGCTACTATCATATACTTCTGACAAGTTCCAGCTATTGCTCTGCTCACGCTAGCAACACTCTACATCATGATCAAGCCTCTGTTTACTAAAAAGAAAACAGTAAAACTAGACGATGAGATGGACAAGCTCGATGACGCTGATGATATGCCAAAGGTATTTCTCAAAAATATTACAAAGAGTCTCAAACAAGGACAAAAGCATTTCTCTAGCAATATTGAATGTTTAGCAAAAGAAGATGTCTACGTAGCACGAACGCTTCATGAAGACATATCTAGCTTTAAAGAAAATACTTATAAATTTAAAAAAGAGTTTATCTCTAAAATCTCAGATTCGAGTAATAAAAACATGTGAGGAGTGAAGTCTCTTTCAAGTTATGTCGGTATTCTTAATTCACTCAAAGGATATTCAAAATCTCTTAAATCTATTAGTGAAACAACCACAGAGTATATAGACAACAATCATGAAATATCAGCGCTTGAAGTGAAGAGTTTCAAAAAGCTCGATACTCAACTGGCAGCTATATACGATGAAATGTTTACTAAAATCAAAAAACGGGACTTTGATAAAAAGTTTGAAAACGCTGATAAGCTCAGGCTCAAACTTCAAAAGTATATCCAACAAGATATGGAACGTGTTCAAGCTGGTAAGGTCAGTGTTCAAAGTAGTGTATTCTACATATCACTGCTCAACGAGGTAAAACATCTCCTACTCGAAATTAATGCTATCCAAAGACGATGTTGGGAGCTTGATTTAAAGAAATAGAACACCCAATTAAAAAAGGCCCCTTCAACTATGAAGCGGCCTTTTTTAGTGGATTGAAACCAATAATCTAAAATAATAATTTTAGGTACTCGCCTCATCTTGTGTTATCCAAGTACTGTTGCTGGATGAGCGCACTCAAGTCAAATACCAAGAACCTCTCTGGACTTCCATAAATAGAATCTATAGAATCTACGTCGATAAATAAAAGTTCAGTACCATGTACTATGGTATTATGCTGACGAATAAGCTTAGCAAATCTACTACTGGTATTGAATCACCTGAAGTTATAGATGCTAGTGAATTTATTGTTGATGCTATAGGTATTATATAATATGCTCTGTTAGATGTAAAAACAAAAAAACAGCTCAAAATGAGCTGTTTTTTTGTTGTTTAATCTATTATTTCTCTATATTCACAAACTCCGTTGCATCGAGTGAGAAATCTCATTTAATCTTGTGTGTTTTGACTGCTTCTGTGTGTTGACCAGCAGCTGTGAGGAACATGTCTTTGGCTTCTCCGTAGGGTATCACCATCTTGGCTTCAATATTTTCAAATACTTTGGCAGCATTTTTTGACCCGTGGATAACGAGAATATCTACATCTCCGAAGAAAGTAAGGATCTCTTCTTCGAGCTTAAATTCATCGTATGGAACAAATACAAGATGTTTTTTGTCTATCAGGTAGTGATAAAAAAGCTTGTCCTCATATTTTTTTACTTCGAGTAATATTTCTGATTTTTCGTATTCACCTGGGTGAGTTACATCAAAACCATCGAGTTTCATCTCGAGTGTTTCCACATTGAACTCTATATTTTTCTTACTTGAATCTGCAATAACTAAATTATCACCGTTGTATGATACATCTAACATATTTTTTTGTGTTTAAGTATTAATTTTTCCTAGCCCAACCTCATACAATTTTCTCCTTATAGGAGAAATGAGGCCCAATCTATTTTGGTCTCGTCCCCTCTCCTATAAGGAGAGGGTTAGGGTGAGGTTATATAAAATAAGTTTTATTTTTCTTTACCATCGACCCAATATCAAATCGGACATTCATGTTCCCTATTTCATCAATAGGAACCCATTTAAAGCCAATAAATCTCTCATCACGAGAAACATAGGGCTTTTTCTTTCCGGTGTATTTCACCAAAAAGATATAAACATCTTTATCTATCACTGGATTATTTTTTAGGTATCCAGCCGTAAATGTGTAGTTGAGCTTGGTGATAAACTTAATTACCTCCAGGTCGCGCTCTAAAAGTCCAGCTTCTTCGCATATCTCTCGAATAGCAGCCTCTTTGGCTATTTCATCTTGCTCGATGTGTCATTTGGGAATAACATATTCTTCTTTTTTTCTAGAATTCAGCCATTTAAGAAGCAATATCTCTGTTTCTCAGGCATCATTAATTCGATATACGATTCAACCAGAACTTTTTTCATATTTTTTTACCATATTTTCAAAGTTCGTGTCATTAAATTAGTTTAATTATAGAGAAAAGATCGCAAAACTCAAAAGTTTTTAGAGCCTATTTTTGCTCACCAAATAATAATGTGATAAAATAAATATATACATACAAAAATAAATATAAAAACCAATACCAATGACAACTCCAGGCTTTGACGTCCTCCAAAATATTGATATCGAGATTACTCGAATTACCCTAAAAAATAAGATAGGGTGAATTTTAAGAATGATAGAGTATTCTCACACTCCGTCAATTCCTGAAGTAGCGACAAAACAAACTATAAAACAACCAGTTCAAGAAACAATAGCGACTAAAAAATCTCACTCTATCCTAGACTCATTAGTTTTCTTAATCAAATACCTCACTACAACCGCAGCTATCTTTGCGGTACTCATGCTCACAACAAATTACCAAGCCTACTATCAAATTGCTAAAAGCTACGTGTACGCTGACCAAATTGCAGCGAGTGAGCAAGGTCTTATTAACTCAGTTCAGGCAGCGAGTTGAGAAGATCTTGAACTACAAGCAGCTCCCCAAGAACTACGGAAACAACGGTATGAAACGCTAGACGATGCGACTGTAGCTCGGTGAACATCATACTCTATCAAAACCCTCACCGATAAAACACTCAAAGATTCTAGTAGGCTAGATATTGAAATTACTCCCTACGAAAACAGAATTATTATTCCCAAAATTGGAAAAAATATTCCTCTGGTCGAAGTAACAGAGCCTCTCATTGGAAATGAAAAAGAACTCAACGACATTTTTATGAAGGACCTAGAAAACTGAGTCGTACGATATCCATCGAGTGTAAAACCTGGTGAAAATGGGAACAGCTTCATCTTTGGACACTCATCTAACTTTCCATGGATCAAGTGAAATTATAACGAAGTATTTGCTCTGATGGATAAACTTTCGTATTGAGATGAAATTATTGTATACTATGATCAACAAAAATACGTCTACGTAATACGTGAAAAACAAGTAATCGATCCAAAAAATGTAGGAGTGATTAAAAAATCAGCTCTCAAACCACGACTTACCCTGATGACATGCTGGCCTATTGGAACCACACTCAACCGACTCATTGTAGTAGCAGAGTTGGTAGAACAAAGCGATATTTAATAAAATATAGATATGGAAGTAGGATTTGAATATACATACAAAAATAACAGCGAAATCATCGCTGCTATTGAATCTATATCAAGCTTTAGTGGGCTAGAATTTACCATACTTGGTGCTCTGATTGTATGTATCTGTGTGGCTGTATATTATCTCTTCCCTATTCTTTATCTCTCTAAAAAATTCTTTGATAGACAAAATCAAAAAGCTAAACGAAAGCTGATGCTCAAGCAGATCTCAACCCAAAGAGAGATCGAAGACGAGATCGAAGCGGAAATAGAAGTAACTGCCCAAGCTCAGGCTCAAGAAGAAAAAAAATAACTCCATGAATGGAGTTATTTTTTTTCGTAATAGAATTCTGCAAAAGTCAGATCATTCTGCTTGAGATATCTCGCAAGATCTTCTCAAACATATCTCCAATGCCATGGCTCTGGTTCGTATCCATCAATCTCAACTCATCTCTGATAAGGATTATGAAAACCATAAACATGCGCATTCGCATTCAACCAAGCAAAATGCTTTCTCAGAGTATTGTTTCATAGCCATTCAGCCTGCGTAGAAGCTGAATATAGGTCTATAGCATACCCTGATTGGTGTTCACTGTGCCCTGCTTTTGCACAGAGTGTATCAGGACAACCTCTATCTTTGATTCATTTTTGATAGCTGTAACTTCTATATCCACTCACGACAATAATCTCTTGCTGCGTTTCATTATAAAACTGTTCTGCCAATTTATTAAGATTATCTTTTGCTACCTGATGTACCTGAATATATCATTTTGAATCTTTAATAAAATCAGATCATACTCACACCAAATTTTTAGGAATATATCCTTTATTATTAAATGGAGTTTTCGGGTCTACATATTTGACTATCGAGTCATCACTCTCTAGATCAAGATTTTGAATAGTTTCTATAAAAGCTTTTTGCTGGAACTTATTTTCTAGAACAAACTCAATGTTTTTGATCTCGTCTGCATGAGCCTGCTTGGCAAGGTCTAATTTATGATAATACGAGTTTTGAACGTAGCACAAACCAAAAATTCACAAGAGAAATAACACACAAAACATAAAAAATAAACTATAGAACATTCGTCTATAATCTCTGAGTTCTTGAGCATCTTTGTGTGCGATCAGAATATTATTCAAGCTTTTTAAACTCGCACTAAACCCTTGTTTTTCTTTTTCTACACTTATTATTGGCTCCACTGGAGCATGTACTTGTTTTTTATCTTTATGTTTTTTACTTTGGCTCATATTATTTTTGGATTATCTGGATAGTAATTTGCGTATCGTCTTTGCGCATCTCTCACTCAAAGAGAGTATAGTGAGTGAGCTGTTTTTCACAAACATTTTTTATCCATTCTCACTTTACTTTTTTCACACCATGAGCCATATTTACTAAATTATTTTCTCTATACTTCATAAATACTACATGAACTACCTGAGTTTCTAGCGCATCAAAATCAATCACTTTAGCATACGCTTGTGGCAATAGATTAACAACTATATCAGGTTTTGCATCACGTAAGGCTTGTGTGATGCTGTCTCACCAAAAACTATATAATCACTTAACTCAAATAGGCAGTTTATAATCTCCAATCACATCTCCAGAGCTTACTAAACCATACATACCCGATATAATCAGGAAATTTTCTTCAAAAGATCTCTTTCCTACCTGTGACATACCAGCGTAGTCTATTGCATTATACATCACTCCACTATAGCGCTCTATAGCTGGCATATATCATGATGTTCCATCTAGTGTGAACCTATTGAGCTGCAGAGCTTCTTCGTACCGTTTATCTTTGCAATGGAGATCTTTGGGAGTGACTCCAGCAACGATGCTCGCAGGTTTCTCAAAAATAAATGAGAGTTGTTCACTCTCATGGTTTCATCATTTATTTTTTCCTTCTGAAGGAGGTATCAAAAATACTATTTTCATGATTTATTTCAATATATCGTTTTTTATATCTTGTATTTTTTGGTCACTTACAATCTCGATAGGATCTCAGAGATAGGTTGGCTTTGGTTTAAGTATTTCTACTTCAAAAAATGCTTTCACACGAGCAAATACTTCTCGTATTGAGTTTCTATTTGAGTCTCTATATTTAGAAAGGTCAGTCGTCACTCCTACCACACTCATATCGAGTCGTTTAGCAATATAGATAGCTCGATGTAGATGAAACCCTTGTGTAAATATAACTAGTTCATCAGTACCAAATACATCTCGGGCTCGATAGAGTGAATCGTAGGTGTCAAACCCTGCATAATCGAGATAGATATCTTCTTTAGGGACTCACATACTCAACAGGTATTTTTTCATAGCCACTGGCTCGTTATAATGGTGGCTTGAGTTATCTCCTGAAACAAGAATTTTTTGTATCTTATCTTGCTCATAAAATATAACGGCCGTATTGAGTCGGTCTTGGAGTATTTTAGATGGCGTTCCGTCTGGTCGAACAGAAGCTCATAGTACCATACCCACCTCGGTCACTTCCATGTCTTTTATATGAGAAAAATATTGCAATACTGAGAATGAAAGTACGTATACGTTAATCAGCATAATGGCTAAAAAAACAATAATCACTTCATATCCTAGCATTCTCCAAATACTGGTGCACTGTTTTTGTTCTGATTTCACTTTATTTTTCAAAAATGAAAAGATCTTTCTTTCAGCTTTTTTGCTCATAGATGGGTGTAAAATGATATATGTACATAATAGTATGAAAAAATACAATAAATTCAAACCCATTTTTTATTGTAGTTTTTTTAGAAAATGTGTAACATGGCTAAGAAAATTTCTCCCCCCTTCGGGGTACTCCCTTTAAAAAGGGAAAATTATAATATATTAACCAAAATTATCATGATTTCATACTTTGCTCTGTACTGAGTGGTGCTTATGCTGGGAATATTATTTCTCATGTTTCAAAAAAAGAAAAAACTCTCTGGGTCAGATAAGGCAAAGTTTATTAGCTATCTAGGCAGGATAGAAAATAGCTTATCTCCACAGCAACAAGTAGTTGAATGTGATAAGCTCTATCACCAAATTCTCAAGGCCTATGGTTACCGTGGAACTTTCTGAGAGATCTTAAAGGAAAAGCCTTCTATTATACTCAACCTGCAAGCTGTATGGGACCTCCATAAACTCAGAAACACACTCGTACACGATCTCAATGACCTGCCAGATGCACTGCTGAGAAGAGAATCAAAAAATTACCAACGAGAAATACTGAAACTTCTTAATAAATAATCTTAATACGCTATGTTCTATAAATCTATAATTATACTCTTGATTATTTTCATAAACTGACCGAACTATGCTACAGCTTTTGATGATATAGATAGTAACTGGTACAAGCAAGCTATACTAGAACTCTCTGAGAATAACATTATATCAGGATATGATGATGGTAGTTTTGGTCCAACTAATACTATTACTCGAGCAGAAATACTCAAAGTCATACTTAAATCTGCTAATATTGAAGTAAGTAGCGAAGTCTCAGAAACTTGCTTCCCTGATGTAGATAATTCAGCTTGGTTTGCAAAATATATCTGCTACGCAGCTGAAAACAATATAGCGAATGGATATGATAATTGAAAATTTGGGCCAAATGATGAAGTAACGGTACTAGAGGCACTAGCATTTGCGAGTCGAGCCTTTGAACTTAAGATACCAAAGCAAGGCTCATGAGAATGGTATGACCGGTATATAGACTATGCTCATAGCAACAAAATTATCCCAGAATATAGTTATCTGCTCGATACACAAATAAAGAGATGACAAAGTGCTGAGTTGATTTCACGGGTCACAAAAAAAGACAACAACAGCACACTCGACTACAAATCTGTTTGATGTTCTGTTTCTGGAAACCTATGATCGAGCAATACTCTCAGCGTCGCCTGAAAGTCACGAAGCTACCTCCTCGATCTTCCTAAAAATTATAATTCTAATACTGCTTACCCACTTGTTCTTGGCTTGCACGGGCGAACCAATAGCAATGCTATGGTTCGAGATTATATGTGATTAGGTGGATGAAAATGGCAATGAGTCAGCGAACAAAATGTTATCCGAGCTTATCCTGCAGGTATTGGACCAGGACCATATAACTGGCACCAAGCTGAAAACATAGATTTTATAGATGCTATGCTCACGCAAATTACAGAAGCACTCTGTGTAGACCGATCAGCCGTACATATAGTAGGACATTCACTCTGAGCTTATTTTTCAAACAGACTGGCTTGTGAGCGATGAGATGTTATCTCAACCATGACAGCTGTCGCAGGACCAGCATACAACGTAGCGTGCAGAGGTCCAGTAGCCAGCCTGATACTCCACAACCGTGCTGATCCTCTCGTAGCCTTTCGAGACTGAGAAAATGCTACCAAGACACGAAAACTTAAAAATAACTGTGTCTGAGATGCAGTGACTACCACTATCTCAGGTCTCAGCTGCCAAAGCTGGACCAACTGTTCCAGATGAAACCCCGTGCACTTCTGCACCGAATACCCGACCTACGGAGATGCCCCTCATAGCTGGCCAACTGCTTGAGCGAATGGGATATATAAGTTTATTGAGGATATAAGGTAATTTTTCACCAAACAAAAAAACCTCTCCGATTGGAGAGGTTTTTTTGTTTTAAGGAGTTTATTTCATTTCAATAGTTGAATCACCAATTCAAACTCATTTAATCTGAGACTCTTTAAATTCATCATTTTTTTCCTTTATTTCTCAGATTACTGACATATCAAATCATTGTTCTTTTCATAAATCAATAGCTAATGCTGCATCTTCTGTTGTATTACATACAATAACATAAGGCACTCCCATATTCCATGAACTCATTGCATCTTCATCAGAAATAGCTCCTAAACACTGTAGTATCTCAATAATTTGAGGTATTTTTACATTAGAAATATCTAGGTCTACTCCTAAATTATCTTTACCTCCAAGTCATTCTTCAATTTTTTTAACAGGATTTCCTGTTACATGAATCAATGAAGCAATATCAATCTTTGGACTCCCCTCAACACCACCAAGAAGTACTCTTGAAACAAACGGATTAAATATAGTTGTCTCTCATGTAGCTATTTCCCACATTTGTAACCCAGCACATTCTGACTTCAATTCATCAGATAATAGTGACGCTTTTTCATCACCAATTACTTCTAAGAAATTTTCAAAACTTAAGCTTTCCCAACTAGATCCGCCAAGACTACGCATACCTTTACGAATAGCTGTTATACCATTTGATCTAGGTCCTATAATTCCATCTTTAGGTTTCTCATGTATCGCTACTACTATCTGTCATTGCTCTAGTTCTACTAATTTTTCCCCTGTTGATATTCACATTGATGTACCACCAATATTGAATTCAATTTCTTCCATTATATCATCTAGAGATTTATTAAAAATATCAAGAGATCTTAAAATTGGCCATTGCTCAGCCATTTGGTCAATAGTTTCAGAGTCTAACGATTTTTTTATATTTCCTTTTAATAATTCAATCTGTTCTTGAATCATTTCAACCTTTTTCGGCTCACCTAAGATTGCTGTTTCACCAGCCGTCATCATTATATCGTTTTCCCGAATAACTTGTCCCATAGCTTCTGCCATAGAGTCAGCAAAAACTTTTCCTCTTAGCCCTTTTAGATGATTGATATCAATAATATTTGTGACGGCAACTGCCATCTCACCTTCTCTAAGATCATCTGTATTCATGGCTATCAAATCTGATAAACCTCTTTTCCATATTCTTACAGATACTTGAAACAATTCTTCGTCTGTGATTTCTTTTGCCTCAAATTGCTTTATATATGCTTCAAAAGCCGAAGTATATATCTGTAGTTTTGTTCCAACTCCATCTATACTCTCTTTTGTCGCATATCATTCTTTCAATTCATATCCACCATTCTTATCAAATAAATGACGTATAGATGTATCATCATTAGCTGCTTCACAAGCTCATTTAAAATTACCTGAAGCTTCATCTCATGCTCCAATAACTTCTTCACTATATCTTTGTAATTCTGATTGTGACATTTGTATTATTTTTTAAATTTTAAAATTATTTATTATTTTCTACCCATTCTCGCAAATTCAGAGGGACCTGTAACCATGGTGATTTTGGATCATATTCTCTTTCTGGATGTCCCATCATAAAGAATGTTTTACCATGTTCAAATCCTGTTGCCCCTGCTTCTGAACCATTCGGATTATGTGGATATTGATCAGTTGGGTTACCATTATGATCAGTATAATTTAAGTTCGAAATCATATTTCAACCCTCTACTCTTCATTCACCATGAGATGATATAACTGGTACAATACTACCATTCATTCACTTCAAGAAAATACTATCTTTTGGTTCAGATATCTTAACTGGTGAGAGTCGTGCTTCAAATTGCGTTGAAGTATTTTGTTTAAATTCTGGAAAATTTTCTCCACCTTCTAAAATATCTCATAGTTGTGAAATAGTCTGGCACCCATTACATACTCATAACCAGAAACCTTTAAATTCTTCACATTGTTTTCTTACAATCTCATTTTCTAAAATTGAGGCTGCAAATCATCGCCCTGCACCAAGCGCATCACCATAGGAAAATCATCCTGCAACAGCAATACCACCAAAACCTGATAATGTTTGTTTTCCTGAAGCTATATCACTTACTGTTATATCATAAGCATCAAATCATGCTCTTGAAAAATATCGAGCCATTTCTTCTTGCCCATTAATTCATTGAGTTCGAAGCACAGCAACCTTTGGCTTTGGTAAATTATTTGCTTCATAATGAGCTATTATTTCATGAGCATTATGATCATCAATATCAAATGCAGTAATATTTGGCATTGGTAATTCATTTTCATCATCAATACGAGCAAATTCTTGATCTGCTGTATCTGGATTATCTCGTCCTCTTTGAATTTTATAACTTGTTTCACTCCATGCTTTTTGAAGATCTACTCGTTTTTCATTAAATAACTCTGCTCATCTATATTGAGCTGATACTCTTTGTTGTTCTAAATTAACACAACCAATGTTATGTGCATTTGATGCAAGACCATATTTAGATAATATTTCTAAAATTTCTTTTTTGTCTGATTTTTTACACTGCATTACTGCACCTAATTCTTCATTAAATAGAGTTCGTAATTTTTCTTCTCTCGAAGCATTTTGCATAAGCGAGTTCAAATCAATATCTACTCATAGATGTGAAGCAAATGACATTTCAGAAATAGTAGCAAAAAGTCCTCCATCTGATCTATCATGATATGCTAATAAAAGTCATTTTTCATGAAGCTCTCTCATAGCTTTCATAAACCCAAGAAGTAGTTCTGGATTATCAACATCTGGAGTCTCATTTCAAAATTGACCATGACTTTGAGCTAAAATAGAACCTCACATTCTATTTTTTCCTTCTCCTAGATCAACCAATAACAATTCACTATCTTCTACTGCCTGGAGTTCTGGAGTAAGTATTTTACTAATATCTGAATTTTCTGCGGTAAACGTAGTAACAAGCGATACTGGAGCTACTACCTCACCATTTGGTCCAGCTGCTTTCATAGAAAGAGAATCTTTTCATACTGGTATAGATATACCAAGTGATATACATAATTTTTCAAGTGCCTCAACTCATTGATGAAGTGCTGAAAGTTGTCCTCTTGTCTTTTTATCTGCCATCCAGTTTCATGAACCTGCAATAGATTGAAAATCACTTATATAAACGGACATAAGGTTAGTCATCGACTCTCCTATAGCCATTCTAGATGCTGCTGCTGGGTTTACTACTGCAAGAGGTGTTCGTTCTCATTGAGTAATTACTTCACCTATCGTTGATTCTAAACCATGTGTTGTAACACAAGCATTTGCAAGTGGCACTTGCCATGGACCAACCATTTGATCTTGTACAGTCATTCACCGAACCGTTCTATCTCAAATCGTAACTAAAAAACTTTTATTTCATACTGTGGGATCTGAAATAACTGATTTAATAGAGTCAGTAAGTTTCATAGCATCAAAATTTAAATCTCAACCATCAATATTTACTGTTTCATCAGTCAGCTCAAGAGGAACAGGATTTCAAAGGATATCATTAATATCCATATCAATCAAGGTTTCATTTGTATCAGAATTTTCCAATATAAATTGTGTTGATTCAGTTAATTCTCATCCAATATAGTATGGCACATTTTCTCGTTCACATATAGCTTTAAATCTCTCTATATTATCTGGAGAAACCATAGCAATATATCGTTCTTGAGACTCATTAGACCATTTAGCCATTGGAGAAAGCGATGGATCAGCTGATTTAAAATTAGAAAGGTTTAATTTTGCTCCTTTTCCAGTATCATGCACAAATTCTTGAATTGCATTTCAAATACCTCCAGCTCCTACATCATGAATACCTAATGTAGGATTATTTTCTTCCATCTTTGAACACACACTAATAACTTCCTGACATCTTCTCTGCATTTCTGGATTCTCTCTCTGAACAGATGCAAAATCAAGGTCAGCTGACTGTCCTCATGCCACAGTTGATGACGCACTTCCACCTCATAAACCAATATTAAAATTTGGTCCTCCTATCTGGATGACCAAAGTCCCTGCTGGCATTGGAAGTCTATCAATTTGAGATGGTTGTACATTTCATTTCCCACCAGCTAACATGATTGGTTTATGATATCCAAAATAATGTCCTCCAATATTTTGATCAAACTGCCTAAATATCCCACCAAGTGATGGTCGACCAAACTCATTATTAAATGCTGCTGCACCAAGTGGACCATTAGTAATAATATCATGTGCTGATGCTCTTCCTTCTGGTAACTCTATATCACTATTTCCATCTATATTTGACACAAAATATCCACTCGTACCAGTGTTTGGTATACTTCATCGACCTACAGCACCATCATCTCGTATTTCTCATCCAGCTCAAGTGGCTGCACCAGGAAATGGTGAAATACCAGTTGGATGATTATGTGTTTCTGCTTTAAGTGTATTATCTAGTTCTACTTTAGTAAAACTATATTTTCAGTTTGCATCTACAATAGGTATCACTCACTCAGCACCTAAAAAAGCTGCTGCATTATCTTTGTAGGCACCTTTTGTTCTATTTGGATGTGCTGCATGAGTTGCTTTAATTCTTTGGAAAAGTGTAGTATCTTGCTTTATTCAATCAATAATATGATTCCCATTAAAAGTTCCATGATAACAATGTTCTGAATTGGCTTGAGAAAATGCAAATATTTCTACATCCGTAGGATTTCTTCCGTATTCATTAAACTTTTGCATGAGATAATCTATATATTCCACACTCAATCCACATCATTTTTCATTATTGAATTCTTCTAAAGCAGCTCGTCCACCACCCTGAATATTTACATATTCCATTTTTCCCGTTTCTCACATTTCAAACATTTTTTCAACTTGATCAAAGTCTGGAACAACTATTTGCATCATAGGGTCATGCCATATATCTGCTAATTTCTCACTAGCATTTTCACTATCACTATCATATTTATTCCAAATAACTTTTTCAACTCTACCAGTTCATTCTACACCAACATTTCTAAGTATATCACCTACTTTACTTGACCATGGTGTAATAGTACCTCATCGTGGTCATACTAAAAGCTGTTGTCATATTTCATTACTATCTACTTCTCGTATCCCTAAAACTCTCTGAGCCTTCGTATTTTTAGAAATCTCTTCATTAGATATAGCATATAAAACATCTGTACTATAGTTTCAAATATCTATACCAGCTTGTTTTGCTGCTCTTTCTTTCTTAGCAATATCAGAAGGAGCAATTTCCTCATCTGTTGCAAATAGCTTTATATTAGGGTTTAACGATTGTGACATAACAAAAAATTAACAAATAATTACCTATTTATAAGGAAAATAATAAATTTATCAAACATAAATATAGACTAATGTTAAAAAAATGTTTAAAAGTAATTTTAATTACCTTTACATAGATGATTATTTATTTTTTATATAAAAAATTCTATAAGCAACAAAAAAACACTGCTATCGCAGTGTTTTTTTGTTCATTGATTAGACTATTCTTGAGAATACTTGCGAGCACCATCAAACAGTAAATCGTATTTCTCCACTCTGGCTAAATTAGAATCATCTAAATTACTTGGAAAATCATACAGAATGGCTTCATTGTCTTGGAATAATTCTAGTTGTAACAACTCACTATCGCCTGAAAATCAGTATCGATCGAGTACATCATACCCTTGCTGTGTATCAGTTACTAGGAATAGTAATTGTTTCACTGTTCATCGACCAATAAGAATAGATTTACTATCTATCATTTTCATAGCATCTATTAAAGACATTCCAGATACAATTCCATTAAAAACATAATTATCATTATCGATAATCTCTTTTACTCTTCATAACCATTTTTTTTTAGTACGAGAGCCTCGTAGCAAAATGAGTCCTATATCATCTTTTGTGAGCTCCATATAGTCACAAAGTCATGGGAAAGATCTAAACTTTAATTTTCGTAATAATCATATAGTTGATGTTAATCAAAGAATTTTGTTATTTGAGCGCATTAAATCATAATTAATATTATACCAAGCGAGTACTTATATATATGTTTCTTAATAATGTATTAATTATATCTAATACTATAAATTGTCAAAGTAATTATTTATTTTGTAATAAATATTTGCATTTGTTTTTTTTGTTTATATACTCGGGCTCACATAACCT
>Ga0075467_10001161_pt1 | contig 21804 bp, 19 predicted proteins | sample DEB08_DNA_9_FD_75067 | JGI IMG/M metagenome (GOLD analysis project Ga0075467, IMG submission 75067) | Aqueous microbial communities from the Delaware River and Bay under freshwater to marine salinity gradient to study organic matter... | ecosystem: Environmental > Aquatic > Marine > Coastal ... | reverse complement strand
TAGGCCGTATTGGGGTAGAGCGGGTAATCGCCGTTAAAGGGCACGCCGTCCTGCTGATCCCACATGCCAATACTCGGCCCTGCCCCGTGGCCATGGTAGCCAATGGGGTGGCTATAGATGCTGGGTTTTAAGCCTTCCTTGCGGGCTTGCCCCAGGGCCGTGGCGAGCATTTCGTTACCCGTTCGCCCGGTTTTAAACTGGGCCGTCAGGATATCCAGCAGCCGAAGTCCTTGCTGGTGTGCCGCTACCAGGTAGGGTGGGAGGGCGGTTTCGCCCGGGCGCAGGAGGTAAGCGTTCTGTTGGGTGTCGGTATTCAGTCCGAGGTAGGTAATGCCAAAATCGACGTGCAGGAGATCACCCGGTTGGATAAGGGTGGTGGCTGGCCGGCCGGCAAAACTCCGTTGGCTTTCGGTATTTCCAGGGTCCGCGCGTTGTACGTCTACGGTAGGGTGAAACCAGGCCGTAAATCCCAGCTCCCGGATGCGTTCGCGGAACCACCAGACCACCTCGTCGGTCGTGGTAATGCCGGGGGTGATGACCTGTTCCGAGAACCCCTCGGCAATGATTTCGTGAGCGATGCGCATTACTTGTCGGTAGGCGGTCAGTTCGGCAGGCAGGCGGGTTTCGAGCCAGCCGATGGCCAGTCGTTCGGCGCTGACCAGGCGGTCGCGGTAAGTAGGTTCCAGGTAGCGTTGCAATTGTTCGTAATGGAAGGAGGTGAGGCCGTCGGCCAGGCCGAAGTGTTCGGAGCGGTTGATGGCAATTTTGCGCGGGTTCCGGGCTTTAACCAGTTCGGCCAGGGCCGCCCACTGGTCGGGTTGGGTTTCCTTATCCCAGGCTTTCTGGAAAACACTGCCTACCGCGTAGCGGGCACAAGCCAGCGCTTCGATGGTTGTGCCATTGTCATAGAGCAGAAGAATCGTCGTACGCCGCGCCGAAAGCCAGTTGCTGGGCAAGAAAGTTTTTAATACCGGATCTTCGTTGTACTCCCTGCTGATGAGGAGCCACATATCGATGCCTTCGCGTCGCATGAGGTCGGGGAGAATAGTGGCTACCCGTTCGGTGAGCCATTCGTCGCGCAGGCGGGCCTCGGCTTCCAGACTCAAAATAGCAGGCATTTGGCCGTAGCCCAGGGTACCCAGGAACAGCAAGGAAATTAAAACAAGGTGGCTCTTTTGTAGCATAATAGTTAAGTGTTCTGAAATTACATTTTTAGGTTGGACAGAAAAATCAGGCCCCCAAAATACTGAAATGACGGGTAAATTGGGAGCGAATTTTTACGCCTTTATTATTGTCCCGGCACTTACACCTTTACACCTTTACACCTTTACACTTTTACACTTTTACACTTTTACCCTTTTACACCTGTCATTTCAAGCTTAACCGCACACTAATTTTTCTCATACACCGTCCCACGTCCCCGTCCTCTGGCGCGCAGTAGCCCAGCGTCGGTCAACCGCTTCAGATCATATTTGACGGTGTTGCGGCTGATCTCGGGCAGCAGTGCATCCAATTCACGTACAGACAAGGTGCCTTCCCGGCGGACAAAATCCAGTACGCGCCGTTGCCGGGCGTTGAGGTACAGCGCGGCGGGCTCTGCCACGATAGACTGCTCGTCCTGTGCCAGCCTTTCTGTTATTTGTCGGATAGCGTTCAGCAGGAAATACAGCCAGCGGCCAATCGCCTCTTCCGCCGTACCCCGGTGCCGTTGGGCAGCCATGAGGCCTTTGTAGTACCCTGCTTTGTCGTCCTCAATTGCCCGTTCCAGACTGGCGTAGAGCACAAATTCGTATCCCCCTTGCAGCAACAGCAAGGTGGTCAGCAGCCGACTCAAACGCCCGTTGCCATCCTGGAAGGGATGGATGGTGAGGAACTCGTAAATGAAGGTGCCAATGACGAGTAGTGGGTGCCGGTTGCCCGCCGTTCGTTCCCGGTGAAACCAGTCAATAGCGGCCGTCATCGCGACGGGCGTGAGCGCAGGATCGGTTGTCTGAAAAATAATTTGCTCCTGCCCGGAGGCATTGGTTGCGACAACCTGGTTCGACAGTTGCTTGTAGTCTCCCCGGTGGTGGGCGTCCTTGTCGCTGTAGCGCAACAATTCTTTGTGCAGTCCTTTGACGAGGTTTTCGGTCAGTTCCAGGTCGCGAAATTGTTCCTGGATGATATCCAGCGTGGTGTAGTAGCCTGCGACTTCCTGTTCGTCGCGGCTCTTTAGTTGTTGAATGCGAAGGTGCTCGATCAGTTTCGCAATGTCTTCATCCGTCAGGCGGCTACCTTCGATACGGGTAGAGGAACCGACGCTTTGGACCGTTGCCAACTGGCGCAGTTCCCGCAGCTGATCGGTACTGAGGTGGGCTTGTACTTTCCAGGCCCGGTTGTAGGTGTCAATATCGGTGATGACTTTTTGGAGGGATGCCTGGGTAAGGTAGTCGAGTTGGAGGAGCCGTTCCATGGTTGTTTGTTTATCTCACAAATTTATCCGTTTTTATTCGAGATTGCAATTTTATATCCAATTTTATCCAATTAAAAACGAATTTCAATTGACTAGAACAGTAGAAATCAGGTATATTTATTTTTTTTTTGAAAAATCAATTTGACTAATAACCTCCACTATCATACTGCAAAATGGGATCAGTTATTTCTGTTAAATTACTAAGTACCAGGACCAAACATTAATCTGCTGTTGAAAACTTACTCGCTTGAATTCATCGAATCCATTGTGGCTCGGTTTACCAGCCGCGAACTACCATCTGCAGACGGGCAACTATCCTTCACTCGTGACAGCGTGTAATGCTTCTATAGCCGGGCAGACTGGAAGGAGTGATTATCTGCTTAGTTACTACAGTAAAGCACGCCTTTTTTCGGCAGCTGCCCGCCAGGACTGGATAGAACCTGACTTGTGTGCATTGCCAGGAGGGGGTATCAGAACCATCGCCATTGGAGCTGTCGATAAAATAAAATACCTCGGAAGTTCATCTAGCTTGCCGAAAAGGAGTACAAAATCTATCCAGGAAAAGGGGATTACTGCTGGCGGCGGTGGCTAAACAACCACGCCAGGAGTTCGGGTTCGGCGAAAGCATTGTCCCAACTGCCGTGCCCGACACCGGGGTATTCGGTATAGCGGTTGCAACGCCTAACCGTTTCAGGGCCGCCACCACGCGGCGGGAATGGATCACCTCAACCACGCCATCATCCGTTCCGTGAAAGATCCACAGCGGCACCTGCGTGCCGTAGATGGGGACGAGAGCGGGGTTGGTACCTCCACAAATAGGTACGGCAGCGGCAAAAGTCTGGGGCTGGCGGGCCAGCAATTCGAAAGTGCCCATGCCGCCCATACTCAGGCCCATCAGGTAGATCCGTTCGGGATCTGTTTGTTCGGTTTGCAGGAATTGATTGAGCAATTCGGTTACTGCTGCCAGGCTGGGATTGGGAACCTCATCAAAGTTGAAAAAGCGGTTGCCCAGGGTATCTTTCTCCATTTGTGCCCAGTAATCTTCGGTTGCACACTGGGGTACGACCACAATAGCTGGATAAGCGGTCTGATTGGCCAGAAAAAGCGCTGCGCCGTGGGTCAGTTGCAACTGGTTATCGGTTCCCCGCTCGCCGGCGCCGTGCAGAAAGAGTACCATTGGATAACGATGGGTCGTATCTTGCTTATAACCTACGGGCCAGAGCACCCGGTAGGGCAACTGGTGACCCGTAGAACTGGTAAATTGCCCGGGCTGGAAAGCCGCCAGCACTTCCGCCGGCTGGGTTTTCAGTTGCGTCATGGGAAGTATAATAAGGAGGAGAAAAACGAGCTGTTTCATGGTCGAAAATAAGGAATAAAAGGGGAGTAGCTCCGAAGAAATCATTTATTCCAAAGACAAGCGCTATAAACTGGCTACAAATTGCCCCAACTGATCTTGAAAAGCCATCTGTAAGGCTGCATCTAAAATACCACTTTCCGGTGAAAAATTCCGGGAGAATGCGGGCAAAGAGAACGTAGCGATGGTATTGGTGTTCATGAATTTAAATTTATTGTGGGCAATTTCCAGCACGGTTTGACCGCCGCGGGCGCCGGGCGAAGTGGCAAGTAGAAACATGGGTTTGTTGTACCAAACGTCTTTTTCAATGCGCGATATCCAGTCGAAGATATTTTTGAAGGCAGTGGCGTAAGCGCCGTTGTGCTCGGCAAAAGAAATGATGATACCGCCTGCTGCCCGGAGTTGGGATTTGAAATCATGGGCCAATTGGGGAATCCCCGTCGCTTTTTCCCGGTCGATGCTGTAAATGGGCATTTCGTAATCGTTGAGATCTAAAATCACCACTTCCGCATTAGGTACCTCGTGGGCGGCGTAGGTGGCCAGTTGCTTGTTGATCGAATGTTGGCTATTGCTGGCGCCGAAGGCTACTATTTGCTTGGACATAAATATAAGGTGTAATCGTTGTTTAAAGGTATACAACACGACAAGTCGATTGCTGGTTTTGGTAAATTTATTGTTTTAAATAAAAAAATATTAAACTTTTAATGTGTCGGACAATTTCCTTTCTTATCTTTGACGGCATCAAATTATGGCCACTTCATCCATTTTCCGTGGCTACTCGTCGATTTCGCCGGGCGCTTGTGCAACAAAGCCTGGATATTGCGGTCTCTTAGCATGAAATAATTCTACCCATTAAACTGACGTAACAATTTGGTGACCTGGCTGTTGCTATTGCCGTTGCGTTATCACCCACACGACTGTTATGAAATACCTTATTACTTTATCCTTTTTTGCAGGGGCACTAAGCTTAATGGCCCAAACAGCAAGCATCAAGGGGCAGTTGCAAGACCCCGACGGAGCAGCAGTTAGCTTTGCCAATGTAGCGCTTTATCAAGCAACCGACAGTACCCTGATCAAAGTAGAAACGACGGACGAAGCTGGTGTTTTCAGAGTGGCCAACCTCCGCGCTGGCACCTACGACTTGTCGGCTACTTACGTCGGCGCCAGCGACCTTTGGCAGCGCGGTATTGTAATTGCGGAGAACCAACAACTCGATCTGGAAGTCTTGCGCTTCTCCAGTACCGCCGTGGAATTGGCTGCGGCAACGGTAACGGCCGACCGGGCCATGGTGGAAATCAAGCCCGACCGCACGGTTTTCAACGTGCAGGGAACCATCAACAGTGTGGGGTCCAACGCCCTCTCGCTCATGCGCAAAGCACCCGGCGTAACCGTTGACAACAACGACAATATCAGTGTGCTGGGGCGGGCGGGCGTTTTGCTCTACGTAGATGGCAAACGTTTGCCGCTCACCGGCCAGGAACTGAGTGCCTATTTGGAGAATATCCCGGCCGAGCAGATCGACCGCATCGATATCATTACCAATCCGGGGGCCAAGTACGAGGCCGAAGGCAACTCGGGCATCATTGATATTCGTTTGAAAAAAGACAAGAACCTGGGGGCTAATGGGGCCATCAGCAGCACGTTTAGCCAGGGCCGCTACGCCCAGACCAACGGTAGCCTGAGTGGGAACTACCGCAATAAATGGTTCAATGCTTTCGGCACCATGGGGGGGAATAATAACCTGAGTTACCACAATATGGATTTCTTCAGTACCCAAAACGGGATCCAACTCGACGAAATCAACCGGATGCGCAATGAATCAAAAGGCATCAACTACCGCCTCGGTACCGACTTTTTTCTCAGCGAGAAGCACACCCTCGGATTCTTGGTCAGTGGCAACCATTTTAATGGAAATAGCAAAGACCTGAACCAGATTGTTATTTCCAACCTGGAAACACCTGCCCTGATCGATAGCATCCTGGTCTCCAATAATGTCAATGAACGCGAACGTAAGAATACGACCTACAACGTCAATTACCGGTTCGACGACCGGAAAGGAAGTAGCCTTAATCTCGACCTCGACTACGGTCGCTACCGCAGTGCGGTCAATCGCCTACAACCCAACCGCTATTTCGATGCCACCCGCGAAAACTTGCTCACGGAGGTCATCAATACTTTTGATACGCCCACGGATACTGATATTTATACCGCCAAAGTTGATTTTGAACAGGACTTCCTTGGTGGTAAACTGGGCCTGGGCGGAAAAATTAGCCGGGTGATATCCAACAATACTTTTTTGGTGTCTGACCTGATCAACAGCCAGGCCATCCAGAATGATACCCTTTCCAATCGGTTCAATTACGACGAAAATGTCTACGCGGGTTACCTGAGCTTTAACCGGCCCATCAACGAGAAATGGAGTTTTTCGCTGGGCTTGCGGGCCGAGCAGACCGATGCCGTGGGGGATTTGCGGGCCTTCTTGCCCGAATTGATGGCACCGCCCGTCAACCAGGATTACCTCAGCTGGTTCCCCAATGCCGGACTGACCTGGCAGATGGCACCGGAGCACAACCTGGCCCTCAACTACGGTCGCCGGATCAACCGGCCCGACTACAATGTACTCAATCCCTTCAACAGCCAGTTGAGCCAGTTGTCCTACGAAAAGGGCAACCCCTTCCTGCGTCCGGAGATTGTCAACAACTTCGAATTGGGTTATACCCTCAAATACCGCTACAATTTCAAGTTGAGCTACAGCCGCACTACCGAGCAGATCACCCGCCTTATCGCACCCGATACGGAAGATGAACGCGCCAACTTCATCACCTGGGAGAACCTGGCCAGCCAAACGGTTTTTAGCCTCAATATCAGTGCACCTTTTCAGGTGCGGGAAGGGTGGAACTCGTACGTCAATTTCAGTGCCTCCCACCTCAACAACCAGGCCGATTACGGCAACGGCGCCGTAGTGGACGTGCAGGCCTTTACCTATTCTATCTACCAGCAGCAGACGTTTGATTTGCCGAAGGGTTTCAAAGGTGAGGTCTCCGGCTACTTTGGTGGCCCGGGCGTTTGGGGTGGCGTGTTCAAGTACGAATCCAGCTGGAGCCTGGACGTGGGGCTACAGAAGAAATTCTTTAACGATGCCCTCAACGTACGCCTGAGCGCCAGCGATTTGTTTTACGAAACGGGTTGGGACGGGGTATCCATATTCAACGGCCTGGAATCTGCCGGTGGGGGCAACTGGGACAGCCGTCGCGTGAGTCTCAGTATGAGCTATAATTTTGGTAACCAGAATGTCAAATCCCGCCGCCGCCAAACGGGTCTCGAAGATGAGGCACAGCGGGTAGGAGGATAGGAAAACTGGTGTTTACCAGCAAACCATTGAACCAGGTAGTTGCCTCAACAGGTGAGTTTGAAAATAAAAAAGCGCCACTTCCCTTGGGAAGTGGCGCTTTTTTATTGATTAGTATCTACTAAAAAGGTTATCGGAGGTTGAATCCTTGAATGGTTTGCCGGTTTGCTTGTGAAACCAAGTCGACATTCAGGGTGCAATTTTCATAACGCAAGGCGTAGCTTTCGCGGATAGTGTTACTACCCAGAGATGCGTTGCCCATATTAATCAAACCTAAAAAATGGCCGACCTCATCGGCGAAACTGGTCATCAGGTCTTTTACGGAAGCCAGGGCGTTGCTGTTGGTGTTTTTGTTGATTAAGCCAGCCGTAAGCGCTAATTTGATTTTTCGGGTATTCATGATCGTTGGATTCAATGGGTTATATTGGGTAGCACGGTTTGGTGGTAAAACTCTCTTTTGCCGCCGGATGTTGTTCCCAAATATTTAAAGGTTTGTTAAAATTTTTTTCTTTGGTGAAAGGGAGACTTTTCTCCTGTTCCTATCCTTACTTACGGTAGGTACCGTCGGTTTGGTTTTCCAAAAGATGAAAAAATAATTTTTACTTGCCTTATGGGTACATTGTTAGTACCCCTCCCAGAAATAACGTTACCAAAATGGCTGAACTTGTCGAAAATTTTCATGAATGAATATAGCGGCCCTGTTTTATTTAATTTCAAACGACTGCTCGCTCTTACTTCCCCCCAGTTCCACGGTTACCGTAAATTTACCTTTCTGCAGGTAGTATTTACCATCATCGGCGGGTTCCATATCAGGGAGGCTATCGTCTTCCTTGAGTTTGCTTTCCAGCATTTTCCGGTAACCTGGCCAGGCATCCTTGGTGTAGGTGAAGTCGTAGGTGAGGTACTGTAAGCCAGCCTTAAGATCGGCCGAAAAGGTAGTCAAAAGGGGCCCGTCAGCCGCACTGATTGTTACGGTAGCCCGTCCGGCCGCCTGAGCGTAAACCGGGAGGTTCATCTCGGGGGCATTATCCCGTGTCCAACTTTGACCACCCCAGGAACGGCCCCGGCGGGTGTTTTCGAGCTTGAAGAGCTGCACCTGGCTCGCCATTACTGCCGGTGTCATTGCCTGGAGCTCGCGGGCCGAAGCCAGGTAAAGTGACCGGCCATGGGTGCCAATAATGATGTCGTTATCGCGGGGGTGCACGACGATGTCGTGCACGGGCGCTCCGGGGAGCCCGGTGCGGAAGGCCTGGAAGTTCACCCCCTGGTCCAGGGAAACGTAAGCCCCGTGATCGGTACCTACGTAAATCAATTGTTCGTTGGTGGGGTCTTCTTTCACGACGTTGATGGGTTCCTGGGGCAGGTTGCGGCCAATGATTTCCCATGTTTGGCCATAGTCATCGGAGCGGTAAAGCATGGCATTCCAGTTGTCCCACCGGTAACCGTTAAGCGCCAGGTACACCCGGCCTTCTTCGTACTGGCTGGCCTGGATACGGCTTACCCAGAAGTCGGGCGGCAGCCCGGCACTGATATTTTGCCAACTGTAGCCACCGTCCTGACTGATGTGTACGAGTCCATCATCGGAGCCCGCGTAGAGCAGCCCAAATTGCAGGGGCGATTCGTGAATAGCGGAGAGGGTGCCGTAGGGCACATCGCCGGGTTGCCCACCATTGGTAAGGTCATTTGAGATTTTTACAAAATCTTTGCCCTGGTTCAGCGACCGGTGGAAGTAGTTGGAACCCATGTACAGGATGTCGGGATTGTGCACCGACAAGTGGATCGGCGTCTGCCAGTTCCAGCGGAAGGGGCGTTCACCTAATTTGTGTTGCGGCGTGATGTAGTTGCGGTCGCCGGTGCGGGTATTCATCCGAAAGTAGTTGCCAAACTGAGAGCCAGCGTAGACCGTTTCGTTGTCGCGACAGTCAACAGCGACCTGCATACCGTCGCCACCGCCAATCATCTTGTAACCATATTCACCATTCTGCTGCCAACGTGGGGAAGCTTCGTAGGTGTGTTCACCCATCCATACCCCGTTGTCCTGTAAGCCGCCGTAAACCCGGTAGGGTTCGGCCATATCAACCGCTACGTAGTAAAATTGACCCAACGCCGGGTCATTGCACTTGATCCAGTTTTCACCATCGTCATAGGAAATGTTGATACCACCGTCGTTGCCAAGGATGAGGTGGCCGGGTCGGTTGGGATCCGACCACAAGGCGTGGTGGTCGGAGTGGACATTTTCGGCATTGATGCCTCGCCAGGTGGCACCACCATCGTCACTCCGTAATACGGGTACACCCAGTACATAGAGGCGTTGAGGATCCGTTGCCGAAACCCGGATGGTGCCAAAATAGTAGCCGTAGGAGTAGTATACGCCATCAAGATAGCCTTCGTGTGTTTTTGACCATTTGCGACCATTGCGGTTCAATTTGTATACTTCCAGGCCAATGACTTCGGTATCAAATAACAGACTATTGGCACTTTCCGTGTATTCCACCAGCGTTTGGGGGCTGATTTCTCCACTGGCCACCATTGCCTTTACTTTTTCTACATCGTATTCCTTGGGAAAGCCATTGCGCTGGAGGAAATCGCGCAACAGCGGTTTTTTCAGGTTGGCAAAATCAACACTACTCATGGTTTTGAGTTGCGCCTTGGTTAGCTCTTCGGTTTTGGTGGGTTCGGCGGGGCGGCGGTTGTAGTTGTCAACCGAAGCATAAAGCAGGGGTTGGTCACCGTCATAGGTTAGCGCCAATCCTATGCGGCCCGTATTTTCGCCATTGGGGAATCCGCTTTTTTCACTGGTGATCAATTCCCAGTTGTCACCACCCTCGTTGCTTTCGTAAATACCTGATCCGAACCCTGCTTCCACAAAATTCCAGGCGCGGCGGCTCCGCTCCCAGGTGGCGGCGTAAAGGTGGTTGGCGTTGCGTGGATCCAGCACCAATTCGATGCCGCCGGCGTCGTTGTTCACGAAAAGGGTCTTTTCCCAGGTGGCGCCACCGTCGGTGGTTTTGTAGATGCCCCGCTGTCCGTTAGGTGAATACAAGTGTCCCAAAACGGCCACCCACAAGGTGTTGGGGTCGGTGGGGTGAAGTAGGATGCGGGCAATGTGGTGGCTTTCGGTTAAGCCCCGTTGTTGCCACGTTTTACCCCCGTCGGCACTTCGGTACATGCCCAGGCCCGCGTAGGAAGAACGGCTGGAATTGACTTCACCCGTACCGGCCCAGAGCACCTTGTTGTTCCAATCGACGGCAAGAGCTCCGAGGGTAAGCACGTCGGCATTGTCGAAAACGGGGGTGAAGGTCGTACCGTTGTTGTTCGTCTCCCAAAGGCCGCCAGAAGCGTAGGCCACGAAAAAATGGGTAGGGTCGGTGGGGTCGACCGCCAGGTCCGATACCCGGCCACTTTGTATGCTGGGACCAATGTTTTTGAGCGGTAATCCACCTACCAGCGACTCGGCCAGGAGAGCCTGGCGTTGGGCTGTGGCTGCCAGCCGTTGTTCAGCAGGTGTAACCAACGAAGGCATACCCTGGGCCTGGCCGCTGAAAACAACAACCAAAGAAAGGAAGGAGAGAAGAAGGTATTTCATAAAGTTGGTTTTTCTGTTTATGCTGGAGAATAAAGTAACAAGTGGTGAAAATAGAAAATATTGAGGAAGAGCGGAAGTATTTTTTGAGTGGGTTGTCACCTTCCTTTGGAAAGCGAATTCTCCCTATATTTGCGCACCATTTTGAAACTGGATTGTTTAACTGTATCAATTAACAGGAAAGGCATGTTTGAATGTGTGGTAAAAAGTCCGGCAGAAACGGCCCGGCTGGCAGCCCTTCTAGGTGCTGTATTGCGCCCCGGCGATGTGGTTATTTTACAAGGCGACTTAGCAGCGGGGAAAACGTACCTGGTGCAGGCGCTGGCGCAGGCCTTGGGGTCGGCGGATTATACCTCTAGCCCAACCTATACGATCGCTAATTTTTACCGTTATCCGGCCGGCCGGCTGCTCCACATTGACGCTTACCGGATCGGAAGCAGGGCCGAATTTCGCGACCTGGGCCTGGACGAGTATTTTGAGGAGGTGGTCACCTTGATCGAATGGGGTGGAAAGGTAGCAGAAGACTTCGAGGACTACCTGACGGTTGAATTTGAATTTATACCCGATCAGGACGGGTTTCGGTTGCTCCGTTTTAGTGCGGAGGGGGATCGCTGGACGCTTGCCCTGGACGAATTACGCGATCATTTAGCAGTATTTATACCATGAGTTTAATTCTTTGTATCGAAACATCGGTTACGCCCTACGGCGTAGGATTGGTCAGCGAAGGTGAAGTTGTCTTCAATTCCCTGACGGCAGCGGTAGTCAACCAGGATAAGGACGTAGCCACCATTGTACACGCGGCATTCCAGGCGGCAGGACAAAAGCCGGGCGCTTTGACAAAAATTGCCATCAACCGCGGCCCTGGTGGTACGAGTTCGATCCGGACGGGCGTTGCTTTCGCCAACAGTTTGGCCTACAGCCTGCGCATTCCGGTGGTGGGCTTCAATACGTTTGAATTGCTGGGTATAGCGGGTTGGCAACAATTTCACTGCCCGGTTATCAGTACCGTCAAATCCATCAAAGGCAATGCTTACGTGGGGCTGTTCGCAGCCGGTGAAATTGCCGCTACCCAATACGGGCCGCTGGCTGCTGTGGTGCAGGAAATGACGGCAAATTTGCCGGAATTTGCCGTTGCAGGGGCTCACCGGGAAGCCATTCAGAACATGTTCCCCGGACGCACCGTTCATGATACCGGACAGAAATTTGGGCTGGCCACCGCGATGCTGGATCTGCCCGATCTGCTCGCCACCCGGGGCCTGCTGTACCCGGCTTTTATCCGGCCCATTACGGAAGAATCCAGTTTATTTTTTGCCGAATAATCCATCACCGATGAACGAACCAGTAATTATCAGAAAAATTGTCGAATGCCTTCAGCAGGGTGGGGTCGTGCTACTTCCTACCGATACGGTTTACGGTTTGGCGGTAAGCCCCGATTTCCCGGCTGGCGTAGACAAGCTTTACGATCTCAAGCAACGGCCCCGATCAATGCACCTACCCATTATGGTGGCAGACGTTGCGGCGATGGAGTCGCTCGGGGTTGCGATCAATGAGCGGGCGCGAAAACTACTGGCATCGGATTTTGTGCCCGGCGCCCTGACCATCGCCATCGGATTCGCCAAAGCCCCCCTGGTGCCCTGGCTGACCGGTCGGGAAGAGGTTGCCATCCGTATTCCTGATGACGAGCAACTGCTCGCTGTCCTGCGCCAAACCGGTCCTTTGCTCGTGACCAGTGCCAATGCGTCCGGTTATCCGGAAACGCCCGCGGAGGTTGCTGATATACTGGTGCAACTGAACGGCCAACCTGATCTCGTGATCGATGGTGGTCCAATCAAGACCATCCCATCTACCCTGGTGAACTGCCGCCTCGATCCTCCCGTAGTGGAGCGCGAAGGGGTCATCACCCAGGGGGAACTGGCACCGTACCTCCTTTAATCCGAACTTAGCTGCTTAATTATGAAAAAATATATCCTGGGCATTGAATCCTCTTGCGACGACACGGCAGTGGCTGTCGTGACCGAAGCCGGCGAAGTTAAGTCTTCGGTCATCGCTTCCCAGACCGATCTGCACGCTCAATTTGGGGGGGTATTCCCTGAATTTGCCGGACGTGCACACGTCGCGGCCATTTTACCAACCATTGAGCGGGCGATGCAGGAAGCAGGCATCACCCCCGCGGACCTGGAAGCCATCGGTGTAACCCGTGGTCCGGGATTAATCGGGTCTTTGTTGGTGGGTTTAAGCACGGCTTCCGGCCTGGGGCTGGGCTGGGGCGTTCCCGTCATTGGAGTCAATCACCTGCGGGGGCATCTCCGCAGCGCTGACCTGGAAGAAACACGGGTGAGCTACCCTGCTATTATTTTATTGGTTTCCGGTGGGCATACCTTTTTAGCCCACATGGATAGCCCGGCGGAGATCCAGTTGCTGGGTTCTACGCGCGATGATTCCGTAGGGGAAGCCTACGATAAGGTGGGTAGAATGCTGGATTTGGGCTATCCTGGTGGTCCGGTGGTCGACCGAACCGCTAAGCTGGGCCAGGCCAATATCCCTTTTCCACGGCCCATGCTGCACAAGGGGTTGGAATTTTCTTTTTCCGGACTCAAATCGGCGGTAGCCCGCTACCTGGATGCGACCGAAAACCCGGTGGTGGAAGACGTGGCGGCCTCCTTTGTCGAAGCAGCCATGGACATCCTGCTCACCAAGTGCCGAAAAGCACTGCAACAGTATCCCGTCCGATCTTTAGTCGTGGTAGGCGGCGTAGCGGCCAGTCCTCAACTGCGGGCGCAAGCCGGCGAGCTGTGCGATGAAATGGGGGTGACCTTGTGCCTGCCTCCGCTGCGCTGGTCGACGGACAATGCCGCGATGATCGCCCTGGCTACCTGGGATTACCTGCACCTGGACAAGGCGCCCGAGCCGTTACCTGCTTTACAATTGGCGATAGGTGATTTTTAAATCAGCAATTTAGCCCCAGCGCAGTAACTTTTTTCAAATCATCCGTCTAAGAGAAAATAGTACTACTATTAATAATATAATAATATCGCAAGTTCCGCTTACTTTTGGTGTCGTGTTTAAGTAATCAGTGCGCCGCAGCACCAATGCGTTCGGGGAGTTGTTTTCGTTTGGGTTTATACTACACTCAACCTGGTAGGAAAAAAGACGCACTTGCCGGTTGTAAATTTTAACTACCATGAAGCTTTTATTAGCCACCTTGAAAACGGGTTTGTTGTTGGGGATTTTTGTTTGCGCTGCTTGTAGCTCCAATAATGAGGAGCAGGAAGCAGCCCTGCTGGGGCGTTGGGAAATCCAGGAAGCCTTTCGGTCGGGAGAAGTTACGACGACTTTGGCGGGGATGTTTTTCGAGTTTGAACCAGACGGTCAACTGCTCACCAACATCGCGGGATCGGATGAGAATTATGCCTACGAGTTGGATGGTGATCACATTCTTCAGCGGGAAGGTACCATTGAAGCGGATTACGCGATCGAAGAGCTAGCCGATAATCGATTGGTCCTGACGACTAATCTGGGAAACAAACCCTTCCGGATCGTACTCAAAAAGAAGATGGAATAAGCCCGCCAGAAACCTGGAAGTATCAGCTTCCTGACGATTGCCATAGAAAATGCCATGGGCGAAGGGAAAAAACCTTATCTTAGTAAGCAAAACCGCGAACCATGAAACGTTTACTTTCCCTGTGGCTGGTAATAGGGTGTGTCTCTTCGACAATGGCGCTTGATGCCAGTTTGTCGTTTGCCCGTTTTGCTTCTCCGCAGGGTGATTACGTAGAGCTGTATCTACACGTTGCCGGTAAATCCCTTTCCCCCTTTGTTCAGACCGATTCAACCGTTCAGGGAGCAGTAGATATATTAGTGCTTTTCGAGCAAGGTGAAACCGTCGTGAAATACGATAAATTTCGGATCAATAGTCCGCTGGGAGCAGCGCTGGTCGATTTTGTTGACCTCAAGCGTTATGCGCTACCCAACGGGGAGTACCAGCTCATAGTACAACTCAATGATGCTGCCGATACCAGCCAGGTACGTAAATACCGGGCAACCATCAAAATGGATTTTGACGGCGAATCCCTGGGGCAATCAGATATTCAACTGTTGGCCGCCGTTGGGCCTGCCTACGCGGAGGGGCCAATGGTAAAAAGTGGGCTCCTGATGGAACCACTACCCTTTAGTTACTACGGCCGAGGGGCGAACGTACTAACTTTCTACCACGAAGTCTATCACAGTGATCAGTACATTGGAGAACCCTTTACGTTGAGTTATCGGATTGAAAAACTGGAAAATGACGTAGGAAAAACCCAGCTCATTGCCCACAAGCGATTAGAACCAGCAGCTGTTAACCCCGTGGTGGTAAAAATGGATATTACCCAACTCGTTTCCGGCAATTACCAGCTGGTGGTGGATGTGCGGGATCGGGAAAGAACCTTGCTCAGTTCGCGCGCTATTGTTTTTCAGCGCAGCAACCCCCTCATGGACGCACAAAAACTGGAGGAAGCAATGGCCGGTATCAATCTGTCGGAAGAGTTTGTGCAAGATTTGAGCAAAGAAGAATTGTCCTATAGTTTGCGGGCTATTGCATCTTTGTTGCCCCCGCAAGATGTGGAATTGGTAGATATCTTGTTACGCACCGACAGCATTCAGGCACAGCGCGCCTACCTGTACAGCTTCTGGTTGCGCGAAAACCGGGTAGACCCGCAACAAACTTATACTGCTTTTATGGAAGTAGCCCACGCAGTGGATGATATGTTCCAATCCGGCTTTCGCCACGGATTCGAGACGGATCGGGGTTACGTCTACATCAAGTACGGCCGTCCTTCCGATATGATTCGCAATGAGGGAGAACCTTCCGCGCCACCGTACGAAATATGGTCTTACAATGAAATTGTGGCGACCCGCCAGAATAATGTGCGCTTTATTTTTTACAACCCTTCGCTCGCTGCCGACGATTTTGTCCTGTTGCATTCGGATGTGATTGGAGAACGACAAAATCCGCAGTGGCAATTGGAATTATACCGGGATTCGCCAACGGAACACCCGGACGATTTTATCAGCGGCCAGGAAGTGCCCGGTAATATCGGCCGACGGGCCAAAAAATTACTGACCGACTATTAAATTTAGGGTAGGTTAATTACTGGAGAAACAACGCGTGACATCAGCAATGGTCTCAATACTGGCTACCTGTTCGGGGGTGAGGTATACATCAAGGTGGTTTTCCAGTGCGGCAATTAGGAGCATCATGTCCAAATCATCTAAATGCAGATCATCTACAAAGTGGGTGTAGGGTAGTAGGCGCTGCGGAGCAATATTCAGGGTCCAGCTGATGGTATTGACAATTTGGTCTTGAAGGGGGCGTTTGATGGCAATCGCCTGGTTTTTCATGGTCATATTCTATATGAGTTGTCCGGTAAATGTTGCGCTGGGTAGATTGGAATCTTACTGTGATAGTTGCTGATTCGTCCTACAACCAAGGGTGGTATTTGTGGGTGTTCTATTTAAAATGCGAATTTTCGCTAAAATGTCCTTCTAAAACGATGCAGGCCAGCAATAGGTTGCCTGATGGTTAAAAATTAAAAAAAAAAGAACGCGCAAAAGATGCTTTATTAATCAGTTGCTGATTTTGGTAGAATCCCTCTATTGACAGCCTGTTTTTTTGAGTGATCTGGCATATTTAGCCTTATCTTTGTATAATTAATTGTTTTACTTATCAAGTTGATTGATCTTATGCGAATGACTAAATGGCTCGCTTTTCTATTGCTCCCGATGATTTTTGTGGCCTGTGAGGCGGAAAATCCTAACTTTCAGCAGGAGGCTGCCAATCCAGCCTATCTGCGACAGTGTGTGGATCGGCTGACCGATGTTATTGTTCACGATATCTTTTCTCCGCCAGTAGCCAGCAGGATATATGCCTATGCCAGCATTTCGGCTTATGAAGCGCTGGTTCCCGGAGCCCCCCAATACCAATCCCTGGCAGGGCAATTAACCGATCTGGAACCCTTGCCTGCACCCCTGCCAGATGCGGTTTATTGCTACCCCCTGGCAGCGGTAACGGCCTACCTGAAGGTGGGCAAAGCACTCATTTTTTCGGAAGACAGTATCAGCGTTTTCCAGGACAAGATGCGCCAGGAATTTGCCGCCATTCATATGCCCAAAGACGTAGAAGAACGTTCGGTGGCTTATGGTGAAGCTATTGCCGATGCCATCCTGGCCTGGAGCAGTAAGGATAACTACAAACAAACCCGCACCTTTCCGAAGTATTCCATCACGGATAATCCGGCTGAATGGCAACCCACGCCACCTTCCTATATGGATGGCATTGAGCCCTCCTGGAATAAAATAAGACCCTTTGTACTGGACTCTGCCCAGCAGTTTATTCCCTTGCCTCCCACGCCTTTCAGCCCGGAAAAAGACAGCGAATTCTACCAGGACGTCCTGGATGTTTATGGCGTATTGGCTGAAAACAGGGAAGAAAAGGTGGCTATTGCTGAATTTTGGGATTGTAACCCCTACGTGAGCCACACCACTGGCCACGTGATGTTTGCCACCAAAAAGATAACGCCGGGCGGGCACTGGATGGGTATTGCCGGGCAGGCAGCTACCAAGGCCAAGGCCGACATCACGAAAACAGCCGCCACCTACGCCCTCACCAGTATTGCCCTGGCCGATGGGTTCATCAGCTGCTGGGACGAAAAATACCGGTCGCGCCTCCTGCGCCCGGAGACCTTCATCAATCGGTACCTCGACGAAAACTGGCAACCCTTATTGCAAACGCCGCCGTTCCCGGAATACACCAGCGGACACAGTGTGATCAGCCGCGCGGCAGCCATCGCATTAACCAGTTTATACGGTGACAACTTTGCCTTTGCCGATAGCGTAGAGGTCGCTTATGGCCTGCCGGTACGATCTTTCAATAGCTTCCTGGAAGCCAGCTCGGAGGCCGCGGTCTCGCGTTTGTACGGTGGTATCCACTACCGCCCTGCCTGTGACAACGGCGTCGCTCAGGGAGAGCAGGTGGGCAAATACGTAGTGGCCCAGGTAGCCTTAACCCATTAATTTCGACTTAAGCTGTTCCGATGAGCAAACCATTCCCCAAGGAAGTCACCTTTCTCGCTAAACTGGTCGGGCCGGAGGCTTTTCTGGTGCAATTGGTCGGGTACCTCTTGTTATGGTTGTGGAATGACTACCTGGCCACCATCCTCAGTCTGGTGTTAGGCGGCATCTCCCTCGCGGTTTTTCTGGTCGCCAAACTCGTGGAGTTGGTGGAAAGCTCACGGGTGCCGGGCATCTACTACCGGTTCATGGTCATCTGTTTTACTGCTCCGTTGGTAGGCGCCCCTTTGGGCGTCTTTCTGCGCGATGGTTTGAGCTGGTTGAAGTAAGACCCGATCGTGCGTTTTACACTGGGTCGTAGGAACGGGTAAGTGTCCATACATTTTGATCTCACTATTTCCGGTTTTCTACTGTCCCGTCGATGTGACGGGCAAAGCGGCCCTGCTCGCGGGCGTGTACCGGCGCGGCATTTTCCCAGGGCCAACCGCCAAACTGGGTGCGGTGATAATCTTGCATGGCTTCCATGATCTCGGCCTGGGAATTCATCACAAAGGGACCGTGTTGCACCACGGGCTCGTTAATGGGGCGTCCTTGCAACAGCAGCAGGGAGCTGGCCTGGGCGCCATTCTTGATGATCGTTTGCTGGTCGGCGTTCAAATCCACGCAGCTATCCAAAGGAATGTTCGTGCCGGCTACGGAAAGTTGGTCACCCGCGTAGAAATACAAGGATCGGTTGGTTTCCGCCGCTGCGAGGGGGAGGGTCCACTCGGCGTGGGGTGCCAACTGGATGGTATAAATGGCCACTTCGTTAGCCGGATCAGCGGCCCAGGAGTTGGGCGTAGGAGCAGGGGCCTGGACATCCCCAATTTGGCCAGCCGTCAGTTCAATGGCAATGGCGTGGCCGGCGCTGTCTGTCAGCTTGATTTTGGGAATGGTTTCGCTCCACAGCATGCGGAAGTGCGGCGCTACCATCTTGTTGGCCTGCGGCAGATTGAGCCACAGCTGGAACAGTTACAGCGGATTCTTCTCTTCCTGGTTGAGCAAGGGGAACATCTCGGCGTGTTGCAAGCCTTTGCCCGAGGTAAGCCACTGCACGTCGCCGTGTCCGAAGCGGGCCATGGCTCCCAACGAATCGGAGTGGTCTACCAGCCCCTTGCGCACAATCGTTACGGTCTCGAACCCCCGGTGCGGGTGCGCCGGAAAGCCGGGAACCTGCCGGCCGTGGTACATCCGCCAGCCATCTTTGATCACAAAATCCTGCCCCAGGTTGCGGCCGGCTAGCGAGGCATCGGGGCCCATAGCAGCATTGCCGCGCGGATATTCATCGGCGTGGTAGACACAAAAAAGAAAGGGATCCTGGGTCTTCCAGGGGAATCCTAAAGGGCTGATGCTGCGAATGGCAAGGCTGCTCATGGTACGGTTTTTTATACTTAATGATTTTTCGAGCCATAAAGTTTATCTGCCGATCTTATAGCCACATTCAATGTCACGGAACACCAGCCTTATCCTAAAACCCGGGGGCACTGTAGCGGGCCACAAACTCCCGCATTTCATCGACCATGGCTGGTGAGCCGATGGCAATGGATTCGCGTTGGTGCAGGTGGTGGACTTCAATGTCGAGGATGCGTTGGAGTTGGCAGGTGATGGCTTTGCCACCAGCTTGTTCTACAATATAGGACAAAGGATTGCATTCGTATACCATGCGCAATTTACCGTGGGGGTATTTGCGGGTATTGGGGTATAAAAAGATGCCGCCCTGGAACAAGCTGCGGTGCACGTCGCTGACCATGCTGCCGATGTAGCGCAAGCGCAGGTTGAGGTCGGAGCAGTGGTCGATATAGCGGCGCATTTCTACGTCGAACTTGAGGTAGTAGCCCTGGTTGACGGAGTAGTAATTGCCGCGATCGGGCATGCGGATGTCGCGGTGGCTGAGGCAGAATTCCCCGATGCTCGGATCCAGGGTGAAACCATTCACGCCCCGGCCGGTAGAGTAAACCAACATGGTAGACGTGCCGTAGAGCACGTAGCCAGCCGCTACCAGTTCGGTGCCTTTTTGCAGAAAATCTTCCTTTTGGCACGGCTGATCCAGGGGCGACACCCGGCGATAAATGCCGAAGATGGTACCCACCGATACGTTGACGTCAATATTGGAGGAACCGTCCAGCGGATCAAAGATAACCACGTACTTGGCTGCTTTTCCCGCAACGGGGATGAGGGGGATAAAATCCTCGTTTTCTTCGCTGGCAATACCGGCACATTCACCGCTGTTGCGCAGGCACTCTATCAGTTTGTCATTGGCAAAGAGGTCGAGTTTCTGAACTTCATCACCAGTGGCATTTTCGGAGTCGGCCCGGCCCAGGATACCGATCAGGCCAGCTTTATTGACTTCCCGGTTGACAATTTTGGCGGCTACACCGATATCGCGCAGCAGACCGGTGAGTTCGCCCGAAGCATAGGCAAAATCTTTCTGGCGGTGAATGATGAATTCGTCAAGCGTAACAATACGGCTCATGTAGGTGGTTTTAGTTGGTTGCCTAAAGATAAGCATCCCGATTGGTTTCACCCGCTTTCGACTAACGCTTTTACCACCTGCCGGGCAATATTAGCCAGGATGAGGTGCTGTAGGAAAAATTGTGTTAAAATTAAGAACGGGATTTCTTATTATTGCTTTATGATGAAGCCACATCCGGACGATCAACACATCCAAGCCTTGCGGCGGGGTGATTTTGCTGTTCTCGACAAAATCTACCGGGAGCACGCAACCGCCATGCGGCGCTGGGTCCTCAAAAACAATGGCACTTCCGCCGATGCCCAGGATATCTTCCAGGAAGCCATTATTGTGATCCACCAGAAAGCCAATGACCCGGCCTTCGTACTTACCTGTCCGCTGGGTGCTTTGCTTTTTAGCATCGGCAAGAACAAGTGGCTGAATCAGTTGCGCAAAAAAAACCGCGAAGCCGAGGTAAGAAGCTGGGAAGAAGCGCGATATAAGGAAGAAGGGGCTTTGACGAGCACACTGGAAGCAGTAGAAGAAGAAGCTATTCGCCAGGGGAAGCTCGATGCCACTTTCAAACAACTGAGTGAGTTGTGTCAAAAACTACTCCGGTTATTGGTTTCCGGGGTGTCTTCCGCAGATGCGGCGGTACAGTTGGGAATGAATGATGCCAATACGGTTTATCGCCGCAAGAATGCCTGTGTGGAGCGCTGGCGAACGCTTTACCAAACGCTAGAATTTTAGGGACATGGATGCAAACGACTACCGATTAATAGACGCCTATTTACAAAAAGAACTGCCACCCGACCAGTTGCCGGCTTTTCAGCAGCGCCTGGCTTCCGACGCGGCCTTTGCGGCCGAATTGGCACTGCGGCAAAACATGAACAATTACCTGCGCACCCAGGCGCACCAGCACCAACTGGAAGAGAAGATGGCCACTTTGGGGCCAACCTACTTCGGGGAACGGGCCGCCAACCTCCGCCACCTGAATGCCCGCTACTGGATCATGGGCCTGGTAGCAGCCGTGGTGGCGGTGTTGCTGGTGGTTTGGAATCCGCTGAGACAGCCGGACTTGTACCACGAATTTGCGCAGCACCAACCCCTAAACCTGACGGAGAAGAGCACCGCTGGCCAGCTGGCAGCGGCTGCTGAGGCCAGTTTCAATGCCGGCAATTACGAAGCGGCTTACCGCCAACTGACCACTTACCTGCAGGAAACGCCCGCCGACAACCAAGCCCGCCTGGCCCTGGGTATTGCGGCGCTGGAAACTGATCGTGTTCCCGAGTCACAGGCCATCTTCACGGCAGTGGCCGCAGGCGATTCGGTCTTTCGCAGTTATGGTACCTGGTACCTGGCCCTGAGTTACCTGAAAGTCGATGCTAAAACCGCTGCGAAAGCAACGCTGGAAAAAATACCAACGACCGATCCCGATTTCGGCGCCCGGGCCATCGAATTGCGCCGGGCACTGGAATGAACACCAAATCCTTTAAAACCTGTGGACACCGATGAGAACGATCCATTTTCT
>Ga0075467_10001159_pt1 | contig 21837 bp, 18 predicted proteins | sample DEB08_DNA_9_FD_75067 | JGI IMG/M metagenome (GOLD analysis project Ga0075467, IMG submission 75067) | Aqueous microbial communities from the Delaware River and Bay under freshwater to marine salinity gradient to study organic matter... | ecosystem: Environmental > Aquatic > Marine > Coastal ... | reverse complement strand
TCTCCGAATCCAATGCACACGATGGAGTTCAACCACTCGTATTTTTTGGAACCCGTTTCGAAAGATGGAACGATTCGAAAATAGTACTGGGCCGGGTCAACGTATTCTCCCGATGCAATGCGCGCGAGTACAGCAGGGTCTCCGGTGCGGATGCCCTTGTAAGTCATGAGTATGTGCTCGCCGTCATCAGTTTCCAAAACTAGCCGGACGTCAAGAATCAATGCGCCATCGGATCGTGTCATGGCCCAGTCGTGTCCACCTGAGGGCATGATCACCCCCTTGAGGCGCTCACCAGTAAAAGTTCCGCCAGCTACTGGAACGATCTTGCGTTTACCATATGGAGTGTTCTCCATCATCTGGGGCGGAGACAACTCGGCTTCCAAAACAAACAACTCGCGTGTGGCGATTGTCATGATTATTCTCCTTCATTTTCGAGTGCTCCTTGAATCCACAGTGGTGAACGCTTATTGAGGTATGCAGACATGCCCTCTTGTCCTTCGGGAGAAGCAAAAACTTCCGCGGAAAGTACACTCACCCACTCGAAACCTTCGTCCCGGGGCAATGTGGGGACCCGACGAAGTAGTTCTTTTGTGTGACCCACCGCTTCTGGGCCAGCGAGGACGAGCATCGAGGCGTACCTACTGACCTCGTCGTCTAATTTCTCTGGCACCACAACAGATGTGAGAAGTCCGGCGCGTAGTGCGCGGGCAGCGTCTACCCGGTCGCCAGTGAGTAGTAGTTCCTGTGCATCACGTCGGTTCATGACCGCAAGGCAGGGGACAGAGATAACGGCAGGCGCCAGCCCGAGACGCACCTCGCTGAAAGCGAATTTCGCTTCATTCACCGCAATCGCGATGTCGCATGAAGCCACGATTCCGTTTCCCCCAGCCGCAACGTGGCCTTGTACTCGGGCGATTGTCACCTTTGGACAGTCCATGATTGCCTTTAACAACTTCACCAATTCAGTCGGACCCGAGTTGGTGAAGTTGCATTGCGATGAATCGGTAGAGGTTGCAGCCGAGAGGTCTGCTCCTGAGCAAAAGGTGTTGCCTGTGCCCGTAAAAACGATAACTCGCACGGCAGGGTCTGCAACGGCCTGTTCAACGAAACTGCAAGTCATTGCCATGGCCTGTGGGCTGAGCCGGTTGCGTAGGTCAGGGCGATCGAGAGTCAGGGTTGCAATTGCGTCAGTCACTGTATAAGTCACTGATGGAGCAGTATCTTCTGATGGCTGCGTCACTTAAAACTCCTTTTGACATTGGTTTGAACATTGCTAAGGCTAGGATTCTGACTTCGATCGAATCTAAGGAGACCGGCAATATGCGCACATTTACTAGTGCAGAAGAGATCACCGCCGCGATTGGTGAGCCGTTGGGAAGTAGCGAGTGGCTCACGATTGACCAGGCGCGCATCGATGCTTTCGCCAATGCGACGGGGGATCAGCAGTGGATCCATGTCGACGCCGAACGTTGCGCGAATGGCCCATTTGGCAGGACAATTGCGCACGGGTATTTGACTTTGTCGTTGGTGGTCGCGTTGGGTCACGAGGTGTTTGCATTTGACACCGGCCGGCCGATGATCAATTACGGAATAAACAAAGTGCGATTTCCGAGTCCGGTTGGAGTGAATTCGAGAATACGAGCTGTCGTTTCGATTGTGGGTGTCGCTCTCGTGCCGGCAGGCACCCAAGTCACCATGTCGTTTGTGATTGAGATCGAGGGGGAAGCGAAGCCAGCCTGCGTCGCCGAAACCGTGATTCTGATGTTGTGACAATGGTCGTGCGAACCATCCGAACATCGGACAACCAGGCCTAATTAACACCGAGATCCCTGGCTATCAGCATTCTCTGAACCTCGCTGGTGCCCTCACCGATCTCCAGGATCTTGGAGTCCCGCCACATCCGTGAGACAGGGTATTCGTTCATAAATCCATAGCCTCCATGGATTTGCGTTGCTTCTCTCGCGTTTGTAACGGCAATGTCTGATGAATAAAGTTTTGCGACTGCGGCTTGTCTTTTGAAATCTTCACCACGCAGCATCCGAGCAGCAGCGTCGTAGTAGGCAAGGCGCGCGGTGTAAGTGCGAACCTCCATGTCGGCAAGTTTGAATGCGATTGCCTGGTTAGTGCCTATTGTGCGACCGAATGCCATGCGGGTGTTGGCGTATTTGATCGACTCATCCAAACAACCTTGGGCCAAACCGACCGCCAGCGCAGAAATTGCGATACGACCTTCGTCAAGGATGCTCAGGAACTGCGCATACCCGCGCCCCTCTGCGCCGACTAAATTCTCGAGAGGAACCCGCACATCATCAAAGGCCAACTCATGCGTATCGGAGGCATTCCACCCCACCTTGGAGTAGGACGGGCCGACAGTGAGGCCGCGTGTGCCGGAAGGAACGATGATCGACGAAATCTCTTTAGTGCCATCAGGTCGCGTTCCCGTTACCGCATTTACCGTTATGAGTCCGGTGATGTTAGTTCCGGAGTTGGTAATAAAAGCTTTTGAGCCATTGATGACCCAATCACCCTCGGATCGAACTGCTGTTGTTTTAGTTCCGCCGGCGTCAGAACCAGCCCCGGATTCGGTTAAACCAAATGCACCCAGCATTTGACCACTGCACATTGAGGGCAGGTACTTTTCTTTCTGCTCCTTCGTTCCGAACCGATAGATTGGCATGGCACCGAGTGAAACGGCAGCTTCCAGGGTTATCGCGACCGAAGAATCAACGCGCGCGAGTTCTTCTATGGCAATACACAGGGTGAAATAGTCTCCGCCGGAGCCACCGTATTCTTCGGGGAATGGGAGGCCAAAGAGTCCCAAGTCACCCATCTGAGAAACGATCTCGTAGGGGAAGGTCCGCGCCTCGTAATGATCTCCGATGACAGGCGCCACAACGTCATTGGCAAATGAGCGGACCATCTGCTGAAATATGCGCAATTCCGCGTTCAGCATGTTTTTCCTCCACGTGACCCCGGATGTGCAAAATGAATGTCTAGCGCTCTGATTCTAGCCACGAAATGTCATGGGCGCTGGGAGTTGTCCGATGTTTGTGGGAGGTCGAGTCCCCAGATCGCGGCCAATTCACCGAGGTCTGTGACCAGAACATCGGGTGTGACACCGAGTAGTTCTTCATGGGAGTGAAGTCCGTGGCTGATCCCGGCCGTCCGAAGACCACCGGCTTTACCCGCCAGCACATCGACGGGGCCATCTCCCACCATCCAAGTTGTTTCTGTGCTCGCTCCCAAGGTTGACATTGCTGCGTTGACCCCTTCAGGGTCAGGTTTGGCGGTAGTGACATCGTCTCCTGTCACGATGACATCGACGAGATCATTCATGCAACAGACGTCAAGGTCACATTCCAAACGCTGTCTCGATTTCGACGTTACCAAGCCCACCTTCACTCCGTGTGATCGCAATGTGTGCAGCAAAGTGTGACTGTACGTCTGTGGACGGACATGGATGGATGCCAGTGTGAGGTAGGCCTCGGTGAACCCACGGTTCAGCCTCGCGACTACCTCTAGATCATCGCTGAGTAAAGGGAAGCTGTCTGCTCCGCGCATGGACAGAAATTTTCGGCGATCTGCCTCTGTGATCGGAAATGGTGCACCCAACACCTCTTTTGTCACTGAATGCCAGCACTGGAGAAGAATGTCGCCGCTATCAATGAGCGTTCCGTCCCAGTCGAATAGAACGGCTTGTGGCAGATCGTGTTTCATTGTTTTTATTCCTCTATTCCTTGCGTTTGAGGGGGAGTGGGGTGAGCATTTTCGCAGCGAGGTCAACGTAAATAGCGCACAGATCCGAGACGGTTAAGGGCCCTTCAGGTCGGAACCAGCCAGAGACCGCCATTCCCATTTGCAGAATGGCAAAAGTAGTTACCCGCGCATCTATGGTTGTGAAAACACCTTTGGTGATGCCTTCATCGATCACTTCGCGCATTGTGGCCTCGTACTGTGCACGCATGGCAACAGCTTTGCGATAGTGCGTTTTTGATAGGGCCGCGAGTTGGCTGTTTACCAGAAGCGCTTGATTGCTGTTGCGGGCGTGAAATGCCACGTGAGAAGTGACAAGGCAGGCAAGCCGATCTTGTGGAGTCGGATTATCTGGCAAATTAGCTATCGCCAAATCTCGACACCGCAGTAATTCCTCGAAAGCCGTAAGCGTGAGATCCCAGAGAATTGCTTCCTTGGACCCGAAGTGGTTGTACAGACTGGCTGCCTTGATGCCAACGCTACTGGCAATGTCACGCATGCTGGTAGAGCTGTAACCATCTCGAGCAAATTGTTCAAGCGCTGCCTCGCGAATTTCGTCGGCGGTGGCTGAGATCGCCGCTTCAGGAACCGGGTGCATACCGACGAAGCTCGTGTCGTGCAATCTTCATCTTGTGAACTTCGTCTGGTCCGTCGGCGATACTGAGCATGCGGGACTGGGCGTAGAGCTCCGCGAGTGGATAGTCCTGGCTTACTCCTGCTCCCCCGCACGTCTCAATTGCCCGATCGATGACCCACTGGGCCATGTGTGGGGCGGCAACCTTGATGGCAGAGATTTCAACAGCAGCACCACGGTTACCGACCGTGTCCATTAACCAAGCCGTCTTGAGCACGAGTAAACGAACCTGCTCAATTCGGATGCGGGCTTCTGCGACCCAGTCCTGGAAGACACCCTGTTCGGCGATTGCCTTTCCAAATGGGAATCGATTGTGGGCACGATCACACATAATGTCGAATGCGCGCTCGGCCATACCGATCAGTCGCATTGCGTGATGGATGCGCCCTGGGCCCAGACGCGCCTGGCCTATCGCAAAGCCGCTGTGGAGTTCGCCAAGAAGATGGTCGCGCGGAACCCAGCAGTCATATTCAATTTCTGCGTGACCACCATGGCCGCTATCGCTAAACCCAAAGACACTGGTAGATCGGAGAATATTGACGCCAGGGGTATCCAAGGGAACGACAATCATTGAGTGCCGCTTGTGACGCTCACCATCTGGATCAGAGAGTCCCATAACGATGCCAACCTTGCAGTGAGGGCTCATGGCGCCACTGGACCACCACTTGCGGCCCTTAACCCGGAAGCCTTCCCCCTCCTCGGTGATTCTCAGGCTGATGTTGTTCGCATCGGAACTGGCCACGGCTGGCTCCGTCATTGAGTAAACGGAGCGGATCTTGCCATCTAAAAGCTGCGGTAGCCATAGTTCGCGTACCTCAGGGGTTGCAAAGTGATGGAGAATTTCCATATTGCCGGTATCTGGCGCGGAGCAGTTCATTGCTTCCGGTGCCATCCAAGGGCTTCGGCCGGAAATCTCAGCGAGTGGTGCATATTCAAGATTTGTTAGTCCCGCGCCACGATCACCGGGCAGGAACAGGTTCCACAGGCCAAGGGCTCTTGCCTGGTTCTTGAGATCTTCAATGATCTGAGGGGTGTCCCAGGGACCAATTTCAGGTTTCTGAGACTGATAGACCGGCTCAAGTGGAATAACCGTGTTGTTAACGAAATCTGTGACCTGCTCCCGAAGTGCCTCGACTTTGGCGCTATATGCGAATTCCACGATGTCTCCTTGGGGCTTGGACGTGTTGTTGGTAACAGGAAAGACTTTAACTAACGATCGTTAGTGTAGCAGGGTGTTCTCGACGATGTCGACTTATGCGCAAACGGAATCCGCACTACTTCGATAGCGCGCGTCCCACGCGTGACTGCACAGGTCTACCGAGATATTCCGCTAGCCACAGCGATGTCGTGATGAGTTTGTCGAGATCTACTCCGGTATCGATACCGAGCCCATCGAGCATCCAGACCAGGTCTTCGGTTGCTAAGTTGCCAGTGGCCGATATAGCGTATGGGCAGCCGCCGATACCTCCTGCGGATGCGTCCACGGTCCAGACCCCGCTCTGTAGGGCCGCTAAAGTGTTGGACAATGCCTGTCCGTAGGTATCGTGAAAATGCACACCAATCCGTTCTACGCCAATTCCCGCAGCCACAAGCATGTTAATGAGCTGCCGGACTTGGCCGGGTGTAGCAACACCGATGGTGTCACCCAGGCTCACGTCACTGCATCCTCTCTCGACGAGTTCAACGCAAACATCTACGACCCGTGACGGGTCCACAAATCCTTCCCAAGGATCACCAAAACACATAGAAACATAACCTCGGACAGGGATTTGATCAACACAGGCACGATCCAATACAGGGGCGAACATCTCCATTTGATTTGAGCGAGACCTGCCGAGGTTGCGCTGAGCAAACGTCTCCGTTGCACTCGCAAAAACCGCGATATCTTTTGCATCCGCTGTCACTGCCGCTTCGAGACCTTTAACGTTGGGCACGAGTACCGGGTACCGAGTTCCTGCACGGCGCGAAATACCTGCCATCACCTCGGCGCCATCGGCTAACTGGGGGATTCGGTCAGCCCGAACAAAACTAGTCGCTTCCACCACGGGTAGTCCTGAATCCGTTAGGCGGTTTATAAATTCAATCTTGGTTGCGGTTTCGATAATTGAGGCTTCGTTCTGTAATCCGTCTCTGGGGCCGACTTCCCAGATCCGAACCCGGTCGGGCAGATTGTCCATCGAGACACGTGATGGACGGTGCACGGGACTCACGGGTCCATCTTTTTTGGGCTGACTTCCGCCAAAACTGCATCTTTGGCGACAGAGCTCCCCACCTGAGCTGTGATTGCGACGACAATACCGTCATGTGGTGCGGTCAGTGAATACTCCATTTTCATTGCTTCCACTACGGCCAATACGGTACCCTTTGTCACCGTTTCGCCAACTTTGACTTCGACAACCACGACCGTACCGGGCATCGGTGAACGCACATGGTCCAGAGATCGTTCACCGCTGGTGAAGTCATCGTGAGTACCTTCACTAGCGCGGTTTAGTTCCCATGAGGAGCCGGCGGTACCGACCAAAACTCGGCTGCCATCAAGCACAACTGTGACTTCTTTGGCGAATTCATCAACCACTACGGAGAAGCAGTCCTTCCGAGGTGGACGCGGCATGATCGAGCAATGCACAGGCTTGCCACCGTCAACACTGGCCCAAAAACTGGACCCGTCGGATGAGATAGCAACATGTGTACGGAAGTCGGGGCCGGAGATCAACGTCCAAGAAGTTTCCGCGTGCTGTCCCACCCGCCAACCGTCAGCGATCGCCCATGCTGTGGTTGGGCGAATTGGAGTAAGTGAATTGGTGAGAACAAGAGCGGCACCGATAATTTCATGGTGGCCCGGGTGAACGGGGGTTTGACCCAAGCCCAGGGACTCTATGAGTCCAGTGTTCAGATCCGCAGAGCGAACCTGCGAATCTTGGACGAGAGCTCGGAGTACTGAGATGTTGTTGGCAACTCCGAGCACAACACAATTCTGTAGCGCTGTGTCCATGCGAATGAAGGCTTCATCGCGAGTATCGGCGTGCGCGATGACCTTGAAAAGCAACGGGTCATAGTTGGTCCCGATCACGTCGTCTTGGCGGACGCCTGAGTCGACGCGCACGTTGTCAGGTACCGAGTATTGGACTAGCCGGCCAGATGACGGCATGAAGTTGTGATTGCCGTCTTCGGCATACACCCGAACCTCCACAGCATGACCGGTGACTCGCACATCGCTCTGCGTGATTGGCAGTGGCTCACCCGCCGAAATTCGCAACTGCAGTTCCACGAGATCAAGTCCCGTGACCATCTCAGTTACAGGGTGTTCTACTTGAAGGCGAGTGTTCATCTCTAAAAAGAAGTGGTCGAGCGGATTCAGCGCATCAACGACGAACTCCACAGTGCCGACGCCCGTGTAACTGACAGAGCGTGCTATTTCGACGGCAGCGTTGAGCATTGATGCGCGCACGTTGTCCGGGAGGTTGGGGGCTGGGGCTTCCTCCACAACTTTTTGGTGCCGGCGTTGGAGTGAGCAGTCTCGATCGCTTGCGTTGATTACCGTTCCAAATGTATCTCCGATGACCTGAACTTCAATGTGTCGTGCCGTTTCAATAAATCTTTCCAACAGCAGCGAGTCGTCACCAAAGGAGGACATAGCTTCCCTTCGAGCCGACACTAAAGCCGCGGGGAGTTCGTTGAGTGAATAGACGACTCGCATACCCTTGCCACCACCGCCGGCCGAAGGCTTAATGATGAGCGGCAAACCGACGTTCTTGGCCTCTTCGATCAAACGTGTGTCGTCGGCCCCTGCTTCACTGAATCCTGGGACCACGGGCAGCCCGAGAGCCAGAACTGCCCGCTTGGCCTCAATTTTATCGCCCATTGAGGCGATGGTCTGGGCTGAAGGTCCTATAAATACGATTCCGGCTGCCGCACAAGCGGTCGCAAAGTCTGCGTTCTCCGAGAGAAAACCGTAACCGGGGTGGATCGCTTGGGCACCCGTGTGCTGGGCAGCCTTGATAACGCGTGAAATGTCGAGGTAACTGCGAGCAGCATCCGCTGGTCCGATCAGGACGGACTCGTCGGCGACTGCAACATGTTCAGCATTTCTATCGGCTTCGCTAAATACAGCAACCGATGAGACGTTCATGTCTCTGAGCGTGCGCATAATCCGCACCGCTATTTCTCCACGGTTGGCCACGAGGACTTTGGTAAACATCATCACATCCGAAAGACGCCGTAGGAAATGGGCTCAAGGGGCGCATTCGCGGAAGCCGCGATGGCTAGGCCCAATACTCGGCGGGTATCCGCCGGGTCGATCATGCCGTCATCCCAGAGTCGAGCTGACGCATAGTAAGGGCTTCCTTGAGATTCATATTTCTCGCGGACCCCATTTTTGAACTCGATTTCGTCTTCTTGCGCCCATTCTTGTGTTCGCGAATCGGCTTGATCCCGTTTGACGGTGGCAAGGACGTTGGCGGCCTGCTCACCACCCATTACGGAAATGCGCGAGTTGGGCCACATCCACATGAACCGTGGTGAATATGCGCGTCCGCACATTGAATAGTTACCCGCTCCGTATGAGCCGCCGATAACGACGGTAAATTTGGGTACGCGCGCGCAGGCCACCGCCGCGACCATTTTGGCCCCATGCTTCGCGATACCACCGGCTTCGTATTCGCGACCTACCATGAATCCGGAAATATTCTGCAGGAAGATAAGCGGGGTCTTGCGTCGATCACACAATTCGATGAAGTGAGCCGCTTTCATGGCTGACTCTGAAAACAGTACACCGTTGTTGGCAATGATGCCTACTTGGTTTCCATGGATTCGGGCAAAACCTGTGACGATTGTTTCCCCGTACTCTGACTTGAACTCGGTGAACTCACTGCCATCAACTATTCGCGCGATGATTTCGTGTACGTCATAGGGGGTGCGCGCGTCATCGGGGACGATGCCGTAAAGGTCCTCAGCGGGGAAAAGTGGTTCGCGACTCCCGCTTACGCTCCATTCTGCCTTTGCTGAGGGCGGAAGGGTGGCGACAATGTCTCGAACGATGAGCAAAGCATGATTATCGTTTTCTGCAAGGTGATCGGTCACACCTGATACGCGCGAGTGGAGGTCCCCACCTCCTAATTCCTCGGGGGTCACTACTTCGCCGGTCGCGGCCTTCACCAAGGGTGGACCTCCGAGGAAAATGGTTCCTTGGTTTCGCACGATCACGCATTCATCGCTCATCGCGGGCACGTATGCCCCGCCCGCGGTGCATGAGCCGAGAACTGCAGCGATCTGGGGAATGCTTCGGGCCGACATGATGGCTTGGTTGAAAAAGATACGGCCGAAGTGTTCCCGATCTGGGAAGACCTCATCTTGGAGGGGAAGGAATGCGCCCCCCGAATCAACCAAATAAATGCAGGGTAGGCAGTTATGTAAAGCAACCTCCTGAGCCCGAAGGTGCTTCTTAACCGTCATCGGGTAGTAAGTCCCGCCCTTTACCGTTGGGTCATTGGCAACAACAACGACTTCACGACCGTGTACGCGTCCGACACCGGTGACTATGCCCGCAGCAGGTGCTTCGTCACCATATAGGCCGAGGGCAGCCAGAGGGGAGAGTTCGAGAAAGGGTGAGCCATGGTCGAGAAGGGCATCGATGCGATCGCGAGTGAGAAGTTTTCCGCGCTCAACATGACGCAGGCGGCTGCTTTCCGGCCCTCCGAGAGAAACTGTTGCTAAGTGCGCTCGCAAGTCTTCGACAAGTCCGCGCATACTGTTCGCGTTGCGGGCAAAGGCGTCCGAGGTTGGGTCGACCGCAGACGTGATAACCGGCATGTCACCTACCTAACGATCGTGTGGACTGCATACTTGACGTTCCCCTCAAACCCTCATAACTATAGTCGCACGTCGAAGTGCCCCGGGTGGAGTTCGATCCGTTCGGCGACCTCGGCGCATATGATTGTAATCACACAATATTGAGGACTCCGAATCCTAGAAGTATGCATGTGTCCGAATTCCAGTCAATGCTGGGGATGTGGCTGTGCTGGGTTACACTAGGTTAGTCATAGCAGTTGCTGATCTGAATAAGTTTTGACCTGATTGTGAAATCGCTGGGGAAGGCGTCAATCACAACGAGGAGGTCAACATGTCAGCAGTGAGTTATTCGCGGGATGGATCTGAATCCACTCCGAGTCGCGGCGTGGTTTTCATTCACTCGTGCCCAAATCCAATCGCCCCCCACCTTGAGTGGGCACTAGCTAAGGTGCTGGGCACGGACGTTCCCATGGAATGGATGCCACAGCTAGTTGTTCCTGGTCAACTTCGCAGTCAAATAATTTGGGCCGGGAAACAAGGTATGGGTGCTCGAATTGCAAGTTCACTGCTGGCTTTTGGTCAGGTGAGGTACGAAGTAACCGAGGATCCCAGTGCCGGTCATGAAGGTGAGCGTTTTGCCGCGACACCTGAACTTGGGCTATTTCGAGCGAGCATCGGTGTTCATGGCGACGTTATGGTGCATGAAGATCGCTTACGCAGTCTGCTTGTGCAATCAACAGCAACGGGAGAGTCTGTGACCGAGGACATTCGACGGCTGATCGGGCAACCCTGGGATGAGGAACTTGAAGCATTCCGGATAGCCCACAGCGACCCAAACATTCGGGTGCTACACAACGTTTCCTAAGCCCGCACCAACAAACAGGCGCGTTTTTTACAATGGGATATTGCCGTGTGCACCGCGGGCACCCGGAGTCTCCAGGAGAACTTCAGCTACGGCTCGTCTGGTGAGTTTTGGGTCAACAACGCAATCAACTACACCCAGGTCCACGGCTCGTTTAATCCCACCGGAGATCACCTCATGTTCGGCTGCGAGTTCGAGTTCAACCTGTTCCCGGCTATCTTCGGGAACGTCGGCTAGACGGCGTCGATGCAAAATGCGGATGGCGGCGACCGAGCCCATGACGGCTACTTCGGCATTAGGCCAGGCGATTACTTTAGTTGCGCCCAGGGAGGATGAGTTCATGGCCACGAAGGCCCCTCCGTAGGCCTTACGAGTAACAACGGTGACTCGAGGGGTCACACATTCGGCAAACGCGTGCAAAAGCTTTGCACCGCGACGCACAACGCCTTCCCACTCTTGCCCAAGCCCTGGAAGATAACCCGGTACGTCAACGAGGACCACCAGTGGTACACCGAAGGCGTCACACATGCGGACAAATCGTGATGCTTTCTCGGCGCTGGAAGAGTCAAGACAGCCACCAAGTCGCAAGGGGTTATTGGCCACTACACCGACAGTTCGGCCACCAAGTCGACCAAGGCCAACAACAATGTTGGGGGACCATTTCGTGTGAAGTTCAACGAATGAGTCCAGATCAACGAAAGCTTCCACCAGTGGATGTACGTCATAGGCGCGGCGTGATGATTCAGGGAGGAGCGCGCCGAGATCTCGATCGTCAACGCTGTTGAGGTCAAGTGAGCCTTGGTGACCTAGGAGCTTGACCAGTTTGATCCCCGTTTCGATTGCATCGTCTTCACTGTCAGTGGTGATATGAACAACACCGCTGCGACGGCCATGGGGCTCAGGTCCCCCCAAACGGTCCATGTCAACGTCTTCGCCGGTCACGGATCGCACCACTTCAGGTCCGGTAACAAAAATTCGACCGGCTGGGCCAAGAACCACTATGTCGGTTAACGCAGGGCCGTAGGCCGCACCTCCCGCTGCTGGGCCTAGCACAATAGAGATTTGGGGAACCTTGCCACTTGCCTGGGTCATCGAAAGGAAAGTGCGACCGACACCGTCGAGACTGGCAACACCTTCACGCAGGCGTGCACCACCTGAATGCCAAATGCCAACGATAGGAGCTGAGTCGGCCAGCGCACGGTCGTAAGCGGTGACAATAGCTCGACAACCAACTGAGCCCATTGCTCCACCTTGCACGGTTGGATCGGTGCAGAATGCAACACAGTGCACTCCGCGGGCAGTACCTACCGCTGAGAGAACACCGCTGTCATCGATTGGAGTTATCGTGACAAATTCGCCGTTGTCAAAAAACTTCGCGAGTCTTACCAGCGGCGAACGTGGATCAAGCTGGGTTTCTTCCGTCGCTGTGGTCATGTTAGACACTCCTGAAAATTACGGCGACGTCATGGCCACCAAAACCGAATGAATTATTAAGCACAGCGATATCACCCTGTGGCAGGTCAACCGGACCGTTATTACCCACGTTGAGATTAATTTCGGGATCAATGTTGTCCAAGTTCGCGGTGGGTGGTGCTTTTCGGTCTCGTAGTGCGAGGATGCTGTAAATCGACTCGATTGCACCCGCACCACCTAGCAGGTGGCCGGTCATGGATTTTGTTCCCGCAACATAAACAGTGTCTGTGGCACTGCCCAGTGCCCGCCTGATCGCGGTTGCCTCGGCAATGTCACCCTGCGGTGTTGAAGTCGCATGTGCGTTCACGTGAGCAATATCGGCGGGGGTGAGGCTTGCTTCGTCAAGCGCGAAGGTTATTGCCCGCGCTGCGCCGGCACCCTCGGGATCAGGTTGAGCAATATGGTGTCCGTCGCTGGTTAGCCCGGCGCCCGCGTAGCGTCCAAGAATTTTGGCCCCACGTGATCGGGCATGCTCCTCGGATTCAAGGATGAGAATTCCAGCACCCTCACCCATGACAAAGCCGTCCCGATCAATGTCGTAGGGACGTGAAGCAGCCTGCGGATCTTCATTTCGCGTGGACAGTGCGCGCATTGCTGCAAAGCCCGCCATTGTGATCGGGTGAATTGCCGCTTCGGCTCCACCAGCAATCACGACGTCAGCTCGGCCGGTTTGGATCATCCGGGCGGCATAGGAAATCGCTTCGGCACCGGATGAGCAGGCACTTACGGGGGTGTGAACTCCCGCCCGAGCGCCGAATTCCAAACCAACAATTGCGGCAGGGCCATTAGGCATGATCATGGTCACCATGTGCGGCGAGATTCGGGAAGGTCCGCGGTCAAGCAGAAGATCATAGGAGGCAAGCAGTGAAGTGATGCCTCCGATACCCGTTGCGATAACAGTGCCAAGGCGCTCCGGATCAACTTCGGGGGAACCCGCGTTGTTCCACGCTTCCCGTGCAGCGATTAATGCTGACTGCTGGGAACGGTCCATTCGGCGGGTTTCGTGTTTTTCAAGAATCGTCAGCGGATCGACGGCTAAAATTCCGGCGATTTTCGCGGTGTGGTCTTCAACCCACGGTTCGTCAATCAAGGTGATTCCGGGTCGACCAGCGAGGATTGCTTCCCAGTTCGATTCGACGTCGCCACCTACAGGGGTGGTCATCCCCATGCCGGTCACTACAACTTCGCGGGACATGTAATCCTCCAAATTAGTAAGTGCGTACTTCGATGCGTTGATTAGTGGGTGCCAGTGTCAGTGAAAAGTCCATTGACTCCATCGACACTGGCCACACCAAGTTGCTTTGCGCAACTATCAACATCAACTGTCAATATGTTGGGCGGTTGGCTTCGATTTAGGAGTTTGCCTCAATGTAAGACACTGCATCACCGACGGTGACGAGGTTCTTTGCATCAGCGTCAGGGATTTTCACGCCCCATTTGTCTTCGGCCGCCATGACAACTTCCACCATCGAGAGTGAGTCAACATCTAGGTCATCAACGAACTTCTTTTCCATTGTGATCTGATCAACGGGAACACCGGCAACTTCGTTGACGATCACGGCAAGACCGCTTAATACTTCTTCCTGGCTCATTTCGTACCTTTCATTGTGGAGTGTTGTTATCCCGCGTTGTTGCGCGGAAACCTAGGGGAGCGTAACAACCTGCGCTGCGTGAACAAGGCCCGATCCGAATCCAATGATGAGCGCCGTGTCACCCGATTTTGCTTCACCACTCTGCAACATGGCATCCATGGCCAAAGGTACCGACGCGGCGGAGGTATTGCCAGTGGTGATGATGTCCCGGGCGACCTTTACGTTCTCAGGGAGATCAAGGGCGCGAACAAGGGCGTCAGTGATTCGATTATTGGCTTGGTGGGGGATGAATACGTCTAGATCTTGGGCCGTGATTCCCGCAATTTCAAGGGCTTGGTTGATCGCCTTCGGCATTTCTCCCACAGCCCAGCGGAAAACTTGTTGACCGGCCATGACGGCGGTGGGGTACTCGCTGACGATCCCGTCACGGTAATCCGTCAAGGATGCACTCACGGTAATTGCATCTTTTTGGCTTCCGTCGCCACCCCACACGGTTGGCCCAATACCGGCGGTCTCGGAAGGACCAATGACAACAGCTCCGGCGCCGTCAGCAAAAATAAATGCGGTTCCCCGATCGTGCTTGTCGACATAATCGGTGAGGCGTTCGACGCCAATTACCAGAATGAACTTGGCGCTACCGCCACGGATGAGATCGGCAGCCAGTCCGACTCCAAAACAGAAGCCTGCACATGCTGCAGACAGGTCAAAAGCGGGGGCGCCACGAGCGCCAATGAGGTCACCAACCTCAACAGCGGCAGACGGGAATGCATAGGGGTGGGAAACGGTTGCCAGCATGATCAGTCCAACATCAGATGCAGAAATACCCGCTCGCTCAATGGCAATTTTTGCGGCCTCGGCAGCCATAAAAACAACGGATTCACCTTCGCCGGCCCAGCGCCGTTCGGTGATCCCCGATCGCTCACGAATCCATTCATCTGATGAATCGATGAGTTCACACACTTCAGCATTAGTTACTACGCGCCGGGGACGGTAGCTGCCCACCGAATAGATGCGTGCATGCTTGGCGCCGGATGCAGTGAGAAGCGTTGGCATTTTCTTCCTCTGTTGGTGGGGGTGTCCAGTTGGCTGTTCGGTGGATTGTTAGGCGGGCTGTGCCGTGGGGTGTAAGCGAAGCAAAGGAGCGCCGGGGGAAACTGGATCACCGTTTTGGGCGAGCCACTCAATCACTACGCCACCGTGGGGTGCATGAATCGGAATGAGTTCGCGTGAAGTTTGGATTGAGCCAATGTGGACGTTGGGTTGGAGTGAATCACCTTCGGCGAAAGTGATGTTCGCTGCAGTGAAGATCCCCTTCGCGGGTGAAATTATTAGACGCCAAGTGGGACTGGTTTCAATTGTTGACTTAACCCCGTGTTTTTCGATCAACTTCCATGCGGCGGGGAGGTCATCGGGTGTTTTGAGTGCAAGGATCTCGACGTCGGGCATTACCCGCTTGGCTAGGTTCGTCAGCGTTCCCGCGGGTGGGATTTCAATCATCGCGGTTACGCCAAGGTCGATCATGGTTTGCATGCAGAGGTCCCAACGAACTGGTTGGGCAACTTGGGAAACTAAACGACGAACAACGGCGCGACCGTCGTGGACAACTTGGCCGTCAGCGTTGGAAATTAAACGAATCCGGGGATCATGGGTGCTCATTGCGTTGCCGATCCGGCCCAGCGTTGCACTGGCACTTGCCATGTGTTCGGTGTGAAACGCACCTGCAACTTCTAAGGCTCGAACTCGTGCACCCTCGGGTGCCACGAAGCTTTCAAGTTGCGCAGTTGTCCCTGCAACGACGATTTGACCAGCCCCATTTATGTTGGCGCAGGTCAATCCGGCTTCGGTTGCCGCAGCAATAACATCTTCTTGACTCCCACCAAGGACAGCCGCCATGCCGGTCGCGGTAACTGCAGAGGCTTTAGCCATTGCCTTGCCGCGCTCGCGAACGAAGACCATGGCTTGCTCTGCCGTGAGCACGCCTGCGCCAACGGCCGCTGTGATTTCGCCAACGGAGTGTCCGGCGCCTGCACCAATGGATGCAAATGCCGCCGAGGGGTGGGGGAACAGGCTCAAAAGGGTGACCAGTCCGGCGCCAACAATGAGTGGCTGGGCGACCGCGGTGTCGCGGATTGTGTCTGCGTCAGAGGTGGTCCCATGTGTGAGCAGATCCACCCCACTTACGAGTGAGAGCCAATTAAGGCGCTCTGCGACGCCGGGGACGTCGAGCCAAGGGGTGAGAAATCCGGGAGTCTGGGTGCCCTGACCGGGCGCAACAACAACAAGCACATTCCTACCTTTACGTAGATAACCGCTAACTCTGAGCGCCTAGGCGCCAAGATTTGACCCTGATCTTTGTAGGAAACCTACAATACCCTACATATTTTGGTTAATTCGGCCGAGAACCAGAGCCAGCCGGACGGTAAAGGCATCACGTGGATCGGCGAGGTCGTAACCGATCAACTCACTTATTCCCTTAATCCGGTAGCGAATCGTGTTCGCGTGGACAAAAAGAGCCCTGGCGCTGGCCTCAAGGGACTGCCCGTTCTCTAGGTAGCTTTCGGCGGTGTCCCGCAGAGTGGGGTCAGCATTGAGTGGGTTGAAAATATTTTCGATGATCTGCGAGCGGGCATTGACCTCGCCCATGAGTGCACGTTCGGCGAGGAGTTCCCCGGCGAACACTGGACGCGGAGCATGTGGCCATGCCCGCGCCGCTGCCACTCCGGAAACGCACATTCGGGCGGCGACTCCTAGCTCTGCCAATCCGTTCACGGACTCGGTGACAACAACGGGGCCGGTGCCGAAGTAGGGGGTCATCAGCCGGTGGGATGCGTGTGGATCAAGGCCAGCGCCACCGATAATTACGAGCATTACCGGGCCATGAATTCCGGTGAGTAGCTCCAGGGAATGACTTCTGGCTGCCCGGCGCATCACTGAAAGTGATTCTTGATTGTCTGAATCCGGTGGGGATCCGGCCAAGACAAGTGCCGGTCGATCTTGGGACCAGCCAAGGGCTGCAATCCGGCTGAGAATTTCGCTGTCGACATCACTTCGAATCAGGGCATCAAGAATCAGTGCTTCAAGGCGGGCGTCCCAGGCCCCCCGTGCCTCTGCGGCGCGCGCGTACACCTCGGCGGCACTAAATGCGACCTCCCGGGAGTACTGCAGGGTTGCTATACGGGCATGGGCCAGATCATCGCCCGTTAAGAATGTATCGAGTTGGCTTTCCACCGCGTCAATTGTGGTGCGCACCAATTCAACTGTTTGTTCAAGGGAAATTACCCGGGCAAGTTCGCGTGGTGCTGCCCCGAATACATCAGTGGTGAGTTTTGGCACCGTGGTGTCGGGTGACTTTGCCCAAATGGAGTACCAGTTCATGAAGGCACCGATGCCCGCTTGGGCAACCACGGCAACCCAAGCCCGCTGATCGGCGCTGAGTTCGCGGTACCAGGGAAAAATTTCCATTCGCTTTACAGCAAGTGTTCCCAGGTCCCCTGACGCAGCCTGCATGCGGGTGATCAAGGAATCGAGATCCTCCATTACAAATGGCTCACTAGCCTGTGTTAACACCGATAATTGCACCAACAATGTAGGTGACTCCGGCAGCGCCAGCACCCCACATCAATTGACGCATTGCACTGAAGACGATTCCTCGGCCCGAGAACTTTCCAACAAGGCCACCAACAACGCACAGTGCAATTACTGCTGCGGCGATTGCTGTGAAGAATGCTGCAGACCCTTGCAGGAAGATATAGGGCACTACGGCAACACTTGCACCGATGGCAAATGCGATGAAACTCGAGATGGCGACTTTGACAGGTGAACCGAGTTCATCGGGGTTCAGTCCTAATTCTTCACGTGCCAAGGTGTCCAAGGCCATTTTGGGATCGGACATGATTTTATCCGAGACTGCTTTTGCTTGGACTCTATCGAGTCCCTTAGCCCGGTAAATAAGTTCAAGTTCTTTTGCTTCTTCCTCAGGCTTGTCTCGCAACTCAATAGCTTCTAGTTCGATTTCACGGCGGAAAAGGTCACGTTGGCTGGCCACGCTGACATACTCACCGGCTGCCATGGAGAAAGACCCTGCGAGGAGACCGGCTAGCCCGGCAAAAAGAACCGTGCTGTTGTCAAGGGTACCGTTCAAACTTGCCCCGGCGAAACCCATGACGAGTGCGGTGTTGGAAACCAGTCCATCGGAAGCACCAAAGACGGTGGCGCGAGCAGAACCAGATGTGTCAACTCTGTGCCAAGGCTCAGTACCTTTTTGCGACATCTCTGCACGCGATGTGATCGTGGGAATCGGAGAGCCTTGCATCATGCTGCGAAAGACTTCTGCATGTTCACGTTCGTCCACCGGCATTGAATCTAATGCTTCGGGTTCATCGTCGTACATTCCTGCGTCGGCGCCTTCATTTTCCTCCAGTGTTCCAAGAACACTGTTGAGACCTGTTGCGCGCGCCATGTTGACAAGTTTTTGATCCGCTGGGTCAAGTGCTGTCGGTGGGGGTGGAATGTCAACGCCGTATTCGGTTAGCTTTTCCAACCAGTGCTCGGCATGAGCATCTTCGATGTCAGCCAGCTCAATTAATGCTTCGGCGCGATCCCCGGTTACGGTTTCTGCTAGTGAACGGTAGAGCAAAGATGCTTTACGCTCGGCTTCCAAGTAACGCAAAAAACGTTTGGGATCTTTGCTCATGCTCAGCCTGAACCCTCCGTATTTCCTGCGTCTGCCGCAGCAGGATCAAGTAATTGATACTTGTTAATCGCTTGCGCAACAATTGATTTTTCAATCTTACCCGATGCTGCGAGAGATGCCAGAGTTTGAACGGTGATCGATTCCGCATCAACCAAGAAGTGTCGACGCAGGGCGCCTCGAGTGTCCGAGAGCCCCCAGCCATCGGTGCCCAAACTCGAAAAATCATTAGGGACCCAGGGCGCGATTTGGTCTTGTACGGTGCGCATGAAGTCGGAAACAGCAATTACCGGACCACTAGTGTGCTCAAGCCGCTTCGTGACATAGGCCTGCTGGGGCTCCGCCTCGGGGTAAAGCAGGTTGTGACGGTCAACTGCCAAGCCGTCACGACGCAGTTCATTCCACGAGGTCACCGACCAAACATCTGCACTGACCCCCCAATCCTCGAGCAGAAGTTCTTGGGCCTTGAGTGCCCATGGGACCCCAACACCGCTCGCCAAAATCTGAGCCTTATGCCCAACTTCGGTGGATTCGTTGAGCAGGTATATGCCTTTGAGGATCCCGTCAACGTCAACGTTCTCCGGTTCGGCCGGCTGAATGTATGGCTCGTTGTAAATCGTGAGGTAGTAGTAGACATTTTCCGAGTCTTCGCCGTACATTCGGCGAAGACCATCTTTAATAATGTGGCCTAGCTCGTAGCCATATGCAGGATCGTAGGAAACAACAGCAGGGTTGGTACTTGCCAACAGAACCGAGTGACCGTCTTCATGTTGTAGACCCTCACCGTTAAGTGTCGTGCGTCCTGCGGTTGCGCCAAGGACAAACCCGCGCACCATCTGATCCCCGGCCGCCCAGAAAGCATCACCTGTTCGCTGGAAACCAAACATTGAGTAGAAGACATAAACCGGGATCATGGGTTCGTCGTGTGTTGAGTAGGACGAACCAGCTGCGGTGAACGAAGCGACCGAACCTGCTTCGTTGATCCCTTCATGCAGGATCTGGCCGTCGGTTGCTTCCTTGTAGGACAACAGCAATTCACTGTCAACCGATTCGTATTGTTGACCGTGCGGTGAATAAATCTTGGCTGTTGGGAAAAGTGAATCAATTCCGAAAGTCCGAGCCTCGTCGGGAATGATCGGAACGAAACGAGCACCGATGTTTTCATCTTTAATGAGATCTTTAAAAAGCCGAACGAAAGCCATGGTGGTGGCAATTGCTTGGTTACCGGAACCACGCTTCATCACGTCGTAGACCTTGTCACCAGGCAACACCAGTGGCCGTGACTTTTCGCGGCGTTGGGGGAGCGAACCGCCCAGTTGACGACGTCGCTCCATCATGTATTGGAGATTTTCGTCTTTGAGCCCTGGATTGTAGTAGGGAGGGAGATAGGGATCGACTTCCAATTGTGCATCTGAGATGGGAATGTGTAACCGGTCACGGAAGTCCTTGAGGTCTTCGAGTGAGAGTTTTTTCATTTGATGGGTTGAGTTGCGCGCCTCAAAACTTGAGCCGAGAGTCCAGCCCTTAATAGTTTTAGCGAGTACAACAGTTGGTTGACCCTTTGTCTCAGTTGCCGACTTGTATGCCGCGTACATCTTGCGATAGTCGTGGCCACCGCGGGAAAGATTCCAGATATCGTCGTCAGACCAACCTTGAACGAGCTTCGCGGTGCGTGGATCGCGACCGAAGAAGTTCTCGCGAATGTATCCGCCGTCATTTGCCTTGTAGGTTTGGAAGTCACCGTCATGGGTGGTGTTCATCAGGTTCACCAAAGCGCCGTCGCGATCAGCGGCGAGGAGTTCATCCCATTGGCGACCCCATACAACCTTGAGCACATTCCAACCAGCACCACGAAAGAGTGATTCAAGTTCTTGAATGATCTTGCCGTTACCCCGAACAGGTCCGTCGAGTCTTTGCAGATTGCAGTTCACGACAAAGATGAGGTTGTCCAGTTCCTCGCGGGCGGCAAGACTAATTGCGCCCACGGCCTCGACCTCGTCCATTTCACCGTCACCGAGAAAGGCCCACACTTTTTGGCCGGATGTATCGGCAAATCCACGATTGTGCAGGTATTTATTAAAGCGGGCTTGGTAAATTGCGTTCAGCGGTCCGATTCCCATGGAAACTGTCGGGAACTGCCAGAACGCGGGCATTAAGCGGGGATGCGGGTACGAAGGGAGACCGCCACCAGGATGGGAAAGTTCCTGACGGAATCCATCCATTTGCGTTTCGGTCAGGCGACCTTCAACGAATGCCCGGGCATAAATACCGGGGGAGGCGTGACCTTGGTAAAAGATTTGGTCAGCGCCCTCAGCGTGGTCGGGACCTTTGAAGAAGTGGTTGAAACCAACTTCGTACAGGGTTGCAGAACTGGCATAGGTAGAAATATGTCCACCTACGGAAACCCCCGGGCGTTGAGCGCGGTGAACCATGATTGCCGCATTCCAGCGGATCATGGCGCGGATCCGGCGCTCTACGAATTCATCGCCGGGGAACCAAGGTTCATTATCGGGGGCAATTGAGTTGATGTAGTCGGTGCTGCGAAGGCTGGGTACTCCAACATTGTTTTCCGCCGCTCGACGTAGCAGTTCCAACATAAGAAAACGAGCCCGGTAGTTACCACCGGATTCAACGAGACCGTCAAATGACTCGAGCCATTCTTTGGTTTCGGCTGGGTCAACGTCAACGTACTGCGTTGGGAGCCCACCTGCGAGGAGTGGTGATCGGGGATTTGGCATGGCAATCGCCTTTCAGTTCTCACTTGCAGGATCGCTGCTAGTGATCGGAGTCGTGCGGCAAGACGAGTAGTGCCCGTTCTGCCGTGGTCCTATCTTCCCGTATGGGAAACTTTCACACTCATTCGCCTCTGAGGTAGATACCGTCGACATCGCCGGGTTTAGCTAGGCTGTCGGGGTGACCTTTGTGACGAACAAGTTGTTAGATCTTTATCCAATCCACTTGCCAAATGGCTCCGATTTGGGTGAACTAGCCCCGTGAGCGTTTCATCCCAAGCCCTGGAACGGGCCACCCGGCTTTCATTTACGGC
>Ga0075467_10001158_pt1 | contig 21838 bp, 28 predicted proteins | sample DEB08_DNA_9_FD_75067 | JGI IMG/M metagenome (GOLD analysis project Ga0075467, IMG submission 75067) | Aqueous microbial communities from the Delaware River and Bay under freshwater to marine salinity gradient to study organic matter... | ecosystem: Environmental > Aquatic > Marine > Coastal ... | reverse complement strand
TGGTAACGGTTTTAATGTTTTTCTTAGGATTTAAGAACGCATTATTTGTAGGATTTGCAATTCCAATGTCTATGTTTATGTCGCTCATGATTCTAGGAGCGATGGGATATACCTTAAATACCATGATTCTTTTTGGATTAATTATGGGACTCGGAATGTTAGTTGATAACGGAATTGTCGTCGTCGAGAACGTTTATCGTTTAATGGAAGACGAGGGGATGTCTCGTGTAGAAGCAGCAAAAAAAGGAATTGGAGAAATTGCATTTCCGATTATTATCTCAACAGTAACGACAGTGGCTGCATTTGTTCCGTTAGGTTTATGGCCAGGTTTATTTGGTCAGTTTATGATTTACTTTCCAATTACATTATCTGTTGTTTTAGGGTCTTCATTAGTTGTAGCCATTTTCTTTAATTCTGTTTTAGTTTCTCAATTTATGACTACGGAAGATAAAGATATGCCTCTTAAAAGAATCATTTTTATCTCTAGTATTGTAGCCGGAATCGGCTTACTAATTTTAATATTTGGAGGCGAATTTAGAGGCTTAGGCTCAGTAATGGTTTTTACAGCAATCATGTTGTGGGTGTATCGATTAATTTTAAGAAAAGCGGCGAATTACTTTCAGAAAAACACCTTAGTTTCTTTAGAGAATTTTTATGAAAGAGTTTTAAAAGGAGCGCTAAAAGGATGGAAACCAATCGCAATTACTTTTGGAACATTTTTACTTTTATTTGCCGCTTTTGCGGGTTTTGGAGCATCGGTAGAAAGTCAACGAACAAAAATTGAATTCTTTCCAGATAACAAACCAAATCAGGTAGTTGTTTATATAGAATATCCGCAAGGGACAGATATTTATAAAACCAATAAAATCACCAAAGAAATAGAACAGAAAGTTTACAGTGTCTTAAATGAAGACACCTATATGGATGGTGATTACAATTATATGGTAGAAAGTTCTGTTTCACAAGTTGGTGAAGGAGCCGGAAATCCTCAAACAGATGGAGGTTCTGCTGCAGAAATGCCACAAAAAGGAAAAATTACAGCTTCTATGCGTCAATATAAATATAGAAGAGGTCAAGATAGTGAAGCCTTACGTCTAAAAGTACAAGCCGCTTTAACCGGAATTTATCCTGGAGTTTTAATTTCTGTTGAAAAAGATGCAAACGGACCGCCAACCGGTTCTCCAATTAATATAGAATTAGAAGGAGACGATTATCAAGAATTAATTGCTGCTGCAGAAAAAATGCGTGTGTATGTCAATACTAGAAATGTACCTGGAGTAGATGAATTAAAAATTGACGTTAACAGAGATAAGCCTTCTATGAGAGTTTTGGTTGATCGAAAAAAAGCAGGTGAATTGGGAGTTGCAACGGGACAAGTTGGGCGACAATTACGAAATGCAATTTTTGGTGCAAAAGCAGGAATTTATAAAGAAGATGGAGATGATTATGATATCAATGTACGTTTTAAATAAGACATCAGGTATAATAAAAGTGCACTTTTTAATCAGAAAATTACCTTTAGAGATAATACAGGTCAGATAAAAGCAGTTCCGGTTTCTGCTATTGCTTCTCAAAGTAATAGTTCTGGATTTAGTGCTATCAAGCACAGAGATACAAAACGTGTTGTTACCGTTTATTCTCAATTAGCTCCTGGTTATGTTGATGCAGCTGCGGTTGTCAATCAAATTAAAGAGGAAATGAAAAATTTTGATGGAATTTCTAAAGACATCAAAATAGATTATACGGGTCAGATTGAAGAACAAAACAAACAACAAGCATTTTTAGGTGGCGCCTTTTTTAAAGGATTGGCATTAATTTTCTTCATTTTAATTTTTCAATTCAACTCTATTTCTAAGCCAACCATCATTATGATTGCTATTTTCTTAAGCTTTATTGGTGTTTTTGGAGGTATTGTGCTAACTGGAAGTTCTTTTGTAATTATGATGACAATGATGGGAATTATTTCTCTCGCCGGAATTGTAGTAAACAACGGAGTCGTCCTCTTAGATTACACCCAATTATTGATTGATAGAAAAAAGGAAACATTAAATCTTGGTGAAAAAGAATATTTGCCAACTCAATATTTATTTGAAAGTGTTGTAAAGGCAGGAAAAGCACGTTTACGTCCGGTATTATTAACAGCAATTACTACCATTTTAGGATTAATTCCTTTAGCAATTGGGTTAAACATCAATTTCTTTACGTTGTTTAGTGAGTTTGATGCGAATATTTATTTTGGAGGAGATAATGTAATTTTCTGGGGACCATTAGCATGGACAGTTATTTATGGTCTTTTTGTAGCAACATTTTTAACGCTAATAGTTGTTCCAATATTATTTTACTTAATCACTCGATTTAAAATGTGGTTACGAGTAAAATTTGCATAAAAACACATTTATTAACTTAAATAAGGGTTGAAGGGTAACATACTTTTTCAACCCTTTTTCTATTTTAGCAGTATGCAGCAAAGAAAAGTTTTTACGGTTGATGAAATTCAAAAGAAATTAGAATACTATTGCGTTTATCAGGATAGATGTCATCAAGAAGTAGAAAAAAAAATGAAGGAATATCAATTAATCCCAGAAGCTAGAGAAAAGATTTTATTGCATTTGATGCAGCATAACTTTTTAAATGAAGAACGATTCTCACAAAGTTTTGCAAGAGGAAAGTTTAGAATTAAAAGCTGGGGCAAACAACGTATTGTTCAAGAATTAAAGTTCAGAAACATTTCTTCTTACAATATTAAAACGGCTCTTAAAGAAATTGATGAGAAGGAATATATAAAAACAATTTATAGGATTACAGAGAATAGAAATAATACAATTTCTGAAACTAATATTTATAAACGTAAGAAAAAGCTAGTAGATTTCTTAATGCGAAAAGGATTTGAAAACGATTTAATTTTTAAAACAGTAAACGAGCTTGTGTCTTAGTTATCTTTCTTTTTAATGGTTTTTTTCTTTTTCAAGGTCTTTTCAGAAATAGATTTTTTCTTTTTAGAAAAATCATCTTTTTGTAACTTAATTTTTTGAGTTCTTTTAAAAAGTTTTTTTTGGATATTTTGCTCAGGTTCTTTGGGCTTTTCAACAATCTCTGTAGTATCATATCTCTCTTTGTTAAAATCGACATCATCTACCGCAGCATCCAATTCTATTTGTTGTATAATCGTATTTATTTTAGAATTCACAGAAGAAAAAGCTTCTAAAACCTTTGTGACTTGATTATCAACCTCTGAGGTTTTTATAGACGGAATAGAAGACATGTCGTACAAACGTAATGTTTCATTGAGTAGTAAATTAAGCCTTGCATTAAAAGCAGGAGTTTCTAAGAATTTAGGTTTGATACTATCATTTAAGCTTTTTGTTAAAAGATTTAATTCCCTAGAATTATTGATGGCATCTTCAGCAGAAATTGTAATATACCTCTTTATAAAAGTCGTAAAGTTTTCATATTCAGTCCAAGCTTCTATTTTTGATTCAAACTTTTGATCAATAGTAATAACATCATCATGTTTCTTAGCTATAGAAGATGCTGGTTTTTCAATTGTTTTTGTAGTCGCAGTTTGAGACTTATTACAAGAGAATAAAAACAAAATCAACATTAAAGAAAATAGGAACCTCATAGTAAAATTTAAGTTCTTAAAAATACATAAAATCCATCACAATTATTAGAATATAAAACAGGAGGGTTTTTCAACGTATTTTACAGATAATTTAATCAATTGTTTTTTATTTATTTGTTTTTTATGAAAAGCTAAATTATTTACCTTTGGTTTTAAGAAAAATATAAATTAAACATGAGTGAAACTATCCTTATTTTAGGAGCAAGCGGTCAAATTGGCGGAGAATTAACAGAAAAGCTTCGCAATATTTATGGAAGCAACCATGTAATTGCCTCTGATATTAGAAATGGAAATGATGCTTTAATGAATTCAGGTCCTTTTGAAATTATTGATGCAACGGATAAAGACGGAATTTTAGCTGTTGTAAAAAAATATAAGGTCACTCAAATTTATCTTTTAGCGGCCATGCTTTCTGCAACAGGAGAACAGTTTCCTCAAAAAGCTTGGGACTTAAACATGTCTTCTTTATTAGCCGTCTTAGACATTGCAAAAGAGAAACATGTTCATCAGGTCTATTGGCCAAGTTCTATAGCGGCATTTGGACCAACGACACCAAAAAACAATACACCACAAAAAACCATTATGGAACCTTCTACGGTCTATGGAATAAGTAAAATTTCTGGAGAGTTTTGGTGTAACTATTATCATGAAAAGTTTGGTGTAGATGTCAGAAGTTTGCGCTATCCAGGAATTATTACTTGGAAAAGTAAACCAGGAGGTGGCACTACAGATTACGCAGTAGACATCTTTTTTAAAGCGATAGAAGAAGGTGCTTACGAATGTTTTTTAGGAGAGAACACTCGTTTACCAATGATGTATATGGAAGACGCTGTTAATGCAACGATTAAACTCATGCAAGCAGATGCAAAAGACATTAAAGTAAGAACCTCTTATAACTTATCAGCCATTGATTTTACACCTAAAGAATTAGCTACCCAAATTCAACAATTTTTACCAAATTTTAAAATCACTTACAAACCAGATTTTAGACAGCAAATTGCGGATAGTTGGCCACAAACTATTGATGATTCTGAAGCCAGAAAAGATTGGAATTGGTCTCACAAATTTGACCTTTCTTCAATGGCAAATGATATTATTAAAAATCTTCAAGCTCAAAAAATCAATAGTTAGAATATTGTAAGTTGGGACTTTAATTTTCGTCTAAAGGTTTTCATAAAGTATAAATTTAATGAAAGACATCATAGAAAACAGCCTAAAAAAAGGGATCTCGTATAAAGCTTATAGATCTTTAGTAAGTGATCTTTTGACTTCAGGTAAATCAACCGGAATAGAACAATCAGAAGCACTTTTAGATTATAGTATGTTAAATGACAGAAGAATGAAGAGGTTAGACAAAACCATTCAACTTTCTGAAGAAACAATCACTACAGCAAAAAGTGTTCAAGAACCTGTTATATGGTTGGTCTTGTCTGAAGGATGGTGTGGAGATGCTGCTCAAACCTTGCCAATTATCAATAAAATTGCGAATCAAAGCGACTTCATTGATTTAAAAATTGTTTTGCGAGATGAAAATGAAGAGTTGATGAATCAGTTTTTAACAAACGGAGGAAAATCTATTCCTAAATTAATAGCGCTTAATAAACATAATGAAGTAATTAATTCTTGGGGACCAAGACCTTCTTTTGCAACAAAAATGGTGAAAGATTATAAAGAAAAACATGGACAATTAGATGCTGATTTTAAGCAAGATTTACAAGTTTGGTACAATAAAGATAAAGGAGCCGATACTCAAAAAGACATGCTTACTTTACTTTAGAAATCTTTATTATATTTTAAAAAATATAGAACCCTTACATTGTACTGTAAGGGTTTTTTCTTTCACTATATTTGCAATATGATTACAGACTTTACATCATTATCTGACGAAGCTAAAATTTGGATATATCCTTCTAGTAGAAAATTTTATACCAATGAAATTGAAGAAATAGATACAAAAATTAAAGCTTTTGTTGAAAGTTGGAAAAAAGAGGCGCAAGATTTTAAATGCTCTTATCAGTTTTTATATAATAGATTTATCATTATTGGTGCTGAAGATGAAACTTCTTCCGTTAGCAATCAAGATATGGATGTTTTAGTTGGATTTATCTTAGAACTACAAAACACCTATGAAGTTGAATTGCTAGATAGAATGAATGTTTGTTTTAAACAAGGAGAATACGTTCAGTATAAGGAATTAAAAGGCTTTAAAAAGTTAGTAAAAAACAAAGCTGTAACCGCTAAAACAATCATCTTTGATAATTTAATCACTAGCAAACACGATTTTGAAAATTACTGGGAAGTTGCCATTGAAGATAGTTGGTATAATCGTTTTTTATAGTTAATAAAAAGAAAAACCAACTCCTAAAGAAATATTATCTAAGCTTCCACCTTCAAAGTTTTTGATCTTTTTTTGGTGATACATAAGTTTAATAACGGGTCTAAACTTACTTCCAGATTCAATTCTCCATCCAATTCCGTAAGCTCTGTAATCACCATCAGAATACCTGTCAGCTAATCGCCATAATCGTCCCGTATTAAAACGTACAAAAAACGCATCATCTTCTCTACTCCAAATATTGTATTGAAATGCTAAATAGGTTGGAATCGTTCCAATAAAATAATCAAAATGATAGTCAAAACCAGCATTAAAACTTATGGCAATTTTCTTTTTAAACTCATAGCCAAAACCAAACCTGAGTAAGACTTCTGAGGGTATAAAGAAGGATTCATCATTGTCATTTCCAAATTCAAAGTTTTCATTAACTCTAAAAGTTAGATTGAAATCTGCATTGATAAAAGCCACTCCATTTTTTTCTTGAGATGTAATAGATTGAAAAATAAATAAGCTAAAAGCAAGAAGTAAAATTTTCTTCATAAAATAGGTTTTGAGATTGGTTTCAAAAACTATTCCATTTCTAATTTCTGGATGAACTCATCAATAGAAAGCGCATTGTCAACTGAAAATTCACCAATTTTTGTTCTTCTTAATTTTGAAAGATGAGCGCCAGAATTTACCGATAAACCAAAATCATAGGCTAAAGATCTAATATAAGTTCCTTTACTGCAGATAATTTTAAAGTCAATTTTTGGAAGTATTTTGTTGGTAAGTTTAAATTCTTCAATGGTTACCTTTCTTGATTGTATTTCTGTAGTCTCTCCTTTTCTAGCCAATTCATATAAGCGTTTTCCGTCTTTTTTGATGGCAGAGAAAATTGGAGGTTTTTGATCAATTTCACCTAAGAAATTCTTTGTTGCTTCAGTTAAAATATCTTCCGTAATATGTTCTATAGGAAACGTTCCGTTAACCTCGGTTTCTAAATCATAACTGGGAGTGGTTGCACCTAAAGTAAATGTTCCTGTATATTCTTTAATCTGACCTTGATATGTATTAATGTTTTTAGTTTCTTTCCCTGTGCAAATAATTAATAAGCCTGTAGCTAGAGGATCTAAAGTTCCAGCATGACCCACTTTAATTTTTTTGAGTCCAAATTTTTGTTTGATATGCCATCTGATTTTATTGACAGCTTGAAAAGAAGTCCATTCTAAAGGTTTGTCAATCAATAAAACTTGACCATTTAAGTAATCTTCAACTTTCATTAGGATGCAGAAACAGAATAAATAATAGCAATAAGACCCACAACTGCACAGTAAATTGCAAAGTAAGTAAGTTTGCTTTTCTTTACGAGTGCTATCATCCATTTACAAGCGACTAAACCTGCAATAAAGGCAGCGAAAAAACCAACAATCATTGGTGTAATTTCTGTTGAAGCAACATTAATTTCTCCACCAGAAATATCTTTAATTACTTTTCCAACAATTAATGGAACGACCATTAAAAAAGAGAATTTTGCTGCTTTTGTTCTGTCAATTCCTAATAAGACGGAAGTAGAAATTGTTGCCCCAGATCTAGAAATTCCAGGTAAAATTGCAATCGCTTGTGAAACTCCAACAATGATTGCATTTAAAAAAGTAACATTTTTAGTCGTGTCTTTTGCTTTATCAGCCAATAGTAGTAGCAAGGCGGTTATAAACAACATAAATCCAACAAGCAGCACTTGTCCTCCAAACAAAGTAGTTAATTCTTCTTCAAAATAGAGTCCAATAAAAACAGTTGGAATCATAGAAACAATAATCTTTAGTGAGAATTGAGTTTCTTCATTCCATTGAAATTTTAATAATCCGGCAAAAATTTCTATGATTTCTTTTCTAAAAATAACAATAGTACTTAATGCCGTAGCAAAATGTAAAACAATAGTAAAAGCTAAACTTTCTTCTGGAATAGAGTTGTCTCCTAATATGGCTTTTGCTAATTCTAAATGTCCGCTAGAGGATACAGGTAAGAATTCGGTAAGACCTTGGATTATTCCAAGAATTACAGCTTCAATTGAATTCATTCTTATTTTTTAGGATTTAAAAGAATTGCATAAATCTCAATTCCCAAACCAATAATTACTAAGGTTGGTGCTAAACGAATCCTTTGAAAATTATAGATAGCTTCGTTAAAAACAGCAGGATCATCACTTCCTCCACCCGCCATTAGAATAAATCCTAAAGCAATAAAAGCTAAGCCGATAAACATAAAGATGTAGTTTTTCTTTCCGAAAAGAAACTCTGGTTTTGAAGTGTTATTTTCTGTACTCATATGTTTAATAATATAATTCGTCTGTTTGTAAATTTAAAAAACGTTGAGTAGCAAAAAAGGTACTCAACCAAGTTATCATAAAAGAAATAATTAGAACTCCGCCTCCAAGATATGCTAAAGTAATATAATCTTTTAGTAATTGTAATGTTGGGATTTTTTGATCTAAATAATAAATCACAAAAGCCAACCCCAGTAAAGATATGAACGCTCCAAAAAAGCCTAACCGTATACTACTCCAAATAAAAGGTCTTCTTATAAAGCCTTTTGTTGCTCCAACCATTTGCATGGTTTTGATGTTAAATCGTTTTGAATAAACAGAAAGACGTATAGAACTGTTGATTAAAATCATTGCAATTAACCCAAAAAAAGAACTGATAATTAATAGCCAAAAACTCATTTTCTGAATATTCTTGGTCAAGAAAGTAACTAACGGTTTGTCATAAGTCACCTCAAATACAAAGGCATTTTTTTGAAATCTATCAGAGATTTCTAGCATCTTTTCTGGATTTACAAAATCTGGGTTTAAATAAATATCGATGCTGTTTTTTAAAGGATTCGTTCCTAAATAACTTACAAAATCTTCTCCTAAATCTTTGCTGTAAAATTTAGCAGCTTCTTCTTTAGATATAAAAACAATTTCTCTTGTAAAATCTTCTTTCAGTAAAGAAGCTCTTAAGTTTTCTATTTGTTTTTTTGAAGTATCATTTTTTAGAAATAAGGTTATTACTACTTCTTCTTTAAAATGATTCGCAACTTGAGTAGATTTCAGCAATACAAGTCCAAGAATCCCAACCATAAATAAGACCAAAGCAATACTAATTACTACAGAAAAGTAAGAAGAACGCAGTCGACGTTTTTGATAAGAATCAAACTTAGATGACATAGGAATCAATTAGTAATAGGCTTGCAAGATACAAAAATTAAGAGGCAACTATTTTGTTAAAAATTAGTCAATTTCTTGACAAAGTTCTATTAAAACCCCGTTGGTAGATTTTGGATGTAAAAAAGCCACAAGTTTGTTGTCGGCTCCTTTTTTTGGCGTTTCATTTAAAACAATAAATCCTTCACCTTTAAGTCGAGCTATCTCTGAAACAATATCTGTTACAGCAAACGCAATATGATGAATTCCTTCTCCTTTTTTATCAATAAATTTTGCAATCGGACTATCAGGGTTTGTAGCTTCTAGTAGTTCTATTTTATTTGGACCCGATTTAAAAAAAGAAGTTTTCACTCCTTCGCTAGCAACTTCTTCAACTTTATAATGAGGTGTTCCAAAAAGACCTGCAAATAATTTATTAGAAGTTTCTAGGTCTTTTACCGCGATTCCGATGTGTTCTATTTTATCCATCTATTTAAAAAGAATATGTAGTTGATCTTCAAAGAAGATCTAATGAGATAATATTTTACGTTTCTGTGAGACTCAAAAGTAAGGAATGTTTTGGGATTTATTGTAGATTTGCAGCATGGAAGAAACGAATAGACAGCGAAAAATAGCTGGTGTTTTACAAAAAGATTTGGTAGATGTTTTGCAAAAAGCAGCTCAAGAAGGAATGCAAGGTGTTATCATCTCGGTTTCTAAAGTTACTGTGACTCCAGATTTGGGTGTTGCAAAAGTTTATTTGAGTGTTTTTCCTTCTGAAAAAAGAAAGGAAATTATTGAAGGGGTCAAATCTAATGCGCCATTAATTCGTCATGAATTAGCAAAAAGAACTCGTAATCAACTAAGAAGAATGCCAGAATTATCATTTTTTGGAGATGATTCTTTAGATTATATAGAAGAGCTAGATAAATCCTTACGTGGTGAAGATGAAAATCCAATCAAAAATCCAGATTTATTGCCAAGACGTAAAAAACAATAATTTAATTCTCCTTGAATTTCCCATTATACATAGCTAAAAGATACCTGTTTGCTAAGAGTGGGAATAACGCAATTAACATCATTACCATTATAGCTTCTATTGGGGTTGTTGTAGGAACTGCCGCTTTATTTATTATCCTTTCTGGTTTTTCGGGTTTACGAACTTTCAATTATTCATTGTTAGATATTTCAGACCCTGATATTAAAATAACGGCAACTAAAGGGAAAACTTTTATTTATACTGATACTTTACAAAATGTCATTGAAAACAATACAGACATCGCTGCTTTTTCTAAAGTCATCGAAGAACGAGTTTTTTTAAAAAATGGCGAAAAACAACAAATAGCTTCTGTAAAAGGAGTTGATTATAATTACATTAATGTTGTAAAGTTAGACTCAGCCATTCAAGTAGGAACTTGGTTAGAAAAAGAATATCCAAACACCAGCGTTATTGGAAATAGTTTGTCTTATAAGCTATCTGCAGGAGTTGCCAGCTTTGGTGAAACCTTACAGATTTTAGTTCCAAAAACAGGAACAGGATTTTTAAATCCTGCGAGTAGTTTTAGAAGTATTGATACTCAAATTACAGGAACTTATTACGGAACAGAAGAGTTTGAAAATAAATATGTGTTTGTTTCAAATGCGCAAGCACAGCAATTATTAAATTATCAAGACAATCAATTTACGGGGATAGAAATAAAGCTACAATCTAATGTGAATGCGGATGATTTTTCAGAAAAAATCCAACAACAATTAGGCGAAAATTATAGAGTTCAGACTAAAGCGCAACTAAACGAACTCTTTTATAAAGTCATTAATACAGAGAATTTTGTGTCTTACCTTATTTTTACATTGATTGTAATTATTGCGATGTTTAATGTAGTTGGGTCTATTATTATGATGATTATTGATAAAAAGAAAAATCTAAAAACTATCCTAAATTTAGGAGCTACATTGTCTGAGATAAAAAGAATTTTTGTACTTCAAGGATTTTTATTGACGATTGCAGGAATGACGATTGGATTAATAGTATCTATGATTGCTGTTGCCATTCAAGAACAGTTTGAGGTTTTTATGATAACTTCTTCAATTCCGTATCCCGTGGAATTAAAAATTTCTAATTTACTTATTGTAATTGCTACCATTTCTGTATTAGGTTTCTTGGCAGCAAAAGTTGCAAGTAGCAGAATTTCTACCAATTTTATTGATAAATAAAGAGTAATAAAGCGCTCTTACAATGGTAAAGAACATTTTCCAATAATAACATCATTAGAAGCATCTTCAATTGTTTTGTTTTTAAAATTCTCAATAAGCCTTGTTCTTACTGGATTCATGCTTTTATGAAGAGGGCAAGGATTATTATGATCGCAATCTTCTAAACTTAACATACATGAGTTAAATTTTTCATTTCCGTCGATTACCTCAATGATATCCATAATTGATTTTTCTTTATTCTTTTTTCTTAAATAGAAACCACCTTTAGGTCCTCTTGTAGAAGATATAATATGCTGTTTAGATAATTTTTGCAAGAGTTTTGCAATATATGCTTTAGGAACATTGATAGGCGTAGCGATATCCTTAACCATTGCTTTTTCATTTTCATTTGTATGAACTGCTAAATATAACACAGCTTTTATAGCATATTTTGAAGATTTTGATATCATATTTTATAGAGTAATTTTATGTCAAATATAAAAAAGATATTTTTATCTTAAATATGATTTTTATCATATTTTTTCGAAAGATATGAGCATAACTTTGTTTAACAAAATCAACAAATATGAAAACAACACTAAAACTATCAATTCTTTTATTTGCCTTTATTTTAACAAGTTGCGGTAATAAAAAAGATGAGTACAAACCTTCTTATAGTAAGAAATCAGTTACCACAGTTGATAAAACTCCAGCTTCAAAAAAAATAGATTTAACAAATAAAGGAGTTGGTCCAATTAAATCTATTGAATTGACTGCCGAAATAAATCAAGAAATGGTTACTAAAGGCGCAGAATTGTTTAAGAAACTATGTACAGCTTGTCATAGAGCAAATAAGAAATTTATTGGGCCTTCTCCACAAGGAATTTTAGATAGAAGAGCTCCTGAATGGGTAATGAATATGATTTTGAACCCAAATGAAATGGTTCAAAAAGATCCTTTAGCGAAACAATTGCTTATTGAGTTTAATGGTTCGCCAATGGCAAATCAAAACTTATCAGAAGAAGATGCAAGAGCAGTTTTAGAATATTTCCGAACTTTAAAATAATACAAGATGAAAACAATTTACAAACTATGTTTTGTTGCACTTTCTTTGTTGGTTTTTACAGCGTGTAAAACGGATGGTAAAGAATCAAAGACAAACTCAACAAGTACATCTACAGAAAAAGACAAATCAGGTCAAGCTTTTATAAAAGATGATGGGTCAACACCCAACATACTTCAAATAGCGATTGGTTCTAAAGATCATACGACTTTGGTTGCTGCTGTTCAGGCAGCTGAATTAGAAAACGCATTAGTTAATGCAGGACCTCTAATGGTTTTTGCGCCTACAAATGAAGCGTTTGACGCATTGCCAGAAGGAACCGTAGAAAATCTACTAAAACCAGAAAACAAGAATGTTTTAGCTGATATTCTAAAGTACCACGTTACTCCAGGAAATTATTCAAAAGATTTCCTAAAGAATTTTAAACGAATCGGACAAGCTAATAACGGTTATGTGAAAATAGAAGTAAAAAACGGAGAACCTATAATTGGTGGCGCTAAAATTATTGCAAGTATAAAAGCGGGTAATGGAATTATTCACGTAATCGACAAGGTTCTTTTACCACCATCAAAAGAATAGAACACAAATCAAAATTAACAAATATGAAAACACTTATTAAATCAACAGTTATACTAGCAAGCATATTGATTGCTTTTACTAGTTGTAACAATAGTTCAAACACTAATGGAGCACTTTCAAATAGTGCTGCAGAAAAAGTGTATGTAGCTCCTGGACAACATGATGAGTTTTATGCCTTTATATCTGGAGGATATAGTGGTAATTTAACAGTCTACGGATTACCGTCAGGAAGAATGTTTAAAGAAATCCCTGTATTCTCTCAATTTCCAACATCTGGATATGGTTACTCTGAAGAGACAAAACCAATGTTAAATACTTCTCATGGATTTATCCCTTGGGGAGATTCTCACCATCCAGATATTTCACAAACTAATGGAGAAATTGACGGTCGTTTCATTTTTATCAATGAAAATAATACCCCAAGAATTGCAAAAATCGACCTAAAAACTTTTGAGACTACTGAAATTATTGAGGTGCCTAATAGTGCTGGTAATCATAGTTCATCATTTGTAACAGAAAATACAGAGTATGTCGTTGCAGGAACACGTTTTTCTGTTCCAATTCCACAACGAGATATGCCGATCAAAGACTATAAAGGTAATTTTCAAGGTGCTTTATCTTTTATTAGCGTTGCACCAGAAACTGGTAATATGGATATAAAATTTCAAGTTCTTATGCCAGGTTTTAACTATGATTTAGCACACCCAGGACGTGGTGCTTCTCATGGTTGGTTCTTCTTTTCTACTTATAATACAGAAGAAGCTAATACACTTCTTGAAGTTAATGCTTCTCAGAATGATAAAGATTTTATTGCGGCGATAAACTGGAAGAAAATTGAAGAATATGTAAATAATGGTGGAGGTAAAATGATGCCTGCTAATTACGCACATAATGTTTATAATGATGATACTCATACTGCTACTTCTAATATGATAAAAGAGGTTCGTGTTGTAAATCCATCAGAAGTACCTGGAGCAGTATATTTATTGCCAACTCCGAAATCACCTCATGGTTGTGATGTAGATCCTTCTGGTGAGTATATTATAGGGAATGGTAAATTATCTGCTAATTTAACGGTACACTCTTTTACTAAAATGTTAGATGCGATTAAGAATAAAAAGTTTGCTGGAGATGCATACGGTATTCCAATTTTAAACTTTGAAGATGTTTTAGCAGGAGTTGTAGAGCAAGCAGGTTTAGGACCACTTCATACAGAGTTTGATGGGAAAGGAAATGGATATACAACCTTCTTTATTTCCTCTGAGGTTGTAAAATGGAAACTAGGAACTTGGGAGGTTTTAGACAGACAGCCTACTTTTTATTCTGTAGGACACTTAACTATTCCTGGAGGAAACTCTAGAAAACCTCAAGGTAAATATATGTTTGCAATGAACAAAATAACAAAAGACCGTTATTTACCAACTGGACCAGAACTAGAACATAGTGCTCAACTATATGATATTTCAGGTGATAAAATGGAATTACTTTTAGATTTTCCAACACACGGAGAACCTCATTACGCAGCAGCAATGCGAGCGGATATTATTAAAAAACGTTCTCAGAAAATCTATAATCTAGAAGAAAACATGCACCCTTTTGCTGCTAAATCTGATAGTGAAACCAAAGTAGTAAGAAAAGGAAGTGAAGTTCATATTTACATGACTACAATCAGAAGTCACTTTTCTCCAGATAATATTGAAGGAGTTAAAGTAGGAGATAAAGTTTATTTTCATATCACAAATCTAGAGCAAGATTTTGATGTCCCTCATGGTTTTGCGATGATAGGTCAAAATACTTCAGAGATATTAATTATGCCTGGACAAACTAAAACCTCTATTTGGGAACCTAAACAAGTTGGCGTTTGGCCATTCTATTGTACCGATTTTTGTTCTGCATTACATCAAGAAATGCAAGGGTATGTTAGAGTATCTCCTGCAAACTCAAGCTTAAAATTATCTTGGGCTTTAGGAGAAGATTTTTAGAAAACAAATTAAGGAGAATTTTATTTTTAGTGTTTGTTCTCCTAAAAAAGGCGGGAGTTGCGAGAGACTCTCGCCTTTTAAATACTAAACAACTATAAAAGTTAGATTCATGAAATGAGCCATAATAATTCTCAATACCAACCAAGATGTTATTTGCGAATTCCATCTGACAACTAAAAAACAATAAATATCAACAGATGAAAAGATCAAACATTACAATGCTAGTTGCAGTGCTATTACCTTTAGGGTTGTTTCTTTTTCCATTGTGGAATATTACTTTAGAAGCTCCACAATACCCTACGCCTCTAGGGATGAATATTCATATTAATGATTTTTCTGATGCACATCCTCATGATATTAAAAACATCAATTTGATGAACCATTACGTTGGTATGAAATACATTCCAGATGCAATACCCGAATTTAAAATTTTCCCTTTAGGTATTATTATAACATCATTCATTGGATTGTTCATCGCATTTAAAGGAAACTATAAATGGTTTTTAGCTTGGTTTATTTTAATGGTTGTTTTAAGTTCTGCAGGGATTTATGACTTTTATTTATGGGAACATGATTATGGACATAATCTAGATCCAAAAGCTATTATGAAATTTACGAACCCAGATGGAACCGTAATGGGTTTTCAGCCTCCGCTTTTTGGAACTAGAAAGATTTTGAATTTTACGGCTCATTCATACCCTCGCTTAGGAGCTATTTTTTTAGGACTCGGAATAGCAACATCCTTCTTTGCTTATTTTTTGGGAAAGAAAGAGCGAAAGCTTTACTAAAAAGAGAACTAGAAAACTAAAACACTAAAAATGCAAACACTAAAAAATTACTTTGGCATCTTTATCATGCTTATACTTATCGGTTGTAATACTTCGCCAAAAGCAATAAACTATGGAGATGATGGTTGTCACTTTTGTAAAATGACGATTGTTGATAAGGTTCATGCAGCTGAAGTTGTTACTAAAAAAGGAAAGGTATATACCTTTGATGCTACAGAATGTATGGTAAATTTCATTAAAGATTTCGAGAAATCAAGCATCCATCTTTATTTATCTAACAACTACACGCAGCCAGAATCTTTAATAGATGCAACTGAAGCTACATTTTTAATTACTGAAAATATTCCGAGTCCAATGGGAGCTTATTTAACAGCTTTTAAGTACAAAAAAGACGCTATAAAAACACAAGCTGACAAAGGAGGTTCTTTATATTCTTGGAATGAATTGCTAATCCATTTAAAATAATAGGCCCATGTACACAATTAATAACGCCATCAATTTGACTAAAGTCAAGGGATTGAACGCATCTAAGCTATTAGATATTTCTGCTACTGAAGTGCTTCATATTTCTTTAGAAAAAGGAGGAACCTTTCCAACTCACACATCTCCAACAGATGCTCATTTGATTTTATTGGAAGGTGTAATAACTTTCTTTATAGAAGACCAAGAATTTGAAATACAGAAACATCAAGTTTTTGATTTTGAAAAGAACAAAGAGCATCATTTGAAAGCTCATAAAGATTCAAAATTTCTAATTATTAGATAATGAAACTTCTCTGGCAACATCGTATTCTTTTCTTCTTTTTGTCAACTACTTCTTTTGTTTTTTCTCAAAAGATAAATGTTTGTAATGATTGTAAAATAACGTCATTAAAAGAAGCGATTGCTATTGCTAAAGATTTTGACAGCATTTTAGTGAAAAAAGGAACCTATAAAGAATACAATATTGTTATTGATAAACCTCTTACAATTATCGGTGAAAATTACCCAGTGATTGATGGAGAATTAAAAGGCGAAATCATTACAATCATTTCAGATAATGTTACCGTTGATGGCCTGTTTATTATTAATGTAGGAACTAGTTATACATCAGATTATGCTGCTATTCGTGTAAGAAAAAGTAAAAACTTTGTGATTCAAAATCTTGTTCTTGAAAAATTGTTCTTCGGAATTTACATAGAGAAATCAAGAGATGGTAAAGTATACCATAATAAAATTATTGGCGATGCAGTACAAGAATATAATTCAGGAAATGGAATTCAATTATGGTACAGTAAAAATATTGTTATTGAACATAATTATATAGAGCATGTCCGTGATGGAATCTATCTAGAATTTTCTGATGATTGTTTAATTAAAAATAATGTGAGTGCAGAAAACTTGCGTTATGGTTTACACTTTATGTTTTCAAATAATGATATCTACCAAGACAATACTTTTGAAAATAATGGTGCAGGTGTAGCAGTAATGTTTTCAAAAAAAATAAAAATGTTGAACAATGTTTTTAAAGAAAATTGGGGAACAGCATCTTACGGAATGCTTTTAAAAGAAATTAATGATGCTGAAATTATTGGAAATACTTTTGAGCAGAATACAATAGGAATTAATACTGAAGGATCCAACAGAATTATCTATAAGAACAACAATTTTATTAGTAATGGTTGGGCAATTAAAGTTAGAGGAGCTTGTTATGGAAATCAATTTTTAGCGAATAACTTTTTATATAATTCTTTTGATATTTCCTACAATAGTAAAGTAAATGACAATGTTTTTAATAAAAACTATTGGAGTAATTATACAGGGTATGATTTAGATAAAAATGGTATTGGAGATGTTCCTTATAGGCCTGTAAAATTGTTTTCATACATCGTAAATAGAACACCAGAAACTATTGTTTTGTTGCGCAGTTTGTTTGTTGACATTATCGATTTTTCTGAAAAAGTATCTCCAGTTTTTACACCAGATAATCTTTTAGATAATAACCCTTCTATAAAAAAAATAACATGGTAGTAATTCAAGATCTATATAAAAAATTTGGTAAAAATCAAGTGTTAGGCGGTGTAGATTTAAAAATCACTGAGCCAGGAATTTTCGCAGTCTTGGGTCCCAACGGATCTGGAAAAACTACTTTAATTAAATCCATTTTAGGAATGGTAATTCCTGACAAAGGAGAAATTACGGTACTTGAAAAAAACATTAAAAGAAATTCAGCTTACAGATATCAAATTGATTATTTGCCACAGATAGCTAATTTCCCGAGTAATTTAAGAGTGAAAGAATTGATTAAAATGATCAAAGATTTGCGAGGAAATACAAGCAATGATCAAAAATTAATAGCACTCTTTAAACTAGAACCTTTTTTAGATAAAAAATTAGGAAATCTATCAGGAGGCACAAAACAAAAAGTGAATATTGTACTAACATTTATGTTTGATAGCCCATTGATAATTCTAGATGAACCAACCACCGGATTAGATCCTATTGCATTAATTCGATTAAAAGAGCTAATTAAAGATTCTAAAGAAAACGGAAAAACGATTCTAATTACTTCTCATATTATGAGTTTTGTTGAAGAAATCTCTGATGAAATTGTCTTCCTTTTAGAAGGGGAAATATACTTTAAAGGAAGTATTTTAGAATTAAAAACAAAAACTAACCAGGAGGATTTTGAACACGCAATCGCATCCATATTAATAGAAAACCATGTTTAAAATTCTAAAATATAGTTTTTATGACTTAATGCGTAGTCGTTGGAGTTATGTGTACTTTACGTTCTATTTATTACTAGCAGCCGTTCTTTTGTTTCTAAATAATGATTTGTCAAAAGCAGTAATTACATTAATGAATGTGATTATTGTTTTGGTGCCATTAATAGGAACAATTTTTGGAGTAATGTATTACTACAACTCTAAAGAATTTACAGAGTTATTATTGGCGCAACCGATAAAGCGTTCTTCGATTTTTTTAGGTCAATATTTGGGAGTTGCTATTTCTTTATCAATGAGTTTAATTTTAGGTTTAGGAATTCCTTTTATACTCTATGGATTATTTAAATCTAATGCTATTTGGAATTTTTCTTTGTTATTAATAACAGGAACTTTCCTTACATTTATTTTTACCGCGCTTGCATTTAATATTGCCTTGTCTAACGAAAATAAAATTAAAGGATTTGGTTATGCAATTTTACTTTGGTTGTTTTTAGCAATCATTTATGATGGACTTTTCCTGATGACTTTAATCCTTTTTGAAGAATATCCTTTAGATAAATTATCACTTGTAGGCACCATGTTAAATCCTATAGATTTATCTAGAACTCTTATTTTATTAAAATTAGATATTTCTGCATTATTAGGATATACAGGCGCTGTGTTTAAACAATTTTTTGGTACTAACTTCGGACTGTTTATTTCTTTTTTTATGCTAATTGTATGGGTGATTCTTCCTGTGACAAGAATTGTTTTTAAATCAAAAAAGAAAGATTTTTAAAAAGTTAAAAAACTAACCAATTTCTGGAATCATAGCGTTTCCAAACTTGTTTTGCACTTCATCAAAAGCAGCAAACACATCTTTTGGATCATCTGAAGTCACCATTTTTAAACGATGTTCTTTAAAATGAGGAATTCCTTTAAAGTAGTTGGTGTAATGTCTTCTGGTTTCTACAACCCCTAAATGTTCACCTTTCCAATCAATAGCCATTTGTAAATGACGACGCGCCATCTCAGTTCTTTCACCAATGGTTGGCCCGGCAAGATGTTCGCCTGTTTCAAAATAATGCTTTACTTCATTAAAAAACCAAGGATATCCAATAGAAGCTCTCCCAATCATGGCTCCGTCTAAACCATAGACATCGCGCATTTCTTTTGCTTTTTCAGGCGTAGTAACATCGCCATTTCCAAAAACAGGAATGTGCATTCTTTGGTTGTTTTTTACTTCAGCAATGGGTTTCCAATCGGCATTTCCTTTGTACATCTGCGCACGTGTTCTACCATGAATGGAAATGGCTTTACAACCCACATCTTGTAATCGCTCGGCAACTTCTACAATTCTAATAGAATCGTGATCCCAACCCAAACGCGTTTTTACAGTGATTGGTAACTTGGTGTGTTTAACCATGGCTTCTGTAAGTGAAACCATTAAGTCAATATCTTTTAAAATTCCTGCACCTGCACCTTTAGAAACCACTTTTTTTACAGGACAACCAAAGTTGATGTCAATAATATCTGGATTCGATTTTTCAACAATTTCGATGGTCTTTAACATCGAATCTAAATTGGCTCCAAAAATTTGAATTCCAACTGGGCGTTCTTTTTCGTAGATATCTAATTTGATAAGACTCTTTGCAGCATCACGAATTAAACCTTCCGAAGAGATAAACTCGGTATACACAACATCGGCTCCGTTTTCTTTACACAAAGCACGAAAAGGAGGATCACTAACATCTTCCATAGGAGCTAAAAGCAAAGGAAAATCAGATAGTTCTATGTTGTCTATTTTTACCATTCGGCAAATTTAGTGCTTTCTTCACAAACAAAAAAAGCTTCCATAAAGGAAGCTCTTTTTCTTTTTCATAAGTCATTTTTAGAAGACTCTTACAATGTTAAATCCGAATAAAATATCTCCTTCAGCATTGTTAATGAAACCAGGTTCATTTGTAGATTGTGCGTTTGTAAATAACAATTGAAATACATGTCCTCCAGTTTCAATATCTAAACCAAAAGCGTATGAGTTATCAAAAGGAGATCCATCAGGTCTACTCATATTATATACATATTCTGCATTAAGACTCATACGTTTACTGATTTTATAACGACCTCCAAATCCCATAGCAAACTGATTGTGATTTGCTTCTGGAAGAACATTTAAATTCTGTAAATTTTCTCTAACATACGTTGGTGCAATTTGAAAAGAAAAGTTTTTAGAAAATCGTCTAGAAACTAATAATTGTGTTGCATAACTATTTCTATCATTGGATTCTAAAGCAGGAAAAATAGTTTCATCAATTAAAGTGTTTCTATTAATAGTAGTATATCCTACGATATTAAATGGCATTTTGCTTGATTGTCTAGCCAAACGAACTTTTGCTGAAGCGGCAAACGTTCTGTTATATGATTCTCTACTAAGACTAAACTGTACACCTTCCCAAAAACTATATAAGAGTTGAATTTTAGTGTTGGCTTCGTCTAATCCTAAAAAGGTGTCAAAGCCTTCTTTTAATGCTCCAAAACGGTGGGAAACAATTAAATAGAAATCTCCTTTATCTGCCATTTTAGTCGATTGAAGATTTCCAATTTTCATTGCTTTAAAAGCAGGTAATTCATAAGACGTGTCAACAGAATCATCAACTAATTCGCTGAGTAAATCATCTTGTGCCGTTACATTTGATAAAACAAATAACGATGCACAAAAAATAAGTAGGTGTTTTTTTAACATGGTTGGGTTGATTATTGAATGATACATTGATCTAATTTTAATTCTTCTAACAAATCGTCATATCCGATGACTCTTCCTTTTAGAGAAATTTGGTTGTTTTGTATTAATGTTTTTGCAATAGTAGTGTCTCTTAGCTGACAATAGATACTAGATGAAAGAATGAATCCTTTATCATCTAGGTTAGTAATTTCTCCAGAAATGACAACAATCTTATCTTGCCACTCGGCCGCGTTCTCTTGTATTTTGGCAAGTAGCTCATCAGAAGTTCCGGTAAAGTCTACTTTTTTACTTTCTATTTTAGCAGGAGCTTGCATAGAATACTTATAAACCACAACAACACTAACTGCTATAAGTAAGATGGCGGCAACAATGATTTTACTTTTTTTCGATAAACTCATAGTCTAGAGAGATGTTAATGGTTCCTGCTATTTTTTTACTAACGATTTTTGGAATCTTGATTTCAAAATCTTCTGGCTTCACACCAAATGAAGCTTGTAATCTTAATTTATCGCCTTGCTTTGTAAATTTAGCGAGTGTAGTAACTTCTTTTTTTACACCTCTAACAGTTAAAATTCCCTTGAGTGTATATTCTTTAGAATCTGAGATTTCTGATAGGTTAAAACCTTCAATTTTTCCTTTAAAAGTAGCTTTAGGAAACTTATTAGAATCCATATAATTTT
>Ga0075467_10001157_pt1 | contig 21852 bp, 22 predicted proteins | sample DEB08_DNA_9_FD_75067 | JGI IMG/M metagenome (GOLD analysis project Ga0075467, IMG submission 75067) | Aqueous microbial communities from the Delaware River and Bay under freshwater to marine salinity gradient to study organic matter... | ecosystem: Environmental > Aquatic > Marine > Coastal ... | reverse complement strand
GGAGACATCGCGCGCGCGCTGGCGATAGTGATCGATGGTCTGACGCGTCATGGAGCTGCGCGTTTCATCGAGAACACTGAGACCCAGTGCTGCGGCCATGGTATCGACAGATTCAATCATAATGTCAAATGCGGAGACTGGATCGTCGATATCATCCAGCGCCATAAATAGCGTGACACCGGGCGTGGTTATCTGATCGATGGTTTTCAAATCAAAGGTTCCAGGGTTGACCAGATTGGCCATGCTAAAAAGCACTTCGCCAGAACCGTCTTCATGCAGATGGCGTTGGAATATTTTTAATTCACCATAGCGAAGCCCGACATTCAAGGCCGCTTCTTGTAGTTGCTGACCACTAATCGTCTCACCCTTTGCCGCCATCAGGTGCATAACTAATATTTGCTGCTGCGCAACCTGAGTTTTTTCGCGCTTTGGTTTAGCCGAGCTCGCGGCAGGTGGTTTTGCCATTGCTGGCTTATCGATCAGGTCAAACTGCTCTTGCTTGGGCTGATTAAAACCAAAGTCGGGTTTGTTATTGAGCACGCGACGTAAATTTTCCTCGACCTGCTGAATATCTTTTTCGTCTCTGATGCCGACCAGTCGCGAACCGCCTGAGGGAAATTGACTGTCATTCAAGGGATCGTCAATCTCATCACCGCGGGCGCTTTTCTGTAATTTGCGCGAGGACATGTGCAAATTTTCATAGCGATTGTGCTTTATACGTCGAGCGCCATCGAGAACCAGCGCCAGAAATACCAGCACCCCTACAGCGATTAACACTTCCCTTGGACCAATTACATCCATATCTATACTTACTCAGATAAATATCAAATTTCTACGCTGGAAGCCTGCTTTTCAGCGAGTCCAGCTGACCTTTTTACTCTTGCGCAATTATCAGGCATCGGCCAATTCGGCGGCCTGATTAACATCAACACTGACCAGGCGCGAGACGCCAGGTTCATGCATGGTCACACCCATCAGCTGATTGGCCGCTTCCATGGAAATCTTATTATGCGTGATAAAGATAAACTGTACCTGATCAGACATCTCTTTCACCATTGCCGCATAGCGACCAACATTGGCATCATCCAACGGCGCATCGACTTCGTCAAGCATACAGAAAGGCGCCGGATTAAGCCGGAAAATAGCAAATACCATGGCAATCGCAGTCAACGCCTTTTCACCGCCTGACAGCAGCTGAATCGATGCATTCTTTTTACCCGGCGGCCGCGCCATCAGCGTGACGCCGGTATCGAGCAGATCGTCGCCGGTCATCTCAAGATAGGCATGTCCACCACCAAAGAGTTTCGGGAACAGCTCCTGAATATGTTTGTTGACCAACTCAAAGGTCTCTTTGAAGCGGGTGCGCGTTTCACGGTCAATCTTTTGAATCGCCGTTTTCAAGGTATTCATTGCTTCTTCAAGTTCGGCGTTTTGAGTATCGAGATAATCTTTGCGTTCAGACTCAATTTTGTACTCGTCAATGGCGGCCAGATTAATCGGCCCGAGGCGCTGAATACGGTTGCCAATCAACTGCAGCTGCTCTTCCCAGTCGCGCATATCAGCATCGTCCGTCAGATTCTCCAGCAGGGTCTCCAGATCGGCGTTTTTGTCGCTAATCTGCTCCTCGATGGTGCGACTCAATGTCGCAATTTCCTGAGCGGCGATACGCTGAGTTTCCAACTTGCCACGCACCTCTTGCAGCTGATCCTCGAGTTCGCTGCGCAGCTTTTCATGCTCGCGCATCGCGTGATCAACCTCGTCCATTGCCACTCGAGCTGTATTCAACTCACTCTCAATGCCGAGCCTTAACTCGAGTTTTTCTTCCAACTCGAGCTGGTATTTATCCGACGGGTCATCTTTGATATCAAAGGCTTCGCGCAGCTGAGTGCGGCGTTCTTGAAGTCTCGCCACCTGCACTTTCAAACGCTCAATACCCTCGAGAATAGAGCTCAACTGGGTGCTGAGAGAGCCTTCACGCACCGCCAAATCATGGCGCTGATCGCGATCTTGGCGAGCCTGTTGACGCACCTCATCGAGTTGCTCGCGGAACCCGTCGCGCTGTTCAACCAAATGTTCGCGACGCTCGGTGTCGGCTTCCATCTTTTCGATAGACTGCTGCAGTAACTGGCGCGCCTCAGCCAAATTTTCCTGTTCCAGTAGCTGTTGCTGGTGAACCTCTGCCAGTTCTTTTTCCGCCCGCTCTTTACGCGCATTAAGCTGTTCAATCTGTACCTTGTAACCACTGAGCTTAGAGCGCAGATCGGCATAACCGCTCTGCTGCTCGGCAACACTGGCAGCTATTTCCTGACGCTGTGCCTCGAGCATATGAAGCTGAGTTTCATTAGTCTGACGCTGAGTTTCCAGCTCGCTGATTTGCTTGTCGAGCGCCTGCTTCTGCTCATCTATACTGGTCAGCTCCTGCTTGCGCTTGAGCACACCCGCTGTGGCATCTTTATCTCGCGCGACGCGCAGCCAATTATTGCCCAACCAGATTCCATCACGGGTGACTACCGATTCAATCGCCGTTAAAGATGGCTGCAGTGCAACCGCTTCGGCCAGCGTCTCAGCCGCATAAATATTGCCCAGCAATGCCTGCACTGCGTCCCCGCTCACCAGGTCACTGAGCAGGCGCGCCTTAGTGCCGCTGGCGGCGGCCTGGCCGGTTTTGCCAATCAGCAGCAGTTCGCCCTTCTTGAAATCATCGAGCAGTCCGATATTGCCGGCCACGTCGTCGACCTCAACCGCCTGTAGATAACTGCCAAGCACGGTCTCGGCAGCGACTTCCCAGCCCTCGTCGGGCTTGACCGAATCAGCTAAGCGTGAGTTACCACCAAGCCCCTTTGACTCGAGCCATTTTTTTTCTGCATCGTCACCCATCGCGGCCTGCTGCAGCGCGTCTAGAGAGGCACGTCGCCCTTCCAGAGTCTGCTGGCGACTGCGCGCCTGATCCAACTCGGCGCTCAACTGCTTTTCACTACTGCGGGCTACTTCAATCTGTGCGCTGTTATCCAGCCGCTGATTCTCGATCGTCTCGCGCGTCTGTTCTGCGTCACTCAGCTGCTCTTGAATCAACGCCATTTCTTCTTCAGCAGGACTCGCCTGAAAACTGCTCGCTTCACTGGAGAGGCTCTCATGGCGCTCGGTTAAGCGCCGCATAAGTTGTTCGAGATGCTGGATTCGAGATTGCTGTACTTCGGCTTGCTGACGCGGCGCGGCAGACTGCTGATTAAACTCGTCCCAGGCCTGCTGCCACTGCTGCATGGATTCTTCGGCAGCCTGTAGCGCTTGCGACGAGACCTTCTCGGCCTCTCGAGCCAGCTCGAGAGCTGGCGCCAGCTGTTCAAACTCGGCTTGCCAACCGGTGGCTTTCTGAATATCGGCGTTAAGATGTTGCTCTGACTCGGTAAAATTACGCTCAGTCTGCTCGAGATCTTTATGCAGTTCAGAGGCCCGCTGCTGGGCGTGCTCGATGGCCTGTTCGATGCGTGCAACATCGCCGCCGACCTTATAGAAACGCGCCTGCACTTCATTAAACGTGTCATTGAGATCGGTTGACTGAGTGCGCAATTTTTCGATCGCCGTGTCACAGCCAATGCGCTCGGTCAAAATTCTCTCGCGCTCCACTTCCATCTCGCCAATCAGCTGTTTTTGCTGCGTCGCGGATTGGTTGTAGCCGCGCCATTTCAACGCCAGCAATTCGGCAGAGGTCTGACGCTCTTCTTTTTTGTACTCGGAATACTTTTCAGCTGCTTTCGCCTGACGCTCCAGACGACTCAACTGACGGCCCAGTTCATCGCGAATATCGGTCAGGCGCTCAAGGTTTTCCATGGTGCGACGAATGCGGTTTTCGGTATCGCGACGGCGTTCTTTGTATTTTGAAATGCCGGCCGCTTCTTCGATATAAATGCGCAATTCATCCGGGCGCGCTTCAATCAATCGCGAGATCATACCCTGTTCAATAATCGCGTAGCTGCGTGGACCGAGACCGGTGCCCAGAAAGATGTCAGTGATATCACGGCGGCGACACTTACTGCCGTTTAAATAATAATTGGACTGCCCATCACGGGTGACTTTGCGCTTGATACCAATCTCGGAGTAGGAGGCATATTCACCGACAATTCGGCCTTCAGAATTATCAAAGATCAGTTCAATAGACGCCTGGCCCACTGGCTTGCGACCGCCCGAGCCATTGAAGATTACGTCTGTCATCGATTCGCCGCGCAGGTTTTTAGCTGAGCTCTCGCCCATCACCCAGCGAACCGCATCAATGATATTCGATTTGCCGCAGCCATTAGGCCCGACGACTGCGCAGAGATTACTTGGAAAGTGGACTGATGTCGGATCAACGAAGGATTTAAAGCCAGCCAGTTTTATCGATTTAAGCCGCATAAGTAATCAGTCTATTTGTTGTGGGTCATAACTAAGGCGCCAACACAGCCCGCAGTGTAACCCAGCATTCTACACGCTCTGGCGCTGACACAAAACAGAAAAAAGACCTCGGCCCAATAACCGATGGTAAATCAACACGACCTGGTACGGCGCTGCCACAAAGCCGCAACCCTTATACTAAAAAGCCTTCCATAGAAGGGCTTAGCGACGAAAGGGAGTGGCGATACTAAGAGACAGATTAAGGGTGCCGGAGCGTCCGTCGATAATATCGCTGACCACCTGCCAGTCACCCTCTTGAGGGGTGGCACTGCCCGAGCTAGACAACCGCGCCACCACCTTGATCTTGCCAACATCGGCGAGACTGCGACCGGCCATCAGCACATCGCGATCGCTGAGTTCAAGGGCAAGAGGCAATTGACTGGCTGCTAGCTTGCGCGCTGCTACTGGCATGGGCGGGCCATCGGCCTCGATAATCGCAACAAACACTAGCTGGTCTGGCGAATACTGAATACTCGGATCTATGCTGAGATTAATCATTAGGCGAAAATCATCACTCTCAGATGGCGCCTCGCCAGCAAGCTGCTGTGCTTGCTGAATACCGTTCTGCAGTGCCAGCCAACTGTCGCTGGCTGGATTCAAACCACTTGCAGCACCCTGCCAATAGGTTATGGCGCGACGGTAATCAGCCTCCTGAAAAGCCTGAATACCCTTGAGCCCGAGCACCGTCTGGTTGGATGAGTCGACGGCAAAGGCTCTGTCCACGGCGGCAATAACAGTGGCTGAAAAGCGATTTTCCTCGACAAAAAACAGCGCTTGAGCGTACTGACCCAACAGATAACTCTCATTTGGCTGAACACGTATCGCCTCGGCAAAATATCCCTCCGCTGCCACCATATCGCCACGGCCCATCGCCTCCTCAGCCAAAATAGTCCAGTAGTAGACGTTATTCGGACGCTGCTTGGCGCGCTCGCCAATCGTCGCAATCAGCTCTGGGGTCCACTGAGACTGCTGCTCGGCAAGACTCTCGGTAATCTGCTGGTCAACTGCAGAACCAAGACTGCGATAGATAAAGATGCTGGCCAGTGACATAACAATAATTAAAATCGGCAGTAACCACAGCCCCTGTCGAGTATCTTGCTGCTGCCGCACAGAGGCAGTATTGCTCAATAATAATTGCTCGGCCTCGGCTAACATAAGGGCCTGCTGCTCGGCACTGATTTCGCCGCCTTCAAACTGCTGCTGGTACTGAGCCTGTTGATCGCGAAAGACATCAATATTGGCCTGTTCGGCGACATTGAATGACTCGTCGTCCAACTCTCGGTTCCTGCCGATATAAAATGGTACGGCGATAAACAGCGCAGCAACTAACAGTAGCAACGTTATGGTGAGCCACAGACTCATTATTCAGATCCTCGTTTTTGACTGCCCAACAATGCCTCAAGGCGTCGCTGTTGATCGTCACTGCGCATCGTGGTGCCAGCTTTTTCGCTGTGACGGTGTTTCTGGCGCCGCGACAGACCCAGCAAAATCAATCCCCCGAGCACCAACAGTGCAATCGGCGCAGCCCATAAAAACCAGGTCGCGCGATTGACTTGCGGACGGTAGAGAATAAATTCTGAGTAGCGATTTTTCAGATACTCTTTGATCTCATCATCGGTCAGATCACGTTCCAACAAGCGCTGCACTTCGGCGCGCAAGTCTTGAGAAATGGCTGAATTGGAATCGGCAAGATTTTGATTCTGGCACTTTGGGCAGCGCAATTCTTCAAGCAGCTGCTGGTAGCGCGGACGCAGAGATTCATCAGAGAACGAAACGACATCCTCAACTGCCATTACGGCGCTGGAGAGCAGCAGTAATAACAAGATAGCTCGCTTCAAACTTGGCGAAACCAGCATCGCTAAAGCGATCAGCTTATGGCGCATTGGCGGCATCCAATAGCTGCTTGTAGAGGTCGCGAAACTCTTCGTTCCAGACGCGTTCATCGACAACACCGACACGCCGGTGACGAATAATTCCCTCAGCATCTACCAGGTAGGTTTCCGGCGCACCGTAGACGCCGAGATCTATGCCCAGGGTACCGCGCGGATCAAAGATCGAAAACTGGTAGGGATCACCGCGCTCTTGCAACCAAGCCTGAGCCAGTTCGCGATAGTCTTTGTAATTGAGACCGATAATCTTGACACCCTCTGCGGCCAAGCTATTTAACCAAGGGTGTTCAATGCGACAGGCAAAACACCAGGTCGCCCAAACATTTACCAGCACCACCTGACCATCGAAGTCGTCGCTGCTGAGCTGACGCTGCGGATCGCTTAGGTCCTCTAACACAAACTCAGGAAAGGGTTCGCCAACCAGCGCCGAAGGTAAGTCTAGAGGGTCCTTATCCAGACTGAAAAACAGAAAGGTCCCCAGCGCTAAACACAGCGCAAAGGGGATAAACAGAGTCAGGCGATTCATTGCGCCGCCACCTCCAATGTGGTTTCTGCGGCCTGAGTTTTTGGCTGGCGCCGGCGCCGATAGCGTTTATCCAGCACTGACAATAGGCCGCCCAAACCAATCATTAACCCGCCCAACCAGATACAGCGCACAAAGGGTTTGACGTGCAGGCGGATAGCCCAAGCATCGCCTTTTAGTGGTTCGCCCAAAGAGACATAGAGATCACGGGTCAGACCCGGATCGATCGCCGCTTCGGTCATCACTTGATTGCGCGCCTTATAATTGCGCTTCTCTGGATAGAGCGTAGCCACCAAACGCTCATTTTTGTAAGCGCTTATCTGCCCGCGACTGGCGACAAAGTTAGGACCCTGCACAGGGTCGAGACGATCAAAGCTAAACTCATAACCGGCCACTGTCAGGCGGTCCCCAGGAACCATGCGGACATCTTTTTGTACGTCATAGACAGAACTCAAGCCGACACCTAGGGCGCACACTGCGATACCGATATGGGCGCACTGCATACCCCAGTAACTGGCCGATAATTTGCCTATATTGTGCCATCTAAAACCACTGCGGCTGAGCTTCTGCCAGAGATCTTCAATACTCATGCTGACCACCCAAAAACTGGCGCCAAGCGTGATCACAGCGATCAGCGAGTAACTTTCCCAGGATAGGCTTTCAGCGAGAAACAGCGGCAGGACCAATGCCGCACTGAGACTTAACAGGAAAGGGATCATGCCCTTCTGCCGCAACAACTGAGCGTCAGTTTTCTTCCAGCGAGAGAAGACGGCAAAGCCCATGGCAACCATCAAACCGAGCGTCATCGGGACAAAGAAGAAATTAAAATACGGAGGCCCTACCGAGATCTTACCCAAATCCAGTACATCGGCAATCAGTGGGTAGAGCGTGCCAATCAGAATCATCGCCATGGAACTGACCAACAGTACATTGTTCAGCAGTAACATCATTTCTCGAGACAGGCCACTATAGCTGGCAACATCTCCATTGCCTTTCTGGCTCTGTACGGTCGGGCCTCTAAGGGCAAACAGCAATAGCGAGCTGCCGACCACAATGCCCAGAAAAGCGAGAATGAATACGCCGCGCTCGGGATCATTGGCAAACGCATGCACCGAGGTCAGCACGCCTGATCGCACCAAGAATGTACCCAAAAGACTCAGAGAGAACGCCAAAATAGCCAGCAACAATGTCCAGCTGCGGAACGCCCCGCGCTTTTCGGTGACAGCAATGCTATGAACCAGAGCGGTCCCCACCAGCCATGGCATCAGCGAGGCATTTTCCACCGGGTCCCAGAACCACCAACCGCCCCAACCCAATTCGTAATAAGCCCACCAGCTGCCGAGGGTGATGCCAATGGTCAAAAAGACCCAGGCACTGTTGATCCAAGGCCGTGCCCAGCGCGCCCAAGCGCTGTCGAATTGGCCACCAATCAGCGCAGCCACGGCAAAGGCGAAGGCAACCGAAAATCCAACATAGCCCATGTATAACATCGGCGGATGCACAATCAGGCCGAAGTCTTGCAGAAGCGGATTTAAATCACCCCCCTCGGTCGGCGAGAACGGCAAGATTCGAGCGAAAGGATTTGAGGTCAATAGAATAAACAGACCAAAGCCGACAGAAATAGCACCGAGAATGGACAGCACACGTGACGATAGTTCAAGCGGTAAATGTCGACTAAACAGCGCCACAGCAGCGGACCAGAGCGCCAGAATAAGGGCCCAGAGCAATAGCGAGCCCTCGTGGGCGCCCCACACTGCACTGATCTTAAACTGCGTCGGCAGCAGCGTATTGGAATTATTGGCGACATACTGCAGGGAAAAATCGTCCTGCAAAAACGCCATAGTCAAACAGACAAAGGAGATGGCCACAAAGACCAACTGCCCAAGAGCTAACGAGTGCCCGAGACGCATCCAGGTACGGTAGCCAGCAAACGAACCCACCATCGGCACAATCGCCTGCACCACAGAGAGACAGAGCGCGACAATTAATGCCACATGACCAAACTCAGCTGTCATTTAGAGCCCTCAGCGCCCTGAGATAAAGAGCCCTCAGCGTCTTGGTATAAAGAGCCCTCAGCGCCCTGAGATAAAGAACCCTCAGCGTCTTCTAAAGAATAACCTTCTTGCTGGCGCTTATAAGCTTCATTCATCGCATCCGCTACCTCAGGAGGCGTATATTTTTCATCGTGCTTGGCCAGTATCTGTGTCGCCTGCAGCACCAGATTTTCATCCACCTTGCCGGACGCAATAGCGGCCTCCCCTTCAGCAAACAGATCCGGGAGAATACCGGTATGCTCGATAGTCAGCGTCTCGATACCATCAGTGACCTGAAACTGCACCCACAGTGAATCCTCTGAGCGCAGAATTGAACCAGCTACAACCATGCCGCCAGCACGCAAAAACGTATTCTGCGGCGCTTCACCGGAAATGATTTGCGCTGGCGTATAAAAGTAATTGCCATTCTCGCGCAGCATATAGACGACCAAGCCGACCACCAGAGCGGCAGCGACAACAAGTAATATCACTAATTGCAAACGTTGTTTACGCAGTGGATGCATCAAACACTTTCCTTACTATCAACAGAATCGGGGATGTTGTTTGTGGCGTGCTGACGGTCCTGCTCGCGCTGAATATCTCGGCTAATTTCTTTGAGCAGACCACGCTGCTTCGCCAATGGCGCAATAATCAACCACAACAGTGCAACAACAGTGACGGCAACCGCCGACCACACATAAACGCCGTGGCCGTCCATATGCATCAGCGCTTGAAAATTTTCAAAGTACATAATTACCGCCCTGCCTTGGCATTCGCCAGTTCGCGCACCCAACTGGTCTTGCGTTCACGACGCAGAATTTCATTGCGGGTGTGCAAAATAAGCGCCACCGCGTAAAACAGATAGAAGCCGACAATCATTACCAGCAAGGGCATAAACATATCCATATGCATGCTTGGCGCCGAGGTTAGCTTGATCGTCGCAGGCTGGTGCAAGGTATACCACCAATCGACCGATTTATTGATAATCGGAATATTTACCGTGCCAACCAAAGCCAGAATAGCGCTGGCTTTACTCGCCGCATCGACACTGTGGTACGCATACTGCAGTGCGATAACACCAGCGTAGAGAAATAACAAAATCAGCATCGAGGTAATCCGAGCATCCCAGACCCAGTAGGCGCCCCAGGTAGGCTTACCCCACACTGCGCCAGTAAACAGTGCGATAAAGGTTAGTACTGCACCGATCGGCGCTGCCGACTTCATTACCATGTAGGAGATTTTCATCTTCCAAATCAGACCGATGGCTCCGGCAATGGCCATAATAAAGTAGCCCGACTGAGCCAAAAACGCGGCTGGCACATGGATGTAAATAATTCTAAAACTATTGCCCTGCTTAGCGTCTTCAGGTGCGAAGGCCAGCCCCCAAACTAATCCGTTGAGCAATACTAGCAACGCCGCCAAAGATAGCCAGGGCAGCCAGCGCCCACTGCGGTGATAAAACCAGCGCGGCGATCCGAGGCGGTGAAACCACTGCCAACTGGGGGACCCATTTGATAGCCAAGTCATAACTGTAAACCTATTCCATTCATTAGTTACTGGCAGTAACGCGCAGCGCACCAGCTGCTGCTAGGGGGCACAGCGCCACTGATGCCGCAAGCAGCGCGCCAAGTAACGCCAACGGCGGCAGCCAATTTAATCCATCGACGGCATAACTCACCGTCGCTGTGCCAAAAATAATCACCGGCATATACAGCGGCATCACCAGCAGTGACAGTAACAGGCCACCTTTGCGCAGTGACACGGTCAGCGCTGCCCCCACCGCACCGACCAAGCTTAAACAGGCTGTACCCAGCGCCAAACTGCACAGCAATGGCAGATAGCCGGCACTCGGCAACGACATCATCAGACCCAGCAAGGGTGACACCAACGTCAGCGGCAGACCCGTGGTCAGCCAGTGCGCGGTTATTTTACCCAGCAGTGGCAGCGGCAGTAGTTGCGGTGTAATCAACATCTGCTCTAGGCTACCATCCTGATAATCACTGGCGAACATTCCATCTACCGATAGCAATGTAGCCAGTAACGCCATCACCCAAATCATGCCCGCTGCGACTTCTCCAAGTCGCGCCGCCTCGGGCGTTAAACCCAGCGGGATCAAAGTCGACACCATCATAAAGAACAGCACCGGACTGGCCACTTCACCGCGGCGACGGTACGCCAGCAGGAGATCACGGCGTAACCAGGCGACAAAACCGCTATTCATCTTCCTCGCCATTAGACAACCTGCTCGGCACAGGCTGACAGGTTATATTTACGCACATTACTCAGCGCCAGATCTTGGTGAGTCGAGAGAACTACAGCGCCGCCTCGCTCGACATGCTGCTGAAAACAGGATTGTAAGAACTGCACACCCTGCTTATCAATTGCGGTAAAGGGTTCATCGAGATACCACAGACGAGCATCGCTGATTAGCAGGCGCGCCAGAGCGACTCGCCGATGTTGCCCCGCTGATAGCGCATAACAGGGAATATCGGTATAGCCGGCCAAACCGACTTGAATTAACGCATCGTTGAGAGAGAGTTCATTTGACTTCGCGGCAGTGGCTACCATCCAACGCAGATTTTCCTCAGCGGTGAGATTTAACTTCACCGCCGGCTGATGGCCTATATAGAGCATGTCTGTGAGGTAATTGTAGCGGCACGCGGAGATTGATTGACCAAGATAGGCAATGGTTCCGGCACTGGGTTGCAGAGAGCCTGTCAGCAGGCGCAGCAGCGTGGTTTTACCACTGCCATTGGCCCCTTCAATCTGCAAAATATCGCCAGCGACCACATGCCAACTAACAGCCGAAAACAGGCCGCTGTCATCGCGCTCAAAGGCGAGATTTTCAACACTCAATAATGGCGTTTGCGACACAGACATATTCCGAGCTAAGTGAACTTTTGGCGTCGGGCATTATGCCAAAATTAACCTTCGAATGTCGCAAAAATCTGTTTGCGGGGTTTGCAGAGAAATCGGCCATTGTCGATTTGAGGTGAACGCACGAAGACAGTCGGCAATTAAAGCGGCTGGGTTAGCGACCAATGCAGCTCATTCAAGATCGCCATCACAGTCGAAATCAAAATCAAAATCAAAATCATAGTCCCGAGTCTGTTTTCTAATCCGTGCTTCTTCAAGCTTTTGCTCGAGGCGTCGGCGGGCTTCAAGATCAACCGCAGATTGGCGCTTATCAGAGAGCACCGGCGCCTCCTCTTCGTCAAAATCGTCGTCTGCATCCAGATCTTCGTCGTCGCTCATCACTCACCTATTTGTCACAACCTACGATGCGTCACAACCCACTGCGACAGTCGCTACCATGGAAGCGAAAATAATTCCAAAACCGTTTTTCGTCAAGAAATTAAAACCCTGTGATTTCAACAAGTTAAAAATTAGTTTTTCTATATCAACAACAGCACACACAAATCAGCAGCAGCAGATAGACTATGACCTAAACTTCAAGCTTAAAGGTCTCGTGAAACTCGCTTTGTTGATGCAGTGCAATCCTTACTCAGCCTCGCGACGTATGAGACAATATCTCGGCACCGCAGACATTTTCTGCCAGTTTGGAGCAACGGCACATGATTAAAAAATTATCCTCAGTCGCCAGCATAGTCACCTTTAGCCTTTGCAGCTTTGCGGCATTGAACAGCATCGCTGAAGAACAGACTGCTATCTTTGCCGGAGGCTGTTTTTGGTGCACCGAGAGTGACTTTGAAAAACTCGATGGCGTGATTTCTGCCGCCTCGGGTTATATTGGCGGGCAACTGAAAAATCCGACCTATAAACAGGTTTCAGCAGGCGGCAGCGGCCATACAGAAGCAGTGGAAGTTGTGTTTGATGATCAAGCGGTCAGCTATGCTGAGCTTGTCGAGTATTTTTGGAAGACTATTGATCCGACAGATGCCGGCGGACAGTTTTGTGATCGCGGTCAGCAGTACCGCAGTGAGATCTTTTATCAAACTGAGGGTCAGCGCAGTATTGCCGAAGCCTCTAAAAAAGCACTCGCCGCTAGCGGTCTATTGGCGTCGGCAATCGCGACTAAGATTACCGCCGCGAGCACCTTCTATCCAGCCGAGGAGTACCATCAAGACTACTATTTAAAAAACTCGATTCGCTACAATTATTACCGCTGGGGTTGCGGCCGGGACAAACGCCTCGAAGAACTGTGGGGAAAATAATCTGTAGTGCGACCTCGTTCGGGCCGGACGCCGCCGTTAATGAACAACCAAAACATCGCCACGGACATGGTGAATCACTTTTTCCGAGGTATTGCCAAACAGCCTGCCCGCCACTTTGGTCGATAGCTTTCTAGCTGCGGCGCTGCCAATCACCAGAGCACCAGTCTCGCCTACCGCATCGGCAAGCTCAATATCGACAAAACCACTCCTGACCTCGGTGACGTCGGCAATAATATTCAACTTCTCAAGCGAGTCACTCAAGATTTCCTCGGCACGATCAAGCGCCTGCTCGCCCAAATCTGCCAGTACGACCGGGAACTGCCCAGGCATACCGGGTATTGGACCGACGAGAGACTGTGAGTGAAGCCAGTCGGGAATCACCGAGACCACATGCAGTTCTGCACCTAACGCTCCGGCGAGGTCACTGGCTTGTTGCAACACTCGCTCACCCAGACGTCGATGATCCTCAGTTTCCTCAAGAGTACTAAAGGCAGCGATCACTCTATCAATGTGCTCGGCCGTATCATTGACCAACCACACAGGGCAGCTGGCATCGTGAAGTAAATGCCAATCCTCTGGCGTAAGCAAAAATTCAGCAATGCGAGAATGTCGATGTACCGCCTTGATAATCAGATCCGCAGAGAGCTTGTTCGCCTCTGCCACCACACTAAAGTGCCAGCGCCTTCCCCAATGCATGGTCGACGGAAAGTGATCGCCAAATTTGTCGGTCAGTCTGCGCAGTTTAACCTCGGCATCATCGAGTATGGCCTGCTTGACCTCCCGATAATTGTCGAAACCGACATAGCGATTGAGCTCTTCGATAGGGTCGTAGACGGTCATAAACAGGTGTATCGCGCCGCCACTGCTGGTCGTCAACTGAACCGCCTGACCTAACACATGCTCATCACTACTTGAGCCATCCAGCACAACTAATATATTTTTCATGGCACATCCTAAACGGGAATTATCGATATTAGTGTCAGTGTAGCCGGCAAATCCTCAGGTAGATAAACTTATCCAAACAGCTAGAAAATCGACCTGATATAGGTCAACTCAGGGTCTATACTGAACTCGACGAGCAATGATGTCCGTTGGAGACTGCGGGATGCGGCCTCAAATGGGCATTTAGTCGATGACCCAATAAGCTGTCAAATAATTCACCGACTCGTCAACTAATAACGACTCGCTGACAGACTATTTTTGAAAGGGATTTTTAATCATGGACACCATCGTCAAGACAATTCATGTCGGCTTCGCGAAGCCATTTGGTTGTCACAGTTGTCGTATGAACAAACTCTGCATACCTTTGGCCTTAGGCTCTGATGAACTCGACAAGCTCGACCAACTCAATGCGTTAGTCCAACGCAAAAATCCACTGCAACCGCGAGACGGCGTATTTTTTAGCGGCGATCCATTTACCTCTATTTATGCTGTTCGCAGTGGTTCAATTAAATCCTTCTGCATTGACACTGATGGTCGCGAGCAGGTCACCGGTTTTTACCTGCCCGGCGAAATTTTTGGCTGGGACGGACTTGCCAATGACCATTACCAAAACACCGCCATCGCTCTCGAGACCACCTCTGTTTGTGAAATCCCCTATGATCAACTGGATAAGTTGGGCAGCGCTATACCATCGATAAAAAAGTATGTGATGAAGCTAATTAGCCATGAGCTCAATGCGGATCAGCGCCTTATTGCGCTGCTGGCTGGAAAATCCGCACACCAAAAACTTGCCAGCCTGCTTCTCAGCATTTCGGATCGTCTGGTCGTCCAAGGTCTCTCACCAAGACGCCTCTGGCTACCTATGTCTCGAGGCGAAATCAGCAACTATTTGGGCATGACGGTTGAAACCGTGAGTCGTGCCTTAAGCCATTTTCAAAGAAATAATTACCTCCACGTCAACAAGAAGGACATCGAAATACTCGACAAACAGGCACTCCGAAGCCTGCTAATCAGCTCAGATGACACCGAATAGTCAAGCCTGAAGGGTTATTTATTGAGGTGTACAGCAGTGCACCTTACAATGGCTGTCAAACACTGCGTTAAAAACCGCTGCTTTAACAGTGTAAAACGCACAGGAACCTACAAGCCACGCTAACAAGTCCAGGCACTGGAAATCTAAATGAAAATCTATCGAGTTGGCGGCGCCGTTCGCGACAAACTGCTCAATTATTTCAGCGATGAAAATGATTGGCTGGTGGTTGGAGCAACTCCAGAAGAAATGGTCGAACTCGGCTATGTTCCCGTGGGCAACGACTTCCCAGTTTTTATCCAGCCGCAGACAGGTGAAGAATATGCCCTGGCTCGCACTGAACGCAAATCAGGCCATGGCTACGCGGGCTTCACCTTTCACGCCGCGGCAGATGTCAGTCTCGAAGATGATCTGGTGCGCCGCGATCTGACGATTAATGCCATGGCCGAAGATGAGCAGGGTGTGCTGTACGACCCTTACGGCGGGCAGCGCGACCTGAGCGCTAAAATTCTTCGCCATGTTTCCGATGCCTTTACTGAGGATCCTTTGAGAGTTCTGCGTGTTGCCCGATTTGCCGCTCGCTACCACCATCTCGGCTTTACTGTCGCAGCTGAAACAATGGATCTGATGACTGCAATATCGACCAGTGGCGAACTCGACTATCTGGTCGCCGAGCGCGTCTGGAAAGAGACCGAACGTGCGCTCGGTGAGCGCTCTCCTGATATCTTTATTGAAACGCTCCGCCGGTGCGGTGCATTAAAGGTGCTATTGCCGGAGGTACAACGCCTGTTTGGCGTCCCTCAGCGCGCTGATTACCACCCAGAAATCGACACTGGCATTCACACCTTGATGGCACTGCAACAATCGGTGCGACTCTCCGATCGCAGCGCGATTCGTTTCGCCGTTTTGGTTCACGATCTCGGCAAAGGCATCACGCCAGATGATGTTCTGCCCAGTCACAAAGGGCACGAAGCGCGCGGTGTCGCCTTGGTAGACGACGTCTGCGATCGATTTAAAGTGCCCAATGATGTGCGCCAACTGGCTCTAGCTGTCACTGAGTACCATCTGATGTGCCACAAAGCACAACAGCTGAAACCAGAGACCATTGTCAATCTGTTGAAAGGTATAGGCGCGCTCAAATCACGCGACAAACTTGAAGACTTTATTCTCTGCTGTGAGGCCGATGCGCGCGGGCGAACCGGCTTTGAAGATCGCGACTATCCGTCGTCCAATTATCTCCGCGACGCGCTCAGCTGCATTAGTGCGATTAGTGTTGCTGATCTGGTAGAGGCGGGACTGGATGGCGCGGAAATTGGTCGGCAATTACATCTGCGCCGTACTGCTCGTATGGCAGATTTAAAACAAAATTATTCAACGAGTTAACCATGATCGACAGCAACACTATTGACACTCCAGTGGTACTGATTACCGGCGCTGCCAGACGCATTGGCGCAGTGACCGCCGAACTGTTTCACAATGCCGGCTATACCGTGATTATTCACTACAACCGCTCAGCCGCCGATGCTGACAGACTCTGCGAAACCTTTAATCAACAGCGCGCCGACAGCTGCCTGCTAGTGCAAGCTGACCTCAATGAGATGGCAGGGATCGACAAAATTATTCAACTGGTCACCACCATCGGACGTCTCGATGTGCTGATCAATAACGCCTCGAGCTTTTATCCGACACCGCTTAAGCAATGCAACAACGAGCAGTGGGATGATCTGGTCAACAGCAATCTAAAAGGTCCTTTTTTCCTTACCCAAGGACTCTCAGCGCAACTTATTGAAGCTCGGGGCAGTGTGGTTAATATCTCTGATATGCACGCCCGGCAGGCGCTGAAAGACCATCCGATCTACACCATCGCCAAAGCGGGCAATATCGCCATGACCAAATCATTGGCGCTGGAACTGGCTCCTCATGTGCGCGTAAACAGTGTCGCGCAGGGTGCCATCCTGTGGCCGGAACACGAAGAAGACGATATCGCCAAGCAAGATTCGGTGCTCAGTAATGTGCCGATGGGCCGCCTCGGCAACGAAATGGATATTGCCGGAACGGCGTTCTTTCTTGCCGTTGACGCCAGCTATGTGACCGGCCAGACTATTGCGGTAGATGGCGGCAACTCAACTAGCCTCTAATATCACATTTCATTACCGGACGCCCCAGGGTTAAAAAACGTTAGCCGCTGATTGGCAGCAGGGTAATTTCCACGCGTCGATTAAGTTGCTTGCCCGCCGCGTTGTCATTGGAGGCGATCGGTTGGCTCTCGCCGAACGCCAGCGTCTCGAGTCGATCTGGCAATATCGATTGTGAAGCCAGGTACCCAGAGACTGATTGCGCGCGTCGCTGCGATAATCTCTGATTAAATTCTGCAGTACCGTCACTGTCGGTGTGTCCGGCGACCACCACCAATGTCCTGCTGTACTCCTCCAGCACCAACGCGACCGAATCGAGCACGGGATAGAAGCTTGCATTGATATCAGCACTGTTGCTGGCAAAGGTAATATTGCCCGGCATAATTAAATTAATATTGTCGCCAACACGCTCGACGCTGACACCAGAACCGCGTAACTGTTTGCGCAGCTTCGCCTCCTGAGCATCCATGTAATAACCGATTCCACCGCCAATCGCCGCGCCTCCGCCGGCAGCTGCTAAAATGCGCTGATTGCGTTTGCGGCTATCTTCATCTTTATTATCGAGATAGGCAATAACGGCTCCAACACCAGCGCCTATACTGGCGCCAACAGCGGTATTGGTGGTTTTTTCCTCACCGGTGTAGGGGTCGAATGTCGTGCAGGACGACAGTGTGATAAGAAGCGCAAGAGATAAGAAGCTGACAAGGGATTTTTTCATAGTTACTCCATTAATTGTTCTGGGCGTCACTGCCCGGGTTAAAAAATTTACGCGAAAGATTATAGTAGCTTAATTGCAGTGGCTGGATTATTAAACCAGGCTAACAATCTGCGATCAGAGACCTGAGTCTCAGTGCATCACTCCATTCGATTAAGATTTTCGCCGCGCCAAATAAACTCGATTGGCCATAATTTTTGCTTGTCTTTATCGAACGCCTGCCAGAGCTGCTGATAACTGAGTCCGGTTTGCGGATGTAGTTCAGTCGCGGCAATCTCGGCCAAAGGCCACAACACAAAGGCATTCTTCAATATTTCATCGCGCGGTATCGACACCCCATCAATGACACCGACACGGTCATCGACGGTTAAAATATCAATATCCAAGCTCCGTGAGCCAAATTTTGGTGCACTGCGATCGCGACCATGCTGATCTTCGATCGCCTTAAGCATTTTCGACAATTCTCCAATCGAGTATGAGCACTGGATACCAACCGCTAAGTTGTAAAAACTGTCGCCCTCAAAACCAACTGCCTCGCTCTCAAAAACGGACGAGATTATCAGCTGACCAAATTCCTCTGTGAGCGCATCCAGCGCCGTCGCAATATGGTGGTGCGCATCAATATTGCTACCGAGACTGAGATAGACAAGTGCCACTAGGGCTTAACTCCACGCTCAATTAAAATGCCGACATCCTGAGACCCTCTAAGCGCGCCCGGCTTGCTCACCCGCAGGCGCAGCCATGGCACAGAGAACTCATTTCTGACAATACCTGCAACCTCTTCGGCCATGCGCTCGACCAGCAAAAACTCACTCTCCTCGATAAACTTGATCAGCCGTTTGGCAATCGATTTATAATTGAGGGCGTATTGAATATCGTCAGTTTCTGCGGCCTGACGTATATCATGAGACATCTCCAGATCGAGACTGACAGTCTGTTTGACCTCGCGCTCCCAATCGTAAATACCGATAATCGTCTCGATACGCAGATCTCTTATATACACAATATCCATCAAATAGCGTCCTGTGGTTGTGACTGTGGCTGAGTCAATTGATCCAGCGGCCATCGCGGCGTCGCCGAAATCACCAATTCGTTTTTTTCGCCGGCCAACAAACGCTGGCAGCCGGCGTAGGCAATCATCGCTCCATTATCGGTACAGAACTCGTGGCGCGCGTAATAGACCTCGGCGCCCTCTTTGGCCAGAGCCTCTTCGAGTTTAGTTCGTAATCGCGTGTTGGCCGACACACCTCCGGCGATCACCAGCCGCTGCATAGCGGTCTGTTGTAATGCGCGGCGGCATTTAATCACAAGTGTATCAACCACCGCCTCCTGAAACCCAGCACAGATATCAAGCATGGTCTGCTCATCGGGGAGCACATCATCACCGCGATGTTTTTCGATCAGATTGCGGGTGAAGGTTTTTAATCCAGAAAAACTAAATTCGAGACCCGGGCGATCGGTCATCGGCCGCGGAAAGCTGAAGCGTTCAATAGTACCGCGCTCGGCCATGGCAGCCAAACGCGGCCCTCCGGGGTAATCTAAATCGAGCAACTTGGCGGTCTTATCAAATGCTTCGCCGGCAGCATCATCAATCGATTCACCAAGAAGCTCATACTCACCAATCGCAGCAACCGAAACCAATTGGGTGTGGCCGCCAGACACTAGCAGTGCCACAAAGGGAAAGGCTGGCGGGTTATCTTCCAGCATGGGTGCCAGCAAATGGCCTTCCATATGGTGGACACCCAGCACCGGTATGCCCAGCGCATAACCCAACGCCGTTGCTGCGGCACCTCCTACCATTAGGGCGCCCATCAGACCCGGACCCGCAGTGTAGGCAATGCCATCAAGGTCAGCGGTGCCGATATCGGCTGCAGCCAAGACCTGATCTAACATCGGCAAAATCTTGCGCACATGGTCCCGCGACGCCAACTCGGGCACCACACCGCCATACTCTGCATGCAGTTTTACCTGCGAGTAGAGATTGTGCGCCAGCAGGCCCCGATCACTGTCGTAGACAGCTACTCCGGTCTCATCGCAGGACGTTTCAACACCAAGAACAAGCATTTAATGGGCCTTGTAGCACTTTGAGCCATTGCGCCAGCAGACAACTCAATCACTGGCATAAAGACGTAACTGTAAACCCTCTGCAAGGCTGTGTGAACCTGAAGTTTTAAGTCATACCAGCAGCGCCAAAAAGGCACTAAAAAACTTTGCATCAACAATGGGAAGTGTATAGACTACGCGCCCTTAAAGGGTCAGCTAACTCCGGTAGTTAGCGACAGATCACTGTACACACGTGTTTACACAGGATTATAAATAGATGCCAAGCGTTCGACTTAAAGAAAACGAGCCCTTTGACGTAGCATTACGTCGTTTTAAACGTTCATGCGAAAAAGCCGGGATTCTGGCAAAAGTTCGCAGCTGTGAGTTCTACGAGAAGCCCACATGGGAACGCAAGCGTAAAGCTGCCGCCGCTGTTAAGCGCAACCAGAAAAAAGTATCTCGCGAATCACGCAAGTTTACTCGACTCTATTAAGCACTGCTCTTTAACCCAGAGCTATCCGATAAAGAGTCAAATCAAAGAGCGCCCAACCGGCGCTTTTTGTGTTTCTGGAATTCAGAAAGACCATCCCCAGGAGAATTATTATGTCCATAAAAACTCAGCTCAAAGATGCCATGAAAGAGGCTATGCGAGCCAAAGATAAATCACGCTTAAGTGCTATTCGTCTAATCCAAGCCGAAATCAAACGCGTCGAAGTTGATGAGCGCATCGATATTGATGACGCGCGAGTATTGGCGATTCTGGACAAAATGGTTAAGCAGCGTCGCGACTCTATTTCCCAATATCAGGCAGCCGGACGTCAGGAACTGGCTGATGTGGAAATCGCCGAGATCAATGTGATTCAGGACTTCCTTCCTGCCGCGCTCAGTGAAGCCGAAATTGCCGAGCTAGTACAGAGTGCTGTCAGCCAAACTGGCGCCGTCTCCATGGCCGATATGGGTAAAGTGATGGGCATTTTGCGACCCCAGATCCAAGGGCGTGCCGATGCTGGCGCGGTTAGTGGTCTGGTAAAAGCCGCGCTGAATAGCTAAGCAGGTTTATTTCACAGCGCAAGGCGTTACACTGGATCATTTGAAACAGATCACTTAAAACAGAGCACGTCAAAGAGAGCACCCTGTAGCGCTGATGGCTGGACGAATACCGCAAACATTTATTGATGACCTGCTCGATCGCGTCGACATTGTTGACGTGATCAATGGCCGCGTACAACTCAAAAAAGCCGGTAAAAACTATAAAGCCTGCTGCCCCTTCCACGAGGAAAAAAGCCCGTCATTTACGGTTGCCCAGGATAAGCAATTTTATTACTGCTTTGGCTGTGGCGCCGGCGGCAATGCGCTCGGTTTTGTCATGGAGTTCGATCGACTCGACTTTTTACCTGCGGTTGAGATACTGGCGCGCAACGCCGGCCTCGAAATTCCCCGCGAAGCCGCTCAGGATACTCAGGTCAGCAAACAGAGAGACAGCCTCTACTCGGTATTGTCTGAGTCCGATCGTTATTTCCGCCAACAGTTACGCAAACATGCCGCAGCGGCCAGCGCCGTCGACTATCTCAAGGGTCGCGGCCTCAGCGGCCAGGTCGCGGCACAATACGGCGTTGGCTATGCCCCCCCGGGCTGGGACAATCTACTAAAAGCCGTTGGCACCGATGCCGAGCGCATCGGGCTGCTAGACGAATCCGGTATGCTGGTGATCAAGCCTGAAGAAAAAAAGCAGTATGACTTCTTTCGCCATCGCATTACCTTCCCGATTCGCGATCAGCGTGGTCGCACCGTCGGTTTTGGCGGGCGAGTGCTCGATGACAGCAAACCAAAATATCTCAACTCGCCGGAGACACCGGTTTTTTCCAAGGGTCGCGAACTCTATGGACTCTATGAAGCGCGCCAAAAACTCAAGGAAATTCCCTGTCTAATTATGGTTGAG
>Ga0075467_10001155_pt1 | contig 21918 bp, 24 predicted proteins | sample DEB08_DNA_9_FD_75067 | JGI IMG/M metagenome (GOLD analysis project Ga0075467, IMG submission 75067) | Aqueous microbial communities from the Delaware River and Bay under freshwater to marine salinity gradient to study organic matter... | ecosystem: Environmental > Aquatic > Marine > Coastal ... | reverse complement strand
TGCTTGTATGCGTCGATACCGACGAACAGAGCCAGTTTGGAGGAGCCGGAATAGGATTTCTGGGTTAACTGGTTCCGGATCGAATGGGGGGACGGGTTGTAGTGTTGCTTGACAACCTCCCACGCTTCATTCTGGCGGGCATGATCGTCGGTCAATGTGAAGGCCATGACGCAATCGAGAGACATTTCACCGTCCCGAAAGACCTGCATCAAGTCGGGTGACACCGAGGCGAGCTTGAGGCGCCGGCGCACGAGATCGTTGGTAATCCCGAACCGTTTTGCAATTTCGTCCTCAGAGCGACCCTTCTTGCGCAATGCAGCAAATGCCTCGAACTGGTCGGCGGCATGCATCGCCGCGCGGACCATGTTTTCAGCAGCGGATGTGTCTTCGGCTTGATCCGGGTCTTCGATCGAACACGAGATCGGATGGTTGGGTTTGATGATCTTGTCTTCGGCCAACTTGTTCAACGCCGCGAGACGTCGACCTCCGGCATGCACATGGAACTTGGCACCGACCTTGTGGACCAGCAGGTTTTGTTTGAGGCCGGTTTCTTTAATACTGGCGTAGAGTTCGGCGTCCTGTTCTTTGGTCGCCGGTGTTTTGCGGACGTTCTTTGGGCTGATCACAAGCTTGTTGAGCGGGATCATTTGCGGTTCCAGCTCTGGTAGGCTGGCAGCGTCAGGCGCCTTGGACTTTGCGGCGGATTTGGATTTAGGGTTGGTCATTGGATAGCTCCTTCTCGGAGCCGGACCGGGAGAGCCTCTCTCTCCCTTCAAAGCCCGGCAACCCGGGCTGGCCTTCCTCTTCCTCTCAGCGGCATCAGGCATGGCGCGGAACAATCCATCAGAGTGCGGCGTCTCGTACTTTGCTTGCGGCCCAAAACCTAATTCGCAAGAGCTCTAGATGGGGCAAGGAGCGTTTATCACGAATAACGCGACGTGAAACCCGCAGCAGTGCTATGATAGCGAGGTGGCTAAGAAGCAAATGTGTTGGTAAAATTTTACCACTTGATAAAATACTGATAAACAAACTTATGTTAAATATACTCTTGCGGCGAACATTCATTTTGGTATTTACCACCATACACATTGCGCAGAAGGGACGTTAAAATTCGCCTGTTTTTCCGAGATCATGCCATGAGTTTAGTATTCGATGCGGAGATTGTTCATGTCGCAGAGTTATGTTTATGGCTACCTCAACCAAGTGCAGTAGTCGCGGCGGTTGGAGCGTGAATGCGGGCGTAATTTGGAACCTATCTGGCTAGACAGGGCGCATGAGGCATGACTTCAAGACGAATGCAGACTTTCGTATTGGTAACGGTCTTGCGATCCGCAAGATTTGCCAGCATTTTGTCGCCATACGAACTTGTTAGAGATAGATATGGTCACCATCGATGGCAGCCGGCTCAAAGCTTTTAATGCCAAAGCCAACAATTACATGCAAGGTAAACTGCGCCAAGAGCTGGGTGAGCTCAACAAGGCCATCGAGCACTATTTGGGTGAGTTGGATCACGCAGACGAGGTGTTGGGGCAAACCAGAATGGTGCTGCCAGATGCCCACCGCGACGGGTCCAATGATGCCTTTTAACCAACGCTAATGGCCGCCCTCACGGAGGTTCAGGGCACATACCGCGTCGGCGCGGGATCTTGGATTGTCTCCAGATAGCTGGCGACCTCAACCAACTTTACAGGCACCAGAGTTGTCAAACCGTTGCCGGTATCGAATTCGACCATATCGTTATCTAGAAAACCCTCGAAAACCGGCATATCCTCGCGCGGGTTGGTGAGTTTAAAATACCCATCCAAAATCGACATGACCTCAAGCATGGGCCAGATGCCGCCGCGCCGTGCGGCAATCTGTGTCAGGTCTGCGGGCGGGGTATTCAAATGGACCGCATTGGGCCCGTCGCCGCGCCCGGCGACCCCGTGACAGGCGACACAATGCTTCTTAAACAACTGCTCTCCCACACTCTGGGCTTCGAGCGGACTTCCCACAGTAAGGAAAGAGAACAGAATTAAAAACCGCTTCATATATGACCCGCCCTAATTTGTTTTTTCCTCAACTTAATAACCCGTTTTCGGAACATCGTTGATTTTTGTCAAATTGCACTGTTTGCCACTAGGCAAAGTGCCGCTGTTTGATGCTTTAGATGCCGAGTGCATCGGTTGGCCAGCTTTCTGCATTCTACTGCGCGTGTGCACTATCTGTATACCGCCTGCAGTCCTCCCTGATGGGCTTGGCGGATGGCTTGCTGATATATCGTCGGCTGTGTTGCACAAGACTGTAGCGCGCCTCTTTTGATAAGGTTAGCGCGCCTTTATACGTGCAACAGTTGATCAATTACGAAACTGAATTCCTGCTGCACCGGACGGATGGTGCCGTTACACTTCTTCCCCGAACGCGCAGCAAACCTTGCGCAGAAAGAAATCTGTTTCTATTGCTAGAAGCTATTGAGGATCAGGTGTAATGACGACCTTGCCCTCAAAAAAGGGCGGAAGTTGGGTTACCGAGGAGAATCTAAAAGTATCTGTGAAACGCACGCTTGAATTGGCATGTTCACTCTCGGCTGATCACTACGTGATCACCTGCCGGGCAATCGACAAAACCTACCTGCGGGTTAATCGCATAATTGGCCCGATCAAGTGCCTGATCGAGGTAATACAACAGTTCCGTTTGAGACAATTGCCTGTGATCATCTGTCGATCGAGTTCAGATGTTCTGAATTTGACATGCCTCAATCCGGCAACGTAAGAAGTCGTGCAGACTGTAGGGGAGCTTATCCAATGACACCAAACGCAAGGCAGTCCCATGTATCAGAATATTCTTATTCCAGTTGTTGTAGAACACGATCATAACAATCAGGCGTCCTTTGAAGCGGCGAAGGTATTGGCAAATACTGACGCAAAATTCACTATTCTACATGTACTGGAGGCTATCCCCGGCTTTGCCCTTTCAGAGATCCCCGCTGATCTTCTGAACAAGTCACATTCTGAAAGAGAAAAAGCGGTCTCAAAAATGGCGGATGCGTTGCCGGGATCCGAGGTCAAGATTGTTTCTGGCCATGCTGGCCGAACAATAATCGACTATGCCACTGACAACGGAGTCGACTGCATCGTTGTGGCATCTCACAGACCTGGCATCGGTGACTTTTTCCTGGGGTCCACAGCCGCTCGTGTCGTCCGCCACGCGAAATGCTCCGTCCACGTAATCCGATAAAAAGGTCTATTGCGGTAGCTTTAGGAACAACCGACTTTTCCCCTGGCCAAAGCAGATCGTGTATTTCTTGATGGTTATCGTTTTTCCGCCACGATCCGAAATAGGAGCCTTTAGATCGGTGTAAAATTGCCAAGACATGCTTTTCCCAATGCCCCAAAAATGTATCGGATGATCAATTTCTTGAGCTATAAGCCGCCAGCCTCGTCGCGATTGCGAGATACCTCTCTGTGCAACAGGGTTTCCATATGTCCTTGATGGCTGAAATTCTTCATTAAGGAACTCTGACTGATTATTGCCTTTGGCTTTTTTCTGCCTTGAAGCGCGCAAGTGGGCCCTTTGATGGAAGCAGTGCAGGGTATTCATCACTTGGTTAGCAACAATCTGGTGAACGGGTTACTTCCAATTGTCGATCATCGCCCGCAAGACGTCCGAACGGCTGATCTGTCCCACGAGTTGCCCGCCTTTGAGGACTGGAAATCGGCGATATGTGCTTTCCAAAAAGGTGGTCGCCGCCGTAAGGATATCAGTGCCCGCATCCAGCGTTTTGACATTTTCGGTCATATAAACACCGACCTTTGCCCCCCAGTCACGATAGTAACTCGCGTCGAGAGCGGCCTTCAAACAGTCTTTCTTTGATAGAACGCCCACCAGTTGACCGGTCCTGTCCACAACAGGGGCACCCGAAAGCCGATGTTCGAGAAGGATACCCATCGCGCGGTTGATCTCTGTTTCGGGAGACAAAAGAATAAGATCGCATGCCATGTAGTCCGAAACAGTGGCGACATAATTCATGATGGGTTCCTGTCATGCTTGGATTTGCAGGCTCCGCAATCGATGCCCTTCAAGCAGGCTAGCCCCCCACACGAGCCCTTGATCGGCCCTCGCCCTAATAACGTCCCTACCGCGAGACCGACAATCGCGAGTAACACAACAAGAACGGTCAGGATAAAAGTTTCCATATCGGGCCCTCAGACCAGGATGTGGCGCGCAAATGCGCCGGTGATAATTTCGGGAGCCGCGTCGACACCATCCGTTATGAACAGCGCAGACAGGTTCAACCGGTGCGCCAAAGCGGGGCCTTTTAAAGGACCGGCAGCACATAGTGCGGTAGCAAACGCGTCAGCATGTATGGCAGTCGGGGCCAGTACGGATACTGACGCAAGCGATGTGGCGGCCGATCGCCCGCTCAGCGGGTCAACAATATGGCTGGTGCTGATTGGTACCGACAACCCATTTGCGGCATGACCCGAAGTGGCAAGCGCAAGCGGCCCTGGTGCGACGATTCTGTGAGCACTAAACGTGACTGGATTGGGATCGACTACTGCGACCTGCCACGCCCGTCCGTCGGGGTGGCGACCAAGCGCAAGTACTTCGCCGCCCATCTCTATTAAAGCGTTAGTAATCCCCCTGCTACGCAAGGATTCTGCAATCTGATCCAACGCATAACCTTTCGCTATCCCGCATAAATCCAATGTAAGATTTGAGGTGCCTTTTCTGATGGCATTGCTCCGAGCTTTGATATCTGAGTAGTGCCCAGTGCTGCCTTTGATCGGACCAAAACCCAAGCGCGACACGATCGGTCCAATCGTCGGGTCAAAGGCCCCGCCTGTTAGTTCGGCGATGTGCAATGCCTCTGATGCGACATGGCACAGTGCAGTCGGCAGGTTGTGCCATGCCCCTGCCTTCCCAACGTTAAATACTGATAGGTGAGAGTCTGCTTGATAGGGCGACATATCGCGATTGATCTGCGCCACCACCTCATCGACCGTCGTGATAATCTGGGCAAAATCAATATCATCCTGCGCCACTACCCGCCAACTGGATCCGAAGGCATGGCCGCCAACGCTGTGAACGCCTGCCATCGCCTTGTGTGCCAGCCCCAGACTGGTTGCGGTAAACCCCAAGATCATACTGCGTCTATCTATTGCCATGGCGCTATACTCCAAAATCATCATTGAAAATCTGGCTGTTATCGACACCAAGATCGTTGAGCATTCCCAAAACAGCGCGGATCATCAGCGGCGGGCCGCAAAGATAGTATTCGCAATCCTCAGGTGCGGGATGTTCGCCAAGATAGGTCTGCAGGGCGACCGTGTGGACAAATCCTGTCGCACCAGTCCAATTGTCTTGAGGCTCCGGATCAGACAAGGCGACCACCCAGTCAAAATTGGGGTGCTGCGCAGCCAATACATCGAACTCATCGGCATACAGAAGCTCTGTCTTGTTGCGTGCACCGTACCAGAAACTGATCTTGCGAGGTGTCTTGACGTGCTCCAACTGGTCGAAAATCATCGCACGTAAAGGCGCCATGCCAACACCACCACCGATGAACACCATTTCGCGTTGGGTGTCTTGTATCCGGAACGCTCCAAACGGGCCGGAAACCTCAATCTGGTCGCCCTTAGCCACGGAAAACAGCCACGATGACGCAATCCCAGGTGGGGCATCAACGACTGTCGGCGGAGGCAAGGCCAGACGAATGTTCAACACCAAGCGCGCAGCGGCCGTGTCCTCGGGCTTGTTCGAAACCGAATACGCGCGGGTGACCTGTACACTGCTTTTCACCGACAGGCCGCGTAGAGCCTGCCAATACGTGTCGAACGCAGGGGGAACAACGATATCACCGTATCCAAGCGCAAAGGGTGGGGCCGTTACCTGCATGAACGATCCGGCCTGCACGTCGCACGTGCGGCCTTCAGGCATCTTTAGAACAATCTCGCGGATCAGGGGTGTCAGTTGCCGAATGCTTGATACAGTACAATTAATAGTTCTAGCGCTCAATAGATCGTCCGCCACCTCAACCTTCATGTCGCCGCGCACGACAATCTGACATGCTAAGTGTAGACCTTCGCGCAATTCCGCCTTCGTGAACCGCGCGGCCTCTATGGGAAGGCTATCAGGTCCTCCCTCACTCACTTTGATCCGACACAATCCACAGGTCCCCGCGCCGGCACATGCTGAGGGGATCATGACGCCGTTGTCATTCAATGCGGAGAGTAGTTTTTGACCCGTAGTGGTGTTGATGGCAGCTTGGCCGTTGACTAAGATCTTGGCCACCCGTTCGGGCATCAATATGGCGCGAGCGGCAACCACGATACCCGTCAAAACCAAGACGAGTGTGATCAGAAAGAAGCTACCAAACACGATATCCGTCAATTGTTGATCCCCGCAAATGCCGCGAACCCCAGCGACATCAATCCCGTTACCAGAAAGGCGCTGCCTAGTCCTTGCAGACCACTTGGGATATCGCTGTACTTGAGACGCTCACGAATGGCCGCAAAGGCAATAATGGCCAAAGCCCACCCTGCCCCGCTGCCAAAACCAAAGACGACAGATTCCGCAAAATTATACTGCCGTTCGACCATAAAAAGGCTGCCGCCCAGCACGGCACAATTCACTGTAATCAGCGGCAGAAATATACCCAAGGCACGGTATAAGGCAGGTGCATAACGATCGAGAACCATTTCCAGAACCTGCACGATCGCTGCAATCACGCCGATAAACGCAATTAACTTCAGGAACGTTAAATCCACCTCAGGCAGGCCCAGCCAACCCCACGCACCGTCGATTAAAAAGCCGTTAAATACCAGATTATTGACAGGTACTGTGACAGTCTGCACCGCCGTGATCGCCAGCCCAAGGCCAACAGCGGTCTCGAACCTCTCGGACACGGCCAAAAAGGTACAAATACCCAAGAACGATGTCAGCGCCAGATTCTCCTGAAAAATGGCGGCGATCAGAATGTCCATCATCACCGCACCTGATCGATTCTGAGGCTGAATTTCGGTACCTCGATCTGTTTTGTCCAATATGTGCGGATCGCCCAGATCAGCATCCCGATAATGAAAAACGCGCTTGGCGCGAGTTGCATAAGGTCCAAAGGTTCGAACCAACCTCCATCAGACGCGAGGGGCAGCACGTTGTAGTCCAACAGATTGCCCGCGCCCAAAAGTTCGCGGGTAGCGCCAACTGTGATCAGGATCATGCTATAGCCCAATCCGTTACCCAGCCCGTCGAGAATGGATGGCCAAACAGGGTTGCGCATTGCAAAGGCTTCTGCACGCCCCAGAACGAGACAATTTGTCACGATCAAACCCACAAATATCGACAACTGTCGGCTGAGATCAAAGGCGTAGGCCTGCAAAAAACCGTCAATGACGATCACAACCGATGCGATGATTATGATTTGCACGATCAACCGGATCACTGGCGGAATATGTTTGCGGATCAGGCTGATGCTGCCCGATGCAAGACAGAGCACAATCGTGAGGGCCGCTGACATGACGAATGCAGTCGACAGCGACGTGGTGACAGCCAGTGCCGAACATATGCCCAGAATTTGCAAGGTGATCGGATTGTTGTCGATCAAGGGCGACGTAATGTGGCGCAGATTTGAGGCCATTCTATAAACCTTCCCTGCGCAATCGTGCAAGAAACGGGCCAAATCCGTGATCGCCCAGCCAGTAGCGCAACATCAATCCGACACTGTTGCTGGTGATCGTTGCCCCCGTAATACCGTCAACTTCGTAGGGTCCGGTCGCCTGCCCGCGCACGACGGAAATCGTTATTGTACCAGTGTCATCGGCAATCTGCTTCCCGGCCCAAAGGTTCTGCCACGCGGTGTCTTCGATCCGCGTGCCTAAGCCAGGAGTTTCGCCCTGTTCGGTGATTGTCAAAGCCGCGACAGTCAACAGGTCAGCTTCTATTGCGAGCATAGCACGGATGGTCGATTGATACCCCTTACCGCTGATCGGCAAAACGATCAGCAACAACTCCCCGTTACGCTCAAGGAAATGTACGGGCATATGGCTGGCACGCCTGCCCAGCTGTGCCACATCCGCAGCTTTCGGGATCGGTATGCTCAGGTCGGGATCGGTTTCAGCCCTCTCCTGACTAAAGCTTTCAAGATCTGTACTGGCCAAAAACGTACCAGTCTCAAGGTCAACGAGCCGGCTTTCGAGTGCGTCAACGCCTGCCTCCTCCATCAGATCACGCAGGCCCGGAAGTGTATCAAGCATCCTTTCCATCCGAGCCAAACGCTCCGCCTCAATATGGGCGTCCTGCAGGGGCTTCAGGGCTACGGATGTCACCGACACCATAACCGCGCTGAACAAAGCTACCAGCACCGCGACACCGAAAACCTTGACCCGGTCATTATTAGGACGCGCAAGAAAATGTCGCCATGTTGCTGTTGGATTAAACATGCCGCGCCCTACGCCGTCTGGCATGGGTCAACATAACCAGATGATCGATCAGCGGTGCAAAAATGCTAGCAATCAGCGATCCGAACACCACCGCTTCCGTGTTTAGCGTCGCACCCTGCGACAATACGACAATCAACCCGCCCGCGAAGGCACCATAAAACCATCGCCCCGGATTGGTTGCGGCCGCCGTCAACGGATAGGCAGTCAGAAATACCAGCCCAAAAGCGAGCGCGGTGAGTGTAGATACGGCGTCGATCTGATGGCTGCCTGACGCCAGCACCGCTGCAGCACCCAACACGCAGCCAATGAGAACACGCGACGAAATCAGGCCGAAGGCCAGCAACATTACAGCGCCGGGCAACGTCGCAAGGGCAAGGGTTTGTGAAGGTGCGGCCAGTTCAACCTGCGGAAATGAGAAAATTAGCAAAGACAGTGTCACTGTGGCCGCGTTCAAAAAACTGAAGCCACGGCCGCCAAAGACCAACTCACCCAAAACCACCCCGAGCGACAGGGCAAACACCAGTTGCCACAGTGTTAGATCTCTGGGGATCAGCACGCAAACAATCAGCGCAGTAGTGATCCCATGAAAGCTGACTGGTTTGCGGCGCAGAATAGCAAAACTACCTTCCCAAAATAGCACTGTGACCAACGCAACGCACAGGTGGGGGGCAAACTGCAGCGGCTTCTCAAACGTGGTCACGATGAGAGGCATCAGGAGTGCCGCTACCAACAGGAGGCTCATTCTGGACAGACTGCGCAAAGCCATCAAGCAACCTCTTTCATCAAATCGTCGAGTACATGCCGAAGCAATTCGCCATAGTCGGCCCCGCTAGTGCACTGGCGCGACAACGCAGCGACGTCTTCTTCTATTAGCGCCAGACAGCCCAAGCGCACGGCGGCTTCGCTGTCTCCGACACTGAGCGCCCGCATCAGCGGAATCGGCAGGATATCTATGGCAAGCGCGCGCTCTATCCCTTGGGTTGGGACCAATGCGCCTTTTGCCGAAAATAGCCGTGCTATCCAGCCAGAAGGCTTTGCGGGTGCTTCATTTTCCACCAACGTAATCTGATCATGGAACCGCCCCAGAAACTGCGCCGCGCAACCCGAATTAGGATCGCCTGACAGACCGCACGCGCGCTCGTTGCGGCTTATGTCTGCGATGTTTGCGCCCAGAACAGTCTGCACGAGCCTTGGCTCAGGGGCGGCTGGCCCCGCGATAGAGACGACCCTTTCGGCATGATAGCGTCCGGTTTGAAACAGGTGGCCTATCGCTGCAACGTCCTGATACCCGATGGACCAGACCTGCCTGTCCAAACTAACCGGATGCAGACGGTCAATGTGCGTACCCGCCAATCCTGCAGCAGGTGACCCGCTGAATGTCACAGCTTGGACTCGATCCATTTCCGGGCAAAGCGTGACGCCTTGGGACTGGCAAATATATACAATCCCCTCAGTCAACGCGCTAAGAACAGACATGCCCGTGCAGAAAGCATCCAGTTGCCCGTCGAGAACAACTGCAGGGTCGGGTGCGAGTGGCGAGGTTGTCTTGGCGTTAACAAAGATGGCTTCAGGCACTGCCTTCGGGGTTGGTATCCGCCCGAATGGGCGGGTTCGGAACGCGGGCCACATTCCGCGAGAAAGTAAGACATCTCGGGCTGAGGCTGCGGCATTGAAGTCGGAGACAACCGCATTCTCGCTTTGAGGCGATTGCCCTTCTGTATAAATGATGCAAGCAGACAAAGTTCTGCGAGGGCCATAGGATAGCTGCGAAACGACACCGCTGATTGGTGTTACGAAGGCTATTTCCGGGTGGCTTCGGTCGGAAAACAGGGTCTGTCCACAAGTAACGACATCACCCTCTGACACCATATATTTTGGGCGCATGTCCAGCATGTCTTGCCCCAGCAACGCCACTGAGTCTGGCACTTCTGTAGCAGCTATCTGCTGGGGTGGAGCATTGGTTACGGAAGGCTTCGCACCCCCCTTGATCGTAAAATGGGTCAATTGCTCAAGTCCTTTCGGACGGCACATCCTGAACGGTGCGCAGAATGGGTATCCTTCTAAGGCACGATAACGGGGCGAAAGCGGGCCTAATTGATTTTCGTCAATCCCATACCTTGGTGGACGACAATAGTGGAACAAACGCACAGCATGGGGAGAAATGTCGTGGCACGTTTACGCAGACGGCTTTTGGCTTTGACTTTAGGAATTTCGCACACGCTCACGGGTGGATACGCATTTGCCCAAGACAACGCGTCCGAGATTCCAACTCTTGAAGAAATTGTCGATGCGTGGCTCGCATCACCCCACGGGGACCGCACGTCAGAGGCCTTTACCCATTGGAACAAGGACGGCGAAATACCGGGTGTCTGCGCAGTCTGTCACTCCAGCACTGGAGTAATTGATTATCTGCGTGCGCCCATCTCTGCACCGGGGGTGATTGACCATTCAGTTCGGTTAGGCACGTCTGTAGATTGTACTGCATGTCACACCTCCGCCGCTGCGGACCTGCGCTCAGTTCCATTTCCTTCGGGTGTGTCGGTTGACACGTTCGGGGCTTCTGCAATCTGCACTGTCTGCCATCAGGGCCGGACTTCCACCGCTACCGTCGAGACAGCGACATCCGGTTTGCAAGATGACGTCATCGCGGGCGACCTGAGCTTTATCAATGTCCACTATGCACCATCTGCCGCCACGTTGATGGGCGGAGTCGTGCGGGGTGGCTTTGAATACCCCGGCAAGAGCTACAAAGGGCAATTCACCCATGTTCCTACCTTCAACGGCTGTGTCGATTGCCATAACCCGCATACGCTGGAGGTCAATCTGGGTACATGTACAACCTGTCACCAAGGGGCCCAAACCTTTGAGGACATCCGAATATCGCCGCAAGATTTCGATGGGGACGGCAATTCGGTTGAAGGCATTTCCGATCCGATAACGACACTTCATACCCGCCTAGGCAGCGCGATCCAGCAATACGCCACCGAAGTTTCCGGCGTACCAATTGTCTATGATATCCATGCCTATCCCTACTTCTTTGTCGACAGTGACGCCAACACCATCGCCTCTGACGCTGAGACCGTGTATCCCAACCGCTATCAAAGCTGGACACCGCGATTACTGAAAGCTGCGTATAACTACCAACTGGTGGCTAAAGATCCCGCGATCTTTACGCATAATCCGCACTACGCACTGCAACTGCTTTTTGACAGTCTCGAAAGCCTGGGTGAGCGAACGGAAATGGATATGTCGATGCTTGTGCGTCCTTAATGCGCGGGGGCAAACCTTAACGCATTATTCTAAATTGTGGCTAGCATCCCAAGTGATATCAGAAACCCATGCGCAACAATTGTCATGGTACCCTACGTGCCAATTATCGTGGTGAGTTAGTGTTTTTTGGAAAAATTAAGTTACCTCGGTTATGGCATATATCGAGGCCTGAACCATAAACCCGCGCTGTTCTTATTCCAATACAATGCGGGCAAAACCGTCCTCTATTGGTACTGACCCAGCAGAGTTGGAATGAAGGTTTCAGAAATCCTTGTGAATGGCCTCGCCTATCCCAACGCCGATCCACGTTGCCCGTTGGGGCCTGACACGACTACCAGACGCCAATAATATTGCTTGTGCGCATATCCAGTTTTTCTAGGCATTTACCAACAGGCGTGTGTCACTGTCAAAGACAGTAGTGGATGGGTTTCAGAGGTGCTAATTCCAACCTCCGTTTTGCCCTGTCCAGCGAGATTTCTGAAACGTAAGTTTTTCAATTCGAGAATTGAGATCAATCAATTCCATCCCACGAAAAATGTTTATTCAGGACGGGCTAAGGGGGCACGTGTGGCAGAAATCAATTTCAAAACGGAAGGTGTCACAAAAGTCTATGACACAGGTGACGTGAAGGTCTACGCATTGGATGGTGTGGACCTTGAACTGTTTAAAGGTGAGATGGCTGTCCTGCTTGGCCCTTCCGGAAGCGGAAAATCTACGCTGTTAAACATTCTTGGCGGGCTGGATCACGCGACTGACGGGCGGGTTTGGTTCGACAACACTGAACTGACAGATATGTCTGATCGTGGACTTACAAAATACCGTCGGGATCACGTCGGCTTTGTTTTCCAATTCTACAACCTTGTACCCAGCCTAACGGCTCGGGAGAACGTGCAGCTGGTCACCGATGTGGCCCCCGATCCGATGCCTGCAGAAGAAGCATTAGAGTTGGTTGGTTTGGCCAAACGGATGGATCACTTCCCATCCGAAATGTCGGGGGGCGAACAGCAACGTGTTGCTATTGCGCGGGCCATCGCAAAACGCCCACAAATCCTGTTGTGTGATGAGCCCACTGGGGCTTTGGACAGCACAACGGGGGTGCAGGTGCTGGAGGTTCTTCGCGACATCAACGATCGGTTCGGTACCACAACCGTTGTTATCACCCACAACGCCGAAATCCAGCGCATGGCACATCGGGTGATCTTTTTCCAAGACGGTAAAATCAGCGAAACTCGGGTCAACAAAACCCGTCTCGCCCCGTCCGAGATCGTGTGGTGAATGAAATGCATGCTTTGGACATCAAATTACTGCGCGACTTTAAGCGGCTTTGGATACAGGCGATTGCGATTGCGTTGGTTTTGGCGTGTGGCGTGGCGATCCTACTGACTTCAGTTGGGATGTATAAGGCGCTGTCGGAAACGCGCACCGCCTATTACGAACGCAACCGGTTTGCCGATGTCTTTGCCCATACCACCCGTGCGCCGCTGTCCCTGCAGGCTGAGATTGCCCGCATTGACAGCGTGATGAGCGTTGAAACACGCATTTCGGGTGATGCGATCCTCGACATTCCTGGGCGGGCCAGAACGGCTGTTGGCAGAATTCTGTCCTATCCGGAGACATCTGACCCGGTTTTGAACGTGCCGCTGCTGGTGACGGGGCGGTTTCCCAGCCCGCAAAGTTCTCAGGAAGTCGTTGTGAACGCGCCCTTTGCTGAGGCGAATGGTTTTGCCCTTGGCGACAGCTTCAGCGCAAACCTTAGAGGGCAAAAGCGCGATCTGACCATTGTCGGCACTGCGCTCTCACCCGAATTTGTCTATACTATCGGTCCCGGCGCGATGATGCCGGACAACGCAGCCTTTGGGATTATCTGGATGTCCAAGCGCGCGGCGGCGGCGGCGTTTGACATGACGGGCGCGTTTAACGACATCTCACTGGCAATTGCATCTGGGATGACAACCGCTCCGGTGATTGACGCGCTGGATACGTTGCTGGAACCCTACGGCGGCTTTGGTGCCTATGATCGTACCACGCAGCAGTCGGATGCGTTTCTGGATGCCGAGATCAACCAGCTGAAAGGCATGGCCGCGATTTTGCCGCCGATCTTCTTTGCCATCTCCGGGTTTTTGGTCAGCATGGTGATGGGTCGTATTATCGCGCTTGAACGCAGCGAGATTGGTCTGCTTAAGGCCATTGGATATTCAAACATCGAGATCTGCCTGCATTATCTGATGCTAGCGGCGCTGATTGCCGTGGTAGGTGTGCTTGTCGGATGGGTGGCCGGAACGGTGCTCGCGCGCACAACTGCGGCGCAATATGCTGACTTCTTTGACTTTCCCTATGTCATCTTCCGAGTGTCTTATTGGGTCTATGCGGCGTCTGGTCTGGCGGGCCTGCTGACCACCAGTCTGGGTGCGGCGCAAGCCGCGCTAAAGGCCGCGCGTCTGGCCCCTGCCATCGCGATGCAACCCCCTGCCCCACCACGGTTCAAGCGCTCTTTCATTGATACCGCGATGGCGCGCATGCGGTTGGCACAATCTACGGTCATGATCCTGCGCTCATTGCTGCGGTGGCCGCTGCGCAGTTTTCTAACCTCGCTTGGCCTTGCTCTGGCGGTTGCATCGGTGATTGCGGCCACGTTTATCAATGATGCGCTCAGCGAAATCGTGGATCTGGCTTTTCACCAAACCAACCGGCAAGATGCGATGTTGCTCTTTGCTGAAGATGTGCCCGAAGCGGCACTGCAAGATGCGCGGCATCTGCCCGGTGTGTTGCAAGCCGAAAGTCAACAGTTCCACGCGGCCATTCTACACAAGGGTCATCTAACAAAGCGCGTGGCGATTGAATCGCGTCGTCCCGGCAGTGACTTGAGCCGCGTTTTAGATGCGAACAGCAAACCCATTGACGTGCCGCCAGGCGGCATCGTGCTGTCCGAACGGCTTGCACAACATCTTGATGTGCAGGCCGGCGATACCATCGACATTGAATTCCTGACCGGACGGCGTGAGACCTTTCGCGTCGATGTCACCGCGTTGGTGGAATTGTATTTTGGACTGGGGGCTTACATGGACCTAGAATACATGAATGCGCTGTTTCGGCAGGCACCGCGCCTGTCAGTCGTGAATATCACGCTCGACCCTCGGCAAACCGAGGCGCTGCACCGTGCCATCAAAGATACGCCACGCATTTCCGGCATTGTCGAGATGAACGAAAACCGGCGCGCGTTTGAGGACACGATTGAACAAAACATCGTTGTGATGAACATGATCTACATCGTGGTAGCCGTATTAATCACCATCGGTGTAACCTATAATGCCGCACGCATCCAACTGTCAGAGCGCGCCCGCGAATTGGCCAGCCTGCGCATCCTAGGCTATGGACGCGGCGACATATCCTACATTCTGGTGGGTGAAATGATGCTGATCGCGCTTGTTGCACAGCCCTTTGGCTGGCTGATTGGCGCGGGCATCGCACAACTGATGACAAACGCCTTTACCAGCGATCTTTACGCGATCCCGCTGGTGCTGAAACCCGCGACATTTACAATCGCCAGCCTTGTTGTGCTGAGCGCTGCATTTGTTTCTGTGATGATCGTGCGCACGCGATTGGACCGCCTTGATCTGGTTTCTGTCATGAAAACAAGGGAGTAAAGCAATGGCCTATTCAACACGTACGCTTGTACTGATCGGCATTGGTACGGCACTTGTGGCAGGTCTGTCTTATGTCAGCTTTCGCACTGACCCGGTTGCGGTTGATCTGGCGCTGGTAACGCGAGGGCCGCTGGAAGTGACCATCAACGTAGATGGCCAGACGCAGGTTCGCGACCTGTTTGAAGTGGCCTCACCCATCATTGGCATGGCTTTGCGCTCACCTGTCTCTGAAGGGGACAGAGTGATTGCAGGTGAGACCGTTGTTGCAATCGTCCAGCCATCGTCCTCAGGACTACTGGATGCTCGGACACAGCGTCAGGCGGAAGCCACGTTGCAGGAGGCGAAAGCCGCGCGGCACGTGGCACAGGCCGATCTGAAGCAGGCCGAGGAAATGCAACGCTATGCGCAGGCGCAGTTCGACAGGACACAGGTATTGGTGACGCGCGGTGTCGCCTCCGTCACGCAATTGGAAAGCGATTCTCAGAAGCTGGCCGTTGCGGACGCCGCCGTTGAAGCTTCACTGGCGCGGATAGAGATGGCCGATGGGACAATAGAACGGGCGCAGGCCAGTCTTTTGACGCCAAACGACCAAGACGCCTCTGCGGAAAGTTGCTGCATTCAATTGATTGCACCCACTGATGGGGTTGTTCTGACGGTGGCAGCCATCAGCGAACGGCCTGTTTCCATTGGCACCCCACTGGTCAGCATCGGTGACCCTGATCAACTCGAACTGGTTGCCGATATTCTGTCAAATGATGCAGTGCGTCTAGAACTGGGCGCCTTGGCCTATGTTGAACGCTGGGGCGGAAATGAGGTGTTGCAAGCCAAACTTGATCGGATTGACCCCAAAGCACGTACCAAAACCTCAGCGCTTGGGATCGAGGAACAAAGGGTGGATGCCTATTTCAGTCTGATCAGCCCTTCTGGTGCGCGGCCAAATCTGGGCGACGGATTCTCCGTCTTTCTCAGGATTGTCGAGTGGCGTTCAGAGGACTCGCTACATATCCCACTCAGTGCGGCATTTAGAGACGAAAACGGCTGGGCTGTTTTTGTGGCCTTGGAGGGGATCGCAGAAAAGCGCGCAGTGACCTTGGGCCGCCGCAATGACCGCAGGGTCGAGGTGCTGGAAGGTTTGGAGCGTGCAGAACAGGTTGTCACCCACCCCAGCGACGCGATTGTCGCCGGCGTGGCGCTGGTGGAAAGGTCGCAGTTATGAGCATGGATAAAGATAACTCACAGGGATTAGATGCGCGATGGCACGCAGCACTTGGGCAATTCACAGGGGGCTTGTCCCCTGCAGCGTTGACCACGGCTTATGTGGATTGGGGACTTCATTTGATGGGGTCTCCGGATAAGCAGTCCCAGCTGGCCAAACAGGCAATGACGACATTTGCTGCGCAGGCTGCGAAAACTGATCTGAGGTTTGCTGACGCTGCTTGGGATCATCTTCCGTTCAACGTCTATGCGCAGGGATTTCTGGCAGCGCAAAACTGGTGGGACAACGCCACCACGAATATCCCTGGTGTTGATCCGAAACATGCGCAGATCGTCAATTTCGCGGCACGCCAATGGCTCGATATGATGTCGCCCTCCAACTTTGCCGCAACAAATCCGCAAGTTCAGGTGCGTATACAGGTTGAGGGTGGGCTGAACCTGATGCGGGGCGCACGGTATTGGATTGAGGACTTCAATCGAATGCTGACCAAACAGCCGCGCAAGTCAGCTGGGTACAAAATTGGTCAAGAGCTTGCGACCACGCCCGGCGATGTGGTCCTGCGCAATAATTTGATTGAACTGATCCGGTACAAACCGACAACCGCCAAAGTACACCCTGAACCAATCCTGATCGTGCCTGCGTGGATCATGAAATACTATATTTTGGATCTCACCGCGCAGAGGTCTTTGGTGGCCTATTTACGCGATCAGGGCTTCGAGGTGTTCATCATCTCTTGGAAAAACCCCGACAAAGAAGACGCTGACCTGTCGATGCAGGACTACGTTGATTTGGGGATCCGCGCGGCGATCGCCAAGATCAAGGATCTTGGTCATGAACATCTTCATGCAGCGGGTTATTGCTTGGGCGGCACGCTCTTGGCCATCGTCGCGGCAGCAATGGCAAGGGACCACGATGATAGTCTAGCGAGTGTTAACCTGCTCGCGTCTCAGGTGGACTTTTCCGAACCCGGCGAACTGGGGCTATTTATCAACGAAAGTCAGGTGACTTTTCTGGAAGATATGATGGCAACGCGAGGCTATCTCAAAGCGGATCAGATGGCTGGGGCATTCCAGCTTTTGCGTTCAAACGACCTGATCTGGAGCCGCGTGATCCGTCATTATCTGCTTGGTGAGCGGACAGCTGACAATCCGCTGCTGGCATGGAATGCCGATACCACCCGCATGCCTGCCCGGATGCATTCTCAATACTTGCGGCGTTTGTTCTTGGGAAATGACTTGGCCAAGGGACGGTTCAGGGTCGATGGTACACCAATTTCACTCAGCGATATTCGTGCAAAGATATACTGTGTAGCCACTGAGGCCGATCACGTATCACCATGGAATTCTGTGTTTAGATTGGCCCTGCTGACGGATACCGATGTCACGTTCGTTTTGACCAATGGGGGCCACAACGGAGGCATCCTGTCAGAACCAGGCCATGCGGGCCGTCACTTTCGCCACGGCCACAAAGCTGAAGGTGACGCGCATATCACCGCGTCTGATTGGTTCGATGACCACCAACCCCAAGACGGGTCTTGGTGGCCGCATTGGACGCAGTGGCTGAAAAAACATAGCGCCCCGGCGGGGCAGTCGCATACGGCCTCTTTTGAGGTAATAGACGCCGCGCCGGGTCGCTACATTTTAGGCTGACGGTGGGGGTCTTAATCGGGGTTCTTGGATCCGAAAGCTTTGGTACTTATCTCGACTAGCTTGCCTGTTTCGGCTTTGTACTGGTCCATTGCTTTTTGCATGAACTGCGACTGGATATGTTGCAAATCAGCCGGATCTTTGCAGTGCAGAATTTCGTGTTGGGTCTTCACGTCCTCCTTGATCCGTTCGGCAACAAAGCCAACAACCTCGGCACTCATTTCGCCAAGTGCTTCGATCCATGCGGTGCCCATCCCCATCATATTGCCAAAACCCGCATCCTGCAGATGTTTCATTGCGTTAACGGGTGCTGCCGCTTCAGAACTCTTCGGATCTTGGGTCTGAGATTTATTGGCCATTCCTGGTCCTCCTGCTGATGAAGTTACGCGTGACACGCTAGGCCAAGATTCAACGCTAGGTTTGATATTGCTCAATTCGCCAGAGACTCTGTGCCCGATACTGAAACACAAATCTTAACAGCTGAGGCAGACCCTAGCGCCGACTAAGCTGCTTGAGATGGTCTATTACTTCGAAACGTTACAAGTTCCTGTGCCAAATCGGAACAACTCGTTCCGGCTCAACTACATGGCAGATTCAACCTCATCCGTTCTCAGCATGACGACCCTCTTAGTTCTGTCCCCAAAACAAGGACACACGAGAAAGCAGGCCGCTGATTTATGTCAAAGCATACACCTTTGTTTCCGTTGCATTGGACTCAGCATGAAATCGCGTGACCCATCACCAAAGACCGACCAGCGAAACCCCGCAGCATCGATCATGTACCGATCCCAAAAAACGCTCGCGTGGATACGGCGTTTCGTACCACCGGGATTGCGGCTTCTGCTTGGTTTGTTTCTTATCGGAGGTGGAATTCTGGGCTTTCTGCCCATCCTCGGGTTTTGGATGATCCCACTTGGGATTGCTGTTTCAGCTTTGGATATCCGTCCACTTTGGCGAGCTTTTTTAAAGAAACACAGAAGGCAGAGATAACGAGGTGCCTGGCTGGACTGACCGCCGACATCGAACGGTCGTCGCTGATACAGAAGGCCTAAAAACTATCCAGTACGTTAGGTATCTGCCTTCACGGCCCTTTCAGAGATATCTCCTCTTGTGATGGATCACCCCTCAAAGAAAACCCAAGGATGTCGATTGACCGTTGTCAATTCTACAAGGAGTCAATCGTACTACATTCGCAGCTGTATTTAACAAGTAATACTTTCTTCTAGGGACTCCATAACCTCTGGCAATTCGTCGATCTAGTAAACGGGGCATTTCAAACTGAATGACTGACCTACGCGGTTCTGTCGCTTCAAAGGAGAGAATACATGTCGGACAATTTCATGAATTTAGAGATGTTTCGACAACCACAAGTACCGTTGGCAGAGTCTGCTGCACTGGAAATTGTGATCGCTGACGCTGGACATACCCATGGGATTGATGTGACAATCTATGCCGTCGGTTCCGATCAGATTGTGTTTGAAACCGTACTTCTTGATCCAGATTCCCAAACTCTACTGACACATGGCAGCGCCGAAACTGAAGCTTTCTGGCAGTGTCTGAACTTACATTGTTGTGCTAATTATACCCAAGATATCTTCCTGACAGCTCGCTGCCGCTTCAACCCCCTCGCGATTGCCGTTTCAACTGAACGTATTGGAGGGGCAGAAACCAGAAATGTGCGGTTTCTTCGGCTAATTGAAGCCATCTTGGATGAACTGGAAACGCGTAAACCTGGCTCGGCAGTCCAAGTGGCCATTGTTACGAAAAACAACAAAGTAATTGCGCCTATCAAAGCCGCTTGCGAATGCCCCAGATGTTCGAAGTTCTAGTCTTTGCAGCGTTGCCCGCGTTTGGGATCATTATCGGCAGTATCCTCGCGGAAAGCATCCGAACGCCGAAGTGGCTAATTGGAGCATCGCTCCATACCACAGCAGGTGTTGTAATAGCGTTGGTCAGCATAAGTATCATGCCGAGACTGATCGGTGTCATGCCAATATGGTTGATTAGTGTCGCGTTTCTGGCTGGGGCAGGTATTTCAGTCTTGATTGCAAGCATCTGGGGCGCATTCCGGTATCGATCACGGACGGGCAACATTAGCGCCTGGATGGTCTGCATGGCAGTAGCGACTGATCTTGTTAGCGATGGCCTCATGGTTGGAGCGGGAACCGCTGTAGGAGTCCAACTCGGTTGTCTATTTGCCGCAACGCAGTCAATCGCAAACATTCCAGGTGGTTTTGCGGCAACTGCAAACCTGCGTGACGATGAGGTGCCAAAAGCCCGAAGAATGGCACTGTCTTTTTCCATGCTTGTTCCAGCGCTGTTGAGCGCAGCGCTCGGGTATTATGGGCTACGTGGGGCCAGTAGTTTGGTCCATGGTGCGGTTCTATCGGTGTTCGTGGGCATCTTGTTGTTGGCTACAATAGAAGACGTCATACCTCAGGGTGACGAGCCTAACCCACCTCGTTGGGTTTCGACGACTGCCTTTGCTTTAGGCTTTGTGGGGTTCTTGCTGTTGTCCAACTTACTTGGATGAATTTCAAAACATCTCGATATTGGTGTGAAATTGTGATGAGCTTGCTTTGGATATTCGTGGCACTCGTTGCGATATTGGCCATGGCGATTGTGATCTTCATCTGGTGGCTCACCCGGCCGGTGCCAGTGTTTCATCCATTCTCATACGATCCCGAAGCCTCTGCAATATGGCCAATGGGAATTTCGCTTTGATCAGGAACTAGCCGTCACAGAACAACAATCCCCGGAACCTAAAGCAGTTATCCAACTGCTACACCCGTTATTGCCATCCATAACCCGGTCATCAAAGTCTGCGATCCATATCGCCCCGCATAGACGGTGTCTATGCAACAGAAGCAAAGCAATCAAGAAAGCGCCAATTCCGGTTGATAGAACGGAAAAGTCAGTTGTGATCGTCAGTTACCGCGTTGGATCCCAAGGACGCTGACCACCAGACGGTGTGCCTTGGTACAGGCACGGATGTAGCAGCGCAAAAACCAATGCCGTGCGCGCCATCATCTGATGAAAGCGCATGGTAACATGCATTCCGATGCCATTCGAAGTACTCTTGAAGCGACCGGACAGGACGAATTCATGAGGATCATCGAAAAAGCCAAAATACCAAGACCGGATGCAAGTTCTTGGTGAAACGGGCATGGTGGCCCTCCGATCAACAGGACACGATCAAGGGCGATGTGACAGCGACAAGGTAAGTTACGATCAAGAAGAGCGGTTTCATTTACCCAGTCTGTTCCATTTTTCTCTTTATACCATTTCGCGTTCTTTTTGGGCGCTGTTTACCCCAAAACGATGGGGCCCAGAACTGAAGTCGCCGCTACAGTTATGAAAAGTGCAATTACGTCCAGCGGAGCACCTGCACGCAGCATGTCGGATCGGGTCACCGCTGGGTCCGCAAATACGATCGCATTTGGTGGCGTGGCGACCGGGAGCATGAAACCGATCGAAGCGGCCATCGCGATTGGAAGCATGAACGTAACCGGATCAGTGCCAAGCCCCGTTGCGACTGCACCGGCAATCGGCAAGAAGATCGCCGCCATTGCGGTGTTGCTTGCCAGTTCACCCAAATAGACGAGGAGAGCGGCAATGAAGAGAAGAACGGCGAACAGGGACCAATCACTCACCAATTGGACGCTCCCGCCGATCCAATCTGCTAAACCCGACTGTTGAATTACACTGGCAAGCGCCAGCCC
>Ga0075467_10001152_pt1 | contig 21935 bp, 22 predicted proteins | sample DEB08_DNA_9_FD_75067 | JGI IMG/M metagenome (GOLD analysis project Ga0075467, IMG submission 75067) | Aqueous microbial communities from the Delaware River and Bay under freshwater to marine salinity gradient to study organic matter... | ecosystem: Environmental > Aquatic > Marine > Coastal ... | reverse complement strand
GACCGTGCCGATCCAAAAGAACGACACCGCAGCGCTGTCATTACGTCCGACATAGCGGGTCAGCAGGCCATAGATCGCGAACATCAATGCCGCCGCCAAAGGCAGCAAAGCAAATGGCGAAAACACGGCAAACCCCGGCTGCAAGATGATTAGCACGCCGATAAATCCAATCGCGATGGCCGTCCAGCGCCGCCAACCCACCACCTCACCCAATATCGGGCCAGAGAGCGCCGCGATGAGCAAAGGGTTGGAGGCGAACACCGCATGGTTGCCGACCAGCCCCAGTTTGACAAACCCCAATACAAGCAGCCAGATTTGCACCGCGAGCAGCAGCCCGCGTAGCGGTTGCAAGACAGGGTGCTTTGTGGCCGATGCCGCGCGAAGCCCCCCTGCCTTGCGCCATGCGACCCAGATGACAAAGGCGGCAAAGAACCAATAGCGGATCATCACCACCATCATCACATTGTATTCGCCCGCCAAATGCCGCGAAATCCCGTCTTGCATGGAAAAGACAAAGGTCACGGCGACCATCAGCCAAATGCCCAGCCTTGTGTTTTGATCGGTCATCGTTGCGACACCCTCATCGCCTTGCCTTGGTTTTTCTGCCGACTACGGATTACGGTGAACAAGCCCGCCAGAATGACGATGCCGCCCCCGATAATCACGTTCAAGTGCAGCACCTCATCAAACACCATCATCGCGATGATGGTGACAAAAACGATCTGTAAATAAGCAAAGGGTTGCAGCGCACTCGCCTCCGCCATCGAATAGCTGCGGATCAGCAGGTAGTGGCCGAACAAGGCAAGAAAAGAGTAAACCCCGATCATCAGCAAATCGAACGTAATCATTGCGGTCAGGTAAGGCAGGCCAACTATGGTCATCAAAACGCAGCCGATGATGCCGGACCAGAAGAAGGAGATAAACGCAGACTCATCCCGCGTGGCAAGGCGCGTGAGCAGGCTGTAAAGCGCGAACATGAAGGCGCTGGCCAAGGGCAGAAGGATATCGAGAGAAAATACACCGCCATCAGGTTGCAGGATGATGGCGACCCCGACCATCCCGATAACAATCGCCGTCCAGCGCCGCCAGCCCACCTTTTCGCCCAAAATCGGCATGGCGAGCCCAGCCACCAGCAGCGGGCAGACGGCGAAAATCGCGTGGGTGTTGATCAAGCCGATGCGGTTGTAGGCGAACACCATCACGCAAATCTCGGATATAAGCAGGACGGATCGCGCGATTTGCAGCCAAGGGTGGCGGGTCCGCACGGCCTTTCGCAAGCCGCCCTCTGTCATCACGGCTTGGGTCATGACAAAGGCCGCGAACACCCAATAGCGCACCATAACAATCATCAAAACGCTGTAACCACCCGCCAAATAGCGGGAGAATCCGTCTTGCACGGCGAACACAAACACCGTGGCAATCATCAATAGCATACCAAGTTTGGTGTTCTGAACGGTCATTGCAGCAGCTTTCCTGTGGCCATGTGGCGCTTGTGGCCATGGCCTTTGCGCCGCTCTACCGCAAATCCGGCGGCCTGCAAGCCCCGGCGTACAAAACCGGCCGCGGTGTAGGTGGCAAATGTGCCGCCGGAATTGGTGTGGGCGGCGACCTCGGCCATCAGCGCCTCATTCCACAGCTCAGGGTTTTTGGCCGGGGAAAACCCGTCCAGATACCACGCATCGGCGCAGCCATCCCATGCAGGCAAGGTGGCGCGGGCGTCACCGACAATCACCTCGACCGCGATCGCGCCAAGTTGAAACTGGCGCAGGCCTTGTGACCAATGGGCCAAGAAATCATCCGCCACAGCAAGCGCCTCGGGAAAGGCCTGTAAGGCGCGGGCAATATCGGGGGCAGCCATTGGATACGCCTCAAACGAGGTATAGCGGAACGGGGTATTCCCTGCAGCGATGCGCGTGGCCAGAAGGTTCAGGCCCGTGCCAAAGCCCAATTCCGCAATGTGAAAACCGGAATGCAGCCGCGCGGGCAAGTCGTTTCCGGCCAAGAACACATGGCGGGTCTCGCTCAACCCATTGGCAAGGCTGAAATAGGGGTCATCAAATCGGGTCGATATCGGCAATATACCATCGCGCCAATCCAAGGTGGCGCAGGTTTCAGGGTTATTCTGGTCTGGCACGTGGAATTCGCCTAAGGGTTGGATCAAAGCGACAATGGGCAAAGGGACCGGGAATGGCAACGCCAGATCTGACAGTGCATGGCGCGGGCATCTTCGGCCTGTCCATCGCATGGGCCGCCGTGCTGCGTGGCGCGAGGGTGCGGGTGGTCGAAGTGGCGGGCGAGGGTGCGGGGTCGTCGGGCGGAATTGTTGGGGCGCTGGCGCCGCATGTGCCGGAAAACTGGAACAGTAAAAAGGCGTTTCAGCTTGAGTGTTTGTTGGGCGCTGAAACGTGGTGGGCCTGCGTGCAGGCTGCGGGAGGGGTAGACCCGATGTATGCCCGTACGGGTCGTCTGCAACCCATTGCCGACGCAGCGGGATTGGCGCTGGCCCATGCGCGGGCGGAAACGGCCAAAGTGCTGTGGCAAGGCCGTGCCACGTGGCAAGTTATCCCCGCGACAGGGGGCGCGTGGGAACCCCACAGCCCAACCGGTTGGCTGATCCATGACACATTGACCTCCCGCCTGCATCCACGCGCGGCTTGCGCGGCATTGGTGGCGGCAATCAAGGCAAAGGGCGGCGAAGTATTGATTGGGGCGATAGAACCCACGTCCGGCCCGCAGATTTGGGCGACAGGCTATGCCGGTCTGCTGGCCGCATCTGATGGGCGTGCGCGATCGGTGGGGGGTGGGGTGAAAGGGCAAGCGGCGGCCTTGAGGTTCGACGCCGCCCATTTGCCGCAGATTTTTACCGAAGGGTTGCATGTCATCGGGCATGGCGATGGCACGGTCGCGATTGGATCAACATCCGAGCGGGACTGGGACGATGCCACCAGCACCGATGCGCAGCTGGATGCGCTGATCGCCAAGGCTCGCGCGGCCTTGCCTTGCCTTGCCACCGCCCCTGTGGTCGAACGCTGGGCCGGCATTCGCCCCCGCAGCCGCAGTCGTGCGCCGATGCTGGGGGCGTGGCCCGACAGGCCCGGCCATTTCATCGCCAATGGAGGTTTCAAAATCGGCTTTGGCATGGCGCCGGGTGTTGCCGCCTGCATGGTTGATTTGGTGTTGGAGGGACGCGACACCATCCCCGACGACTTTCGCATCGAGGCCAGCCTTTAGACCCCCCCTTGAACCCAACCACGCGTCGGCGCAAAGTCGCGCCAACTTGTGATTTCGAAAGGGAACGATCATGCGGCACGGCGGGCAGATATTGGTGGATCAACTGGTGGCCCAAGGTGTGGCCCGCGTGTTTTCCGTACCGGGCGAAAGCTTTTTGGCAGCGCTGGACGGCCTGCATGACAGTGGCATCCAAAACATCGTCTGCCGCCAAGAAGGTGGTGCCGCGATGATGGCCGAGGCGCAAGGCAAGATGACCGGCAAGCCGGGGGTTTTGTTCGTGACGCGCGGACCGGGGGCCACAAATGCGTCAGCTGGCATCCATATTGCCAAACAAGACAGTACGCCGATGGTGGTGTTCGTGGGCCAGATCGCCCGCGCGCACCGAGACCGTGAGGCGTTTCAAGAAGTGGATTACCGTGCGGTATTTGGCACCTTGGCCAAATGGGTGGCCGAGGTTGACCAGATTGAGCGCTTGCCCGAATACATCAGCCGCGCCTTTCATGTGGCCTGCTCTGGCCGCCCCGGTCCGGTGATTTTGGCCTTGCCCGAGGATATGCTGTCGTCCCACGCAGATGTCGCTGACTTGCCAGCTCCCGCGCCCCGCCCTGCCGCTGTAAGTACGGCGCAGGTTGAAGCCATTACAGCCGCCTTGCAAACTGCCAAGCGCCCATTGGTGATTGCAGGGGGGCCGGGTTGGACCCAAGCGGCCAGCGATGCCTTGGCCCAGTTTGCCGAAAACTGGAACTTGCCAGTGGCCGTCACCTTTCGCCGCCAAGACCGGTTAAACAATGATCATCCGCTTTATGTCGGCGATTTGGGCGTGGGCATGAACCCTAAATTGGGTCAACGGCTGGCGCAGGCCGACACGCTTTTGGTGCTGGGCGCGCGCTTGGGCGATATTGCAACCGATGGCTATGCGATCCTTGATCCCACCCGTCCCGGACCGCGCATTTTGCACATTTACCCCGACCCCGACGAATTGGGCCGCGTGTTCCACCCTGCGCTTGGCATTGCAGCACCCACTGCAGATATGGTCCATGCTTTGGCCGAAACCAAAGGACAAGGCAACTGGGTCGATTGGACAGCGCAAGCCCGCAACGACTATGAAGCGTGGCAAAAGCCCGCCGAGACACCAGGAGCGGTGAAGCTGGAGCAAGTCGTGGCATGGCTTGCAGCCAACCTTGCCCATGACAGTATCATCACCAATGGTGCAGGCAATTACGCGGCGTTTTTGCACCGCTACTATCGCTTTCGCCAATTCGGCACGCAGCTTGCGCCCACGTCCGGCTCTATGGGCTACGGCTTTCCGGCATCGGTGGCGGCGTCTTTGCAAAACCCTGACAAAACGGTGGTTTGCATGGCGGGGGATGGTTGCTTTCAGATGACCTGCAACGAGATGTCGACAGCCGTACAGCACGGAGCCAAACCGATTGTGATCGTCGCCAACAATGGCCGCTATGGCACGATCCGCATGCACCAAGAGCGGCATTATCCGGGCCGTCCATCCGGCACCGACCTTGCCAACCCCGATTTTGCCGCCCTTGCACAGGCCTATGGCGGGCATGGGGAAACAGTGACCGATCAAGCCGATTTCCCGGCGGCCTTTGCCCGTGCGAAGGCAAGTGGCGTGCTGTCGGTGATCGAACTGAAGCTGGACCCCGACATGCTGACCACCGGCCAAACCCTTAGCCAAGTGCGGGCTGCGGCGTTGAAGGCGTGACGCTTAGCGCCCGGTCAATTCAGAGGTGACGTTAACCACAGCAACCGAGCCGCGCAGCTTGGCACGATAGATTACCAGCGATTCCACCACCCGCATCACATAGGTGCGGGTTTCGCTGAACGGGATGGTTTCCACCCAATCAACCACATCCACACCCCCTTGCCGTGGGTCGCCAAATTCGGTGACCCAACGGCGTGGACGGCCCGGCCCGGCGTTATAACCCGATGCGATCAAGGCCACGGCGGGGCCAAATTCTTCGACCAATTGCCCTAGATAAGCTGCTCCAAGCCCGACATTATAGGCGGGGTCTGTGGTCAATTGCCCAAGAGCGTATGGTTTGCCTGTCTTTGCCGCCATCATCTTGGCGGTGCCCGGCATCACCTGCATCAGGCCCAATGCACCTGCAGGGCTGACCACGCCCACGTTAAACTCACTTTCCCGCCGCGCGATAGACAAGGCCAACGCTCGGCTAACCGCCAAACCATCCGGCACCATATCGACAACCGGAAAATAGGCGTGGGGCAGAATGACGCCGCGCGAAGCCGCCTGTTTGCCGATCAAAACCGCGATATGGGGCTGACGGTTTTGCAAGGCGAAATCGGCAAGCTGGCCCAGCTCCACCGGGCCTAGGCTTTCGGCAAGGTGCAGCACAAACCGTTTGCCCAAATCCAAATCGCCCGCAGCAAGCAACAGCTTTGCCGCATCAAGCACCGAGGATTGTGCAAAGGTTGCCTTGCCCCAATCAATGGGCCGCACATCGGCGAGCAAAGCGGCGTCCAGCGGCAAGCCCAACTTTTCTGCCGACAGCAGGCCGTAATAGGCTGTCTGATGCTTGGCCCCGGCTTCAAACGCCACGCGGGCGGCGGCAAGATTGCCCAGCGCCTCTTCGGAACGCCCTTCCCAATAATGCGCGCGGCTTAAGCTGATGGGGGTGCTGACGCCGGATTTCAAATGCTGAAAATGGCGGCGGGCGGTCATCGGGTCGTTCAGTTTGCGCAAGGCGATAAAACCGGCCAAGAACTCCAACTCGGCATAATCACCCCCTTCGGTCAGGTGATGCGAGGCAGCAACGCGGTAGCCTTCGGTCATGCGCCCGGCTTGGACCAGATCACGGGCAAGACGGGCACGGCGATCGGCCCATGCATCAGGCCGCCCCAACGATGCAGCAGAAACCGAGCGTTCAAGAATAAGCGACAGCGCGCCATCCAGATTGCCCTTGCGCGCCCGCCATGCAAAGCGGTCATACGCAAGGCCTGCATTGCCAGCCTCGGCCGCAGGCACGGCAGCGATAAGGCCATCCACACCGTCCTGCAACGCCTGTAGTGCAATGCGCGCGCGCGCCAGCGCTTGCAGCCCCGGCGACACCAACGGTATCATTTGCAACGCCTCGCCGTCACGCCCCGCCCACAGCAGCATATCCATCCGCTTGGCATGAACGGCCTGTAACGCGCGGCCTTGCAGACCCAGCATTTCGGCCTGCTCCGCCGCATTGAACCGCAACTGGACCCAAGCGCGCCGTGCCTCGGTCGCAGCCGCATCAGCGTTACCCAAGGCAGCATGGGCCTTGACCAACGCCATCGAACCCGCCGCAGTGGAGGGTTTGTCGGATTTAAAATAGGCCACAACACGGTCAGGCGTGGTGGAACGTGCCACAGCCACCTCACCTTTTTGGTGCAGCCATGCGAGGCCGGGCCAATCTGGGCGGTGCATCAAAAACGCCTCATACTCGCCCAGCAATCCATCGCCTGCCCGCAGGCGCTGCCATTCAATCACATCCCGCGCGACCCCTGCCGGTGCCGTGGCAAGGGCGCGGTCCCAATCACGGCCATTGGCCAAGGTAAGGGCTGCGCGCAAGTCACCCGCTGCATCAGCGCGGGCAAGCGTGGCATGACCAACCCCCAGCAAAACCAAGGACATCACGCAAACGCGCATTAGAGGAAAAAGACGAAAGATGTGTGTTGTTTTCATAACCGCCAACTTGCCACCGCGCCCGTCGGGGCGCAACTCACATCCCCGCGTGTCGGCAATCTAGCGCCAAGCTTGGCAAGAGCCACACATAGCGCTAGGAAGGCGCGGAAACCAATGGGGCGACTCAAACATCCGCCCCAGTCGCAAGAGGAGACGCGTACCATGTTCAAAGGATCAATGCCTGCTTTGGTCACGCCGTTCAAGAACGGCAAAGTGGATTTGGATACGCTGAAGAAACTTGTTGATTGGCAGATTTCCGAAGGCAGCCACGGGATTGTGCCGGTTGGCACCACAGGCGAAAGCCCAACACTCAGCCATTCCGAGCATGAACTGGTGATTGAGGAAGTGGTCAAGCACGTTGCAGGCCGCGTGCCCGTGATCGCCGGCACAGGCAGCAACAACACCGCCGAGGCGATTGGCCTGATCAAGCATGCCGAACGTGTGGGCGCGAATGCAGCACTTGTCGTAACACCTTATTACAACCGACCCACGCAAGCAGGCCTAATCGCGCATTACACTGCTTTGCATGATTGCTGCACCTTGCCGATTGTCATTTACAACATTCCGGGTCGGTCTTGTGTCGATATGCTGCCCGAAACCATGGGCGAACTGGCCAAACTGCCGCGCATTATCGGCGTCAAGGACGCGGTTGGCAAAATGGAACGCGTCAGCCAGCAACGAGAGTTGTGTGGCCCAGACTTCGTGCAGCTTTCAGCCGAGGACGCTACTGCTTTGGGCTTTAACGCCCATGGTGGCGTTGGCTGCATTTCTGTGACCGCCAACGTCGCCCCGCGCCTGTGTGCCGAATTCCAAGAGGCGATGCTGGCGGGTGATTACGCCAAGGCCCTGCAATACCAAGACCGCTTGATGCCACTGCACGAGGCGATCTTTACCGAACCCGGTTTGGTTGGCGCGAAATATGGCCTCTCCGTTTTGGGCCTGTGCGATGCCGATGTACGCTTGCCGCTTGTTGGTCTGACCGAAGGTACCAAGTCCAAGATTAAGGCGGCAATGCGCCACGCTGGACTGATCAACTAATCGCACTGGCACCAAACCCGGCCTGCCAATGGCAGTGCCGGGCTTGAAAGGATACCCCATGCGTTTGAATGCTGATTTCACCCAACGCGTTGTCGTGCGCCCGCAAGACCACGATTGGGTCGCGTCCCCCGCCGCAGGGGTTACCCGGATGATGTTGGACCGTGTGGGTGATGAGGTGGCGCGCGCCACCAGCCTTGTGCGCTTTGCACCCGACAGTCAGTTTGACGCCCATACTCATGGCGGTGGCGAAGAGTTTTTGGTGTTGGATGGCGTGTTTTCGGACGAAACCGGCGATTATCCGACAGGCAGTTACATCCGCAACCCTATTGGGACCAGCCACACGCCCCACACCAAAGAAGGCTGCACGATCTTTGTCAAACTGCATCAATTTGACCCGACCGATGATGTGCCTGTGCAAATTGACAGCGCCAATGCAACCTTTCGTCCGGGCATGGTTGCGGGCCTGTCCGTGCTGCCGTTGCACAGCGGCCCCAGTGAAAACGTAGCCCTTGTGCGGTGGGCGCCCGGCACCCGCTTTACCCCCCATGCCCATTGGGGTGGTGAAGAGATCTTTGTGATCGAAGGCACCTTTAAAGATGAACACGGCAGCTATCCAGCCGGAAGCTGGGTACGCAGCCCGCATCAATCGCGCCACCAGCCTTGGTCGGATGAAGGTTGCCTGATCTATGTGAAAACCGGCCATCTGCACCCCGACAGCTTGCGCATCCCGGCCTAAAGTGCGGGCGCTGGACCGATTACCCAAAACCCATGACCCAAACTGGTCTAACCAAACCAAGGCCCACCGATGAACAACAATATGCGCGGCGGCCTTTTGATGATCGCTGCGATGGCGGGCTTTGCCGTCGAAGATATGTTTCTGAAAACAGCGGCGCGTCAGCTTCCGGTGGGGCAGATTCTGATGATCTTTGGCGCGGCGGGTATGATAGGCTTTGCCATCCTTGCCAAATCCCAAGGCGCGCGATTGTTGAACCCCGCCATCCTGTCCGTCCCCATCCTGACACGCGCGGTGTTCGAGGTGATGGGCCGTTTGTTCTACACCCTTGCGATTGCGATGACGCCACTCTCCTCTGCCTCGGCCATTCTACAAGCCACGCCTTTGGTGGTGGTTGCTGGGGCCGCTTTGGTATTTGGCGAACGCGTGGGGTGGCGGCGTTGGGCGGCGATCATGGCAGGTTTTGTCGGTGTTTTGATTATCTTGCGGCCGGGGCTGGAAGGGTTCACGCCTTTGTCCATTTTGGCCGTTCTGGGGATGCTTGGCTTTGCCGGACGCGATTTGGCCACACGCGCCGCGCCCAAAACCTTGTCGAACCTGACTCTTGGCGTTTACGGCTTTGCCATGATGGTTCCGACCGGCGCGGGCCTACTGGTCTGGACCGGTGGTGCGGTTGTGCCAGATACGGCGGCCAGCTTGGCGCTTGCCGGGGCTACGTTGTTTGGTGTGGCAGGCTATTACGCACTGACGGCGGCAATGCGCGTTGGTGAGGTGTCGGTCGTCACCCCGTTTCGCTATACCCGCCTTTTGTTCGCGCTGATCTTTGGCATGCTTGTCTTTGCCGAACGTCCCGATGCGGCCACGTTGCTCGGCAGCGCGATTATCGTGGCATCGGGTATTTACACCCTGCTGCGCGGACGCAAGGCAAACTGATCAATCCTGCCGTTTGCGAGCATTCATTTGGCCCAGCCGCACATGGCGCAGCGCCTCAACCAACAACGCGGTCAACAAGCCAAAATTCAGCAACCCATTCGCCGCCGCCATCCCGCTGAGCAACCGCCATTCGCGCGGTAGCAACACATCGCCAAAGCCAAGCGTCGTGAAACTGACCAATGAGAAATAGACCGATGCCTCCAGCGTTACAAAAATCCCCAGAAGATAAAATGCCAGTGCCCAAATCCAAACCCCTGCGGTGATGATTCCCAACACCACAAAGGACACGCCCAGCATGACCAGCAACAGCTTTGGTCTGTGCGGCTCGCGGATCAACCAACGGTGACCACGGGCAAAGCCCGTTTCCATCGCCAAAATGCCAATACCACCAACCGCAATCGACAGCATCATTAACCCGGTGCCTATGGCGATCTGTAAAAACATACTTTTTCCTTTGCCATGTTGGCCCGTTCAAGTCCTACGCACGCCTGTCCCCATCTGGACAGTTGCAGCGCTAGCCCCTATCTGATGGGGATCATGGTAAAACACAGCGACCCCAATTCCAAACTGATTGCTGAAAACCGCCGCGCGCGGTTCGATTTCGCGATCGAAGACGATATCGAAGCAGGCATTATGCTGCTTGGGTCCGAAGTTAAATCGCTCCGCCAAGGTGGGTCCAACATCGCCGAGAGCTATGCAAGCGTGGAAGATGGCGAGTTGTGGTTGATCAACAGCTATATCGCGCCCTATCTGCAAGCCAAAACCTGGGGCCACGAAGAACGGCGCAAGCGCAAGCTGTTGGTATCGCGCAAGGAGCTGGCGCGCCTTTGGAATGCCACCGCGCGGGAAGGCATGACAATTGTGCCGCTCAAGATGTATTTCAACGAGCGTGGCATGGTCAAACTCAAGATCGGGATCGCCAAGGGTAAAAAGAACGCGGACAAGCGTGAAACCTCGGCCAAGCGCGACTGGGACAGGCAAAAGGCCCGCCTGCTGAAACAAAACCGATAGCTTTCCCTAAATTATGGGCAAGCATCATCGGGTAGCGCGGTTTGCCTTATATTGGCGCCGTCAGTGATGTCCGAGGGTGGCCTTATGCATAGTAATGATGCGGAATTAGGGCATTTACCGCACAAAATGCGGTCCTTGCCTTTGTTCCGTTGCCGTTTTGCTTTACGAACCCATGCACTGGCCTTGCCACACGCGCCGCATCCGATATACCCGGATCAACGCCTACCCCATCATTGCCGCAAGGAGCCAAGAATGACCCCCGCCCCGCAAGATGACCCCAAAACGCTGGTGTCCACCGATTGGCTGGCCCAGCACCTGAAAGATCCGGATTTGCGGATTATTGATGCCTCGTGGCACATGCCTGCAACGGGCCGGGATGCAAAGTCCGAATATGCCCGCGCCCATATCCCCGGCGCGCGCTTCTTTGATATTGACGAAATCGCCGACCACCGTTCGGACTTGCCACACATGGCCCCACCCGTTGAAAAGTTCATCAGCCGGATGCGCGCGATGGGGATTGGCGACGGGCATCAAGTGGTTGTCTATGACAGCACAGGACTGTTTTCCGCCGCCCGCGTATGGTGGACCTTCCGCCTTATGGGAAAGATGGATGTGGCCGTCTTGGATGGTGGCTTGCCAAAATGGCAGGCCGAAGGGCGTGAGATTGAGGATATGCCCCCCATCGCCCGCGACCGCCACATCACCGTGCAGCGCCAATCGGGCATGGTCAAAGACGTGACCCAAGTGGCCCAAGCCTCCAAGCTGGCACAAACCGAGATTATCGACGCCCGCGCGGCCCCTCGTTTCAAAGGCGAGGTGGCCGAACCGCGCGCGGGCCTTCGCTCAGGCCATATCCCCAATTCCAAAAACTTGCCCTTTGCCAATTTATTGAACGACAACGCTACAATGAAGTCACCACCCGCGCTGAAAGCAGCGTTTGAGGCAGCAGGTGTTGATCTGTCCAAACCCGTGATCACCACTTGCGGGTCAGGCGTGACGGCCGCAATCCTGAGCCTTGGCCTGGAACGCATAGGCCACCGCGATCACGCCCTCTATGATGGCTCTTGGTCGGAATGGGGCATGTTTGACGACCTGCCCATCGCCAAAGGCTAACCCCACAACCTCTTGAAAGTACCCGAAATGCTGAACGCCCTGCATGCCCAACCGCAAGACAAAATCCTGCAACTGATCCAGATGTACAAGGATGACCCGCGCGATACCAAGATCGATCTTGGCGTGGGCGTCTACAAGGATGCGACGGGCCTAACCCCCGTGATGCGCGCAGTGAAGGCGGCGGAAAAGCAATTGTGGGAAACCGAGAAAACCAAAACCTACACCGGCCTTGCAGGTGAGCCTGCCTATGCCGAGGCGATGCAGGCCTTGCTGTTGGATGGCGTGGTGCCCGCCGATCGTTTGTCAGCCGTTGCCACCCCCGGCGGTACAGGTGCCATTCGTCAGGCGTTGGAATTGATTAAACTCGCCAGCCCGGATGCCACAGTGTGGCTATCCAACCCGACGTGGCCCAACCACCCGTCAATCATCAAGTATTTGGGCATGAAGATGGCCGAGTATCGGTATTTTGACAACGAAACCCGTGGCGTGGATTTTGACGGCATGCTGGCCGATTTGGGGCGCGCAAAACCCGGCGATGTCGTCTTGCTGCACGCCTGCTGCCACAACCCAACCGGGGCGAATCTAACCTTGCCGCAATGGGCTGCTGTTGCCGATTCGCTAGAAAAAACCGGGGCGATCCCGTTTATCGACATCGCCTACCAAGGCTTTGGCGATGGGCTGGAAGAAGATTCGGCAGGGATGCGCCTGTTGGCCAGCCGCTTGCCGGAATTGCTTATCGCGGCATCCTGTTCGAAGAATTTCGGAATTTACCGCGAACGAACCGGCATTTTGATCGCTATTTCGCCCAAGGCTGATATGCGGGCCGTGGTGCAAGGCAACCTTGCCTTCCTGAATCGTCAGAACTTCAGCTTCCCGCCCGATCATGGCGCGCGCCTTGTGACCATGATCCTGAACGACCCCGCCTTGCGCGCCGATTGGCAGGCCGAGTTGGAGGAGGTGCGCCAAAACATGCTTACCCTGCGCGAATCCCTTGCGGCCGAACTGCGCCGCCTGTCCGGCTCGGACCGTTTCGGTTTCCTCGCTCAGCATCGCGGCATGTTTTCGCGCCTTGGGGCAACGCCAGAACAGGTCGAAACGCTGCGCCGCGATCATGGCATCTATATGGTCGGTGACAGCCGCATGAACATCGCTGGCCTAAACGTCCGTACCGTGCCTATTTTGGCCAAGGCGATCATCGACACTGGCATCTGACCACGCCCACAGATGTATGTACGCAAAGAATACGGACAGCATACGGAAAACATACGCATGTATGACGCAGTTATATTTGATCTGGACGGCACTTTGCTGGACACTGAAAGTCTGACGCAAGCCGCAGGAATATTGGCTTTTTCCGATTGTGGCGTGACTGTCGCGCCTGCGTTCTTGCATGGGCTGATCGGGCGGGATGACGTGACGGGCGCGGGCATCATCCGCGCTCATTTTCCCGAACTGGATTTCACCAATTTTACCCAAGTGTGGAAACGCCGGGTGATTGAGCATTACGCCACAGGAATCCCGTTGAAACCCGGCACGCATGACCTGTTGGGAGCGATCACGCTGCCAATGGCGCTTGCCACCTCATCCACCCGCGCGCAATTGGATTATAAGCTGGGCGTGACCGACATAGCAGCCTATTTTCGGCATTTTGTCACGTTCAACGATGTCACCCGCGCCAAACCCGCCCCTGACCCGTTCTTGCTGGCTGCCAAACTGTTGGGCGTGGACCCCGCGCGCTGTGTGGCCTTTGAAGACAGCGAGGCCGGGGCCGAGTCTGCCCACCGCGCAGGCATGACTGTAGTTCAAGTCCCCGACATTAACCCCGCCTCTGGCCGCTTTGCGCATCTGATCGCCCCCGATCTATTGACCGGTGCACGTGAAATCGGACTTCTGCCCAAGTGATCTTGCGAATCCCATAGCCCCAGCCTATATGAAAGGTGAGAGGGTGGCGCGGGCAGGTGCCTCGCTAACTTGGTCAGGTCCGGAAGGAAGCAGCCACAACGAGCCCCACTTGGGTCGATGTCCAGCCTCTCACCCTACCCCACGCGGCGCAATGTGGCCGCCCGCACTGGGACATAGCGCCATTCCCCCTGAACAAACCCCTTCGCTGGAAGCCCTTGGTTGGAGCGATGATTTCGCAGACCAAATCACCCCCGAGGATGCGGACAGCCTGCCCGCCCGCGTGGCCCAAGTGCATCGCGACCGTTTGGCGGTTCTAACAGCCGATGGCCCGCGAGAGGTCGCGCTGCCTAACGGCCACCCCTCTGGCAGTTTTGCTGTGGGCGATTGGGTGATGATTTCCGCCAGCCAATCCGTGATGCGTAGGCGACTTGACCGTCACAGCCTGTTGCAACGTCGTGTCCATTCGCGCGCAGGCAGCCGCAATATCGGCGAATACCGCCTGATCGGCGCCAATATCGACACGCTGTTTATCACCACATCCTGCAACGCCGATTTCAACGTGGCCCGCTTGGAACGCTATCTGACTCTTGCGCATGACGCAGGCGTAGAACCCGTGATCTTGCTGACCAAGGCCGATATGGCCGACGACCCCGAGAATTACGCCATTGAGGCCCAAAAGCTGGGCCGCGATCTGGCGGTTTTGGTGCTGGACGCCCATGCCCCCGATGTGCCCGAGAAACTGGCGCAATGGTGTGGGATGGGAAAAACCGTGGCTCTCGCAGGCTCCTCCGGTGTCGGTAAAACCACGCTGACCAACGCGCTGACCGGCAAGGATGAGGCGACCCAAGGCGTGCGCGACGACACGCGTGGCCGCCACACAACCACCGCCCGTAGCCTGCACCCCTTGCCCCAAGGCGGCTGGCTGATCGACACCCCTGGCATCCGCGGCCTTGGCGTTTCTGACGCGGCCACCGGCATTGACGTGACATTTGCCGAGATTACCGAGCTTACCGCCCAGTGCAAATTCCGCGATTGCGCGCACGAAGGTGAACCCGGCTGTGCTGTTCAGGCCGCGATTACGAGCGGTGAGATCGATGCCGACCGCCTTGACCGTTGGCGCAAACTATCCGCCGAGGATGCGGTGAATACCGCCAGTTCCGGGGCCGCGATGGGCAAAGGCTACGGCATCACTAAACGCGGCAAAGGCAAAGCGTTGGCAAAGCAGATCAAAGCCGCCCAAAAGCACAAAAAACGCTAAAGGCCCGCCCACCCCCCTTGCGCCTCGGTTTCCACTGCACAAGGCCGCACGCAGCGCAACCGCGCCAAGGCCTCGGTCGGCGCCTCGCCCAATTCGACCATCAATCGCAGCGCAATCATCCCTGTACGTCCGCATCCGCCCCGGCAATGCACCACAATCCGCGCGCCTTGAGCCAAGGCGGTATGCAAGTCGGCAGATACGGGGGCCCAACCACCCGCTGGCACACCGAAATCCACAATCGGAAACAGACGTTGCGCAATCCCAGCCACGGACAAAGCCGCGTTCAAATCAGGCGACAACGCTGCAAACTCCTGCGCCTCAATCAAACTCAGCACCAAATCCGCGCGCCAATCCTGCAAGGCAGCAACATCGCCCGCTTGCGGCAAAGGGCACAGCCCCAACACGCCACCGCCCACGTCAATTTCCGAAATAGAAAACACATCGCCCCCCGATTTCGGTAACAATATCCCCACGGGTGGACGCGCCGCAACCGAAGTCTTAGATTACCTCAAACGCCGAATCCAACTGGCGCATGGCAAGGAACCGCAATGTCAGATACCGCCCAACCCGCCTATCAGGTTTTGGCCCGGAAATACCGGCCCGAAACTTTTGCCGATTTGGTCGGCCAATCGGCGATGGTGCGTACACTGAAAAACGCCTTTGCCGCTGACCGCATCGCACAAGCCTTTATTATGACAGGGATTCGCGGCACCGGCAAAACCACCACCGCACGGATTATCGCCAAAGGTCTGAACTGCGTTGGTCCCGATGGTACGGGTGGGCCCACGACCGAACCTTGCGGCGTTTGTGATCAATGCAAGTCGATCATGGAAGGCCGTCATGTTGATGTGATGGAAATGGATGCCGCCTCGCGCACCGGCGTCGATGACATCCGCGAAATCATCGCCTCGGTCGCCTACCGCGCCACATCAGCGCGCTACAAGATATATATCATCGACGAAGTGCACATGCTGTCGACCAACGCGTTCAACGCCTTGCTGAAAACGCTGGAAGAGCCGCCTGCCCATGTGAAATTCATCTTTGCGACTACCGAAATTCGCAAAGTTCCTGTGACCGTGCTATCGCGCTGCCAGCGCTTCGATCTAAAGCGGATTGAACCCGAGGTGCAGATCGCGCTTCTTCAAAAGATTGCCAAGGGCGAAGGCGCGAATATCTCGGACGATGCACTGGCCTTAATCACCCGAGCTGCCGAAGGCTCTGCCCGCGATGCAACATCGCTTTTGGATCAGGCCATCAGCCACGGCGCGGGCGAAACCACCGCCGACCAAGTTCGCGCCATGCTGGGGCTGGCCGATCGTGGCCGGGTACTGGACCTGTTTGATATGGTCGTGCGCGGCGATGCGGCGGCAGCGCTGATCGAGCTTGCAGGCCAATACGCCGATGGTGCCGATCCGATGGCCGTGCTGCGTGATTTGGCAGAGATTACGCATTGGCTGTCGGTCATCAAAATCACGCCCGAGGCAGCGGATGACCCGACGATCCCCCCCGATGAGCGAAAGCGCGGGCTTGATATGTCCGCACGCCTGCCGATGCGGGTGCTGACGCGGATGTGGCAAATGCTGCTGAAATCACTAGAAGAGGTGGCGCTGGCCCCCAACGCGATGATGGCGGCAGAAATGGCCGTTATCCGCCTGACCCATGTTGCCGACTTGCCCGACCCCGAAACCTTGATCCGTAAGCTGCAAACCGCCAACCCCGCCCCAGTGCCGACAGGTGGCGCGCCTGCGGGCGGTGGGGGTGGCACGGTCCATGCAACAACGCGGCTGCAAGCCCCTACGATGGGCGCGGTTCACGGTGCGGCGACAATGCAAGGCGGGCAATCAGCCGCGCTAGCGCTCGCACCCGGCGCCTTGGAAAGCTTTGTCACCTTTGAACATGTGGTCGACCTGATCCGCGAACGGCGCGATATGAAGCTGCTGGTCGAGGTGGAAACCACGCTTAGGATCGCCAAGTACTCCCCCGGTCGAATTGAGTTTGAACCAACGCCCGACGCCCCCCGCGACCTTGCCGCCCGACTTGCGGCGCGTCTGCAGGGCTGGACGGGCCAACGCTGGGCTGTGACGGTGGTTAATACTGGCGGTGCAGCGACCATCGCCGAGGATCAAGACAAAGACCGGATTGCGGCCGAGGCGGCAGCGATGGAAAACCCGCTGGTTCAGGCTGTCTTTGCCGCCTTTCCCGGTGTGAAAATCGCCACAATGCGCAAGCCTGAACTCGAGGCCGCATTTGACGCGCTGCCCGAGGTTGAAGATGAATGGGACCCTTTTGAAGAGAGCTGACGCAAGAGTGGCGGCACCTTGGATCGGGATAAATCAAGTGGAGAAAATGCGATGCTAAAAGGATTGGGTGGGCTTGGCGATATGGCCAAGATGATGAAAGCCGCGCAAGAGATGCAAGGCAAAATGACCGAAATGCAAGAAGGGCTGGAGCGGATCGTTGTGGTCGGCGAAAGCGGGGCGGGCCTTGTCAAAGCGCGGGCTACGGCCAAGGGAGAGTTGACGGGCTTAGAAATTGATCCTTCGATCTTTGTCGCGTCGGAAAAGGAAGTGGTTGAGGATCTTATCCTTGCCGCGATCAAGGACGCGCAGGCAAAGGCATCCGAGCGGGCGCAAGCCGAAATGGGCCGCCTGACTGAAGGGTTGGGCCTGCCTGCGGGCATGAAGCTGCCGTTCTGATCCATGTCTCAGGCACCGCGCGATATTGAGCAATTGATCGAGCTGATGGCCCGGTTACCGGGCTTGGGGCCACGGTCGGCCCGGCGGGCGGTTTTGATGCTGTTGAAAAAGCGGGGCGCCGTGATGGGGCCGCTAGCGCGGGCAATGGCCGAGGTCGCGGAGAATGCCCGCGATTGCCGGATCTGTAGCAATATCAGCGGCTCTGAAATCTGTGAAATTTGCCAAGATCAGCGCCGCGCCACGGGTGAAATTTGTGTGGTCGAGGATGTTGCGGATTTATGGGCGATGGAGCGCGGCCATGCCTTTAAGGGGCGCTATCATGTGCTGGGCGGCACCCTGTCTGCCCTTGATGCGGTGGGGCCACAAGAGTTGCGAATCCCGACCCTGATCGCGCGGGTTGCGGAAGAAAATATCCGCGAGGTTATCTTGGCTTTGAATGCCACGGTGGATGGGCAAACCACGGCCCATTATATTGCAGAGGCTTTGGAAGGAACCGAGGTTTTAGTTACCAGTCTAGCCCAAGGGGTGCCTGTGGGCGGCGAATTGGACTATCTGGATGATGGAACGATTGGGGCCGCCTTACGGGCCAGAAAATCGTTTTAAGAGCTTTTGAACGCGGTGTGTCCGCGTGCGAACAAATGCATAAGCACCTGTTTTAAAATGATTTTGTGTTTTTTGTTTACCTAATCTTAACCCCATGCTGCGCGTAGCGCGGCAAGGCCCGCGGCGCCATGCTGGTCTTTCCAGAAGCGCCGGACACGACAAAGACAAACGGCAGTGCTTTCAATCTGCTCAAAAAAATAATCTCCTTCGAGCACCCAGACGAATACAGCAGCAGAATGCTCCAACGGTTTTTGCAAAGCCTCGCCTTGGGTAACAATCGCGCTAGAACTTTGAAATAAACAAAATTTTTTGGGAGGAATGTGGGTCGGCATTCACTACAAAACAACCAATCACGGGCATAGGCCCCCGACCCGTTGGACAGTATCGCCAGCTTTGACATGAAAAACACCCATTTTGGAATGAAATGCACATCCTATTCTTGAACGGCAGCGAATTCAGGGGAACTTGGCACGAATTCAAACGCGCGCTTTGGCATCCGCTGTTCATCGCGCTGGTCTTGAGCATGACAGCGATCCTTCTTGTGGTGCAGCCCTATAATCATTTTTTGCCCGCGGGAGTGATTTCGCACACGTTGATCATCGCAAGCTCCATCGCTGCGTTCTTTTGCGCTGTATTGTTTGGATTTTCGCGTTTTGCGCGCGCCAAACGACGCGCCCGATCGCTTGTGGTGATCTTGCCTGCGATTGCGATTGCCACGGTTTGGGCGGTGGCGCTTAGCATGGCGACAGGTGGAAGTGGGCTGAGCCCGTTGGGCTGGGCACAATTGATCGCGTTCAACTTTGCCTTTGCAATTTTTGCTGAAGTATTTTTGGCAAGTTTTCTGCTGCGCCGCATCATGTTGGAAACAAGATTAGGAACCCATCCGATTGTGGGGATTTCACCATCCATTCTGCACTCCGAGCTTGAAGGCGGCGTGGTGCCGCCCAAAGTGTCTGGCCCCACGCAGACCTATGATACTGCGCCTGCACAGCCGACCGATAGTGCAAGAAAGACTATGCAAATAGTTGAAATATTAGGGAAATCTGTCGTACTGGATACCGTTCGGCATTTGAAAGCCGAAGAGCATTATGTGTCGCTGACGCTGCGCGGTGGCACGTCTTTCTTGCTGCGCGGGCGGTTGGCAGATGCGATTGAACAGGTGCCGCCAGAGGCGGGGTTGCAAGTGCATCGCAGCTATTGGGTCGCACGATCAGCACTAGCCGCGCTGAACCGCAAGCGCGATGGCTGGCGGCTGCGGTTGCGCGATGGCACAGAGATTCCGGTGGCGCGCAACCGGCAGGCCAAGGTGCGCGATTGGGTTGAGGCCGCGCTGCAAGCCGCCTGAGGCGCTGTGTCCAAAAGAAAAGCACCCTCCAATCGATATGGAAGGTGCCATTTTAGCTAGAGATTACGTCGATTAGCTACGTCAATCACTTACGGCGCGGGTCGATGCCGTCTTCATCCTCGTCATCTTCATCATCCGCGTCGGGCAGGTTGAAGAAGCTGTCTGCATCGGAATAATCGGCTGATTTTTCCTCTTTTTCAGACAAGGTAAAGTTTTCGAGGCCGGCGATCGAGGATGGCATTTTCGGCTCATCCGACATGCCCAAGGACTGCTCGGTCGAGACCAGTTTGCGGCGCTCATCATCCGACATCACGCCACCTTCGGCAGCTTTTTTGCGCACAGCGATTTGGACCGCAGCGTCAAGTTCAGTCTGTTTGCACAGGCCCAAAGCCACCGGATCAATCGGGGTGATGTTGTTGATATTCCAATGTGTCCGCTCACGGATTGCTTGGATGGTCGGCTTGGTGGTGCCGACCAGTTTGCCCACTTGGCCATCGGTCAGTTCGGGGTGGAATTTCACCAACCACAAGATTGACGCCGGACGGTCCTGACGCTTGGACAGCGGGGTGTAGCGCGGCCCACGGCGTTTTTCCTCGCCCACGGCAGAGGCGATAAACTTGAGCTTCAGGCGGTAGGATGGATCGGCCTGCGCCTTTTCAATCTCGCCCGGATCCAGCTGATTGTTGGACACGGGGTCAAACCCTTTGACACCGATGGCGACATCGCCATCAGCGATGCCCTGCACCTCTAGTTCGTGCAACCCACAAAAATCAGCAACCTGTTTGAAGGTCAGGGTTGTGTTGTCCACCAGCCAGACGGCGGTTGCTTTGGACATCAGTGGCTTGTTCATAGCAACACTCCTTTATATATCCCTTCCATGCCGGAAAAACGGCTGCGGGCCGAGGCCTCGCGTCTTCTCGTTTTCGGGGAAGTCAATCCTGCATATAATAGGCCGAGCGGCCAGAGGAAAGAGAAAATGCGTGTTTTTGCGGTAGTGATCGGGTTTGTGATGGCATTTTCGGGTGCAGTGGCGCGTGCGGAAGGCGAAAAAGCCGGGGATTTTGACTATTTTGTGATGGCGTTAAGCTGGTCTTCGAACTGGTGCGCGCTGGAAGGTGATGCGCGGGGCGAGGACCAATGCCTGCCCGGACGAGGGCTGACATTTACGCTGCATGGGTTGTGGCCCCAGTATGAGAATGGCTGGCCTGCCTATTGCCGTACCGCCGCGCGCGACCCGTCACGCGGGGAATCGGGGGCAATGGCGGATATTATGGGCGGTGCGGGGCTGGCTTGGTATCAATGGAAAAAGCACGGGCGCTGTGCCGGGCTTTCGGCGCAGGATTATTTCGCAACGGCACGGCGGGCGTTTGATTCGGTTAAAGAGCCGGATGTGTTTGCCAAGGTTAGCAAAACGTTAGAGGTGCCTGCCGCCGTGGTTGAGGAAGCGTTTTTGGCGGCCAATCCGGGGTTGGGCAAGGATATGATCACCGTGACCTGCCGCGCCGGGATGATCCAAGAGGTGCGCGTTTGTTTGACCAAGGATTTGAAGCCGCGCCAATGTGGGACCGATACGATCCGCGATTGTACGATGAGCGATGCGGTTTTAGGCGCGGTTCGGTAAGGACCGCGCCTGTTGCAGGTCGAGGTGGAGGTGCCTCCGGCGGAGGTATTTTTGCCAAGATGAAAGCGGTTAGTCCGAGATTCTGAGAACAATTTTACCGATATGATCCGGTGTTTCGATCCGCCAATGCGCGGCCGGGGCTTGGTCCAAGGGGTATTCGCTGTCGATCATCGGTTTAACGGCGCCGCTGGCGATCATCGGCCAGACGTGCTGTTCGACTTGTTGCGCGATGCGGGTTTTGGCGAGATCGGATTGTGGGCGCAGGGTAGAGCCGGTGATGGTGAGGCGACGCACCATGAGTTCGGCAAAGTTGAGTTCAACCTTGGGGCCGGTAAGGAAAGCGATTTGCACAAGGCGGCCATCATCGGCCAAGGTTTTGATGTTACGCGGTAAATAGCTGCCGCCGACCATATCCAGAATAAGGTCTGCGCCGCCGTGGGGTTTCATTTCCGCGACGAAATCTTGGGTGGTGTAGTTAAAGGCAGCTTCGGCCCCCAGATCGGTGCAGACGGCGCATTTTTTATCGGAGCCAGCGGTGGTGAATACACGAGCACCAAGGGCGCGGGCGATTTGTATGGCCGTGGTGCCGATGCCCGAGGTGCCACCGTGGACGAGGAAACGCTCACCCGCCTTGAGGCCGCCGCGCATGACCATGTTGGACCAGACGGTAAAGCAGGTTTCGGGCAGGCAGGCGGCGTCACGCATCGACATGCCTTTTGGGATGGGCAAAGCATGGTCGGCGGCGGTGAGGGCGTATTCGGCG
>Ga0075467_10001150_pt1 | contig 21938 bp, 13 predicted proteins | sample DEB08_DNA_9_FD_75067 | JGI IMG/M metagenome (GOLD analysis project Ga0075467, IMG submission 75067) | Aqueous microbial communities from the Delaware River and Bay under freshwater to marine salinity gradient to study organic matter... | ecosystem: Environmental > Aquatic > Marine > Coastal ... | reverse complement strand
GCGTTTACGACGAGTGGGTCAACGACATCTGATGGTTCTGCAAGAGGCTGTTCTGCCGGGGAGTTTTGCACAGGTAACGCTACGGCGGGTGGCGGCACTTATACGAGCACGTTTGACGTTCCATTGACCGAGGACGAGGTTCGCAGAGGCTTTACCCTCAACAGCGCGGTTACCGTGGACAGTCATCCTAGCAACGCCACGCTATCCACTTGTACCAGCATCACGCAGGGCGGCGATTGCCGCGATATTTTTAACCTAACGGTAGCGTTGTTTGATGTCACAAATACAGTAGTTGAGAAGTTTGAGCGTCAGGTTGAATTAGATTTTAGTGGTCTTCGCACATTTGATTTCACGGATACCGTTCAAGAAAACAGCTTCAGCATACTTACGGGGGAGTTTGAGCTATTCGGCGTGGATGCCGGGTTTCACTCTGGATTTTTCGGACCTAAATTCTCGCAGCCTTCGCTTACGTTTACGCATGAACAGGTAGTAGAGCAGCAAATTTTAGACCAGATTGTGCAGAACGATGTAATAGCGTCTGCGCCTCCGGTTCAGATTAACGTGCCTCCTCCTCCAGTTGACTTGCCGCCACCGCCAGCAGCGGCCCCAATCGCTGTTGCCGTTGCGCCGCAAGCTCCATCTGCGCCACCTCCCCCTCCAGAGATAGCGCCCATTCAAATTGATCTGCCGCCACCTCCTATGGAACAGCAGCAACAGGAATCACGGGCAGAGGCGACTATTGAAGCTCAAATAGAGCAGGATATAGCGCCTCCCCCTGTAGAACAGCCTCGCGCACGAGAGCCGGAACCTGAGCCGGAACCGGAACCCGAGCAACCGCAGCAGTCTTCTGAACGGGAGCCGGAACCAGAGGGACAGTCAGCAGAAGCGCAGCCAGAGCCTCGACCCTCTGAGACTGAACCAGAACCGGAGCCTTCGGTAGAACCCCCGGCAGAGACTAGAGAGGCGCAAGCTCCTCCAAAGCCCAAGAGCCGACAGGAAAAGGTTAAAGCGGCGGCTGAAAAGGCGGTTGCAAAGATAGCTCCGTCGCAGAGATACTCAGCAGCATCACAAACCACCACTATGGTGGCTATGGGTATGATATCACCTAAGATTGCAGCACCATTAGCATTGGTTGATACACCCGGTTTCTTTACAGGTGCAAAAGTTCCTGATGGGCCTTCTTTGGTAGACAGGATGCAGAATTACACCTTGTTCGGCAAATCAAACGGGTCGCACAACGCTCTCGTAGAGCTTGATTGGAAACGCTGACATGGCTGAAGTTGAATTTGCAGGTGTTAAGTTTAAAGGCGGCAAGATGGTGGCCGTATTTCTTGCGTTATCTACGCTGGTTGGTGGCTTATATGGCGCGTTTGAAGTGTACAAAGACTACGAAAGCATGAAGAAAAAAATAGCCAGCTATTCGGCTCCTGATCTTTCAGGCATACGACAAGAGTTAGCGGTGCAAAACGAAACCGTTGAAGCAGTAAGAAAGGAGATGGCGTCGGTTCGGCTTCGTGTTAGCGAGATACAAGAAATTGCCCGAGATTTAAGGGAAGACCAGCGCAGCGATAGCAGTAAAGTGTACGGGGCTATTAGTGCTGTAGACAGACGTTCTCGCGATGCTGACGCTGATACACGCTCGGCAATGAGGCAAGCAGAGAAGACCCTGCGCGATATAACATCCTCTGCTTCCGATAGATTTGACGGCAAAATCAACAGCGTTGATGCTAAACTCGACGCCTTAGAAGATCGATTAAACAAGACGCTTCAGAGGGCGTTGGACAATCCGTTATTAAAAGGAAAATAAAATGGCTGACGAGAAAGTAGACAACATTCCAGATAAGGAAGCATACCAGATTAATCGCCGACTTATGTGTTGGGCTGCGCTTGCGTTAATGGGTGTTACTGTAGGTTTTGTCCTAATAAATCCATCGTCGTATAGTAATGCTCCAATAGGTCCAATCTTTTATGGGCTATCTGGATTAGTCGCGGTATATTTTGGTGCCACTAGTTTCACTCAAGCAAAGAAGTGATGTTTCACGTGAAACATTTTTAGGTGCTAGATGCTACAGAAATTGACCTTCAAGCCCGGAATAAATAAAGACCTTACCCGATACGCTGGTGAGGGCAGTTGGTTTGACTGTGATAAAGTTAGATTTGTAAATGGACTACCTCAAAAAATGGGTGGTTGGGTTAAAATTAACTCGACAGCATTTTCTGGGGTTTGTCGCTCTCTGTTTAACTGGTCAACTCTTAGCGGCCAAGACTTAATGGGTATAGGAACCTCGAAAAAGTTAATACTTGAAGAGGGTGGCGGAATACATAATGTGACGCCTTTGAGAATATCAAATTTCACCCTTGGCTCTAACCCATTCCAGACCTTAACTTCTGGCACAGGAACTTTGAATGTTACTCATACTGGGCATGGCGCTGCGGTAGGAGACACTGTAATTTTTGCTGCGGCTGCCACTTTTGATGGAATTACGGCTGCTCAAATAAATACTGCTCATGTCATTACGCAAATAATTGACTCAAACAATTATTACATAGTGACAACCGGTTCGTCGTCTTCTGGCTCTACGGCTGGGGGTGGCTCGTCTGTTTTAGCTTCTTACGAAATTACGGTTGGCGCGGCGACGAGTGATTCAGGAGGTCTTGGTTGGGGCGCAGGTCTTTTTGGCGGTACTGTTTCTGGTAAAACAACAACAACGCTCTCTGGTGGTATTAACGATTCAGCCACAACTATTCCTCTGACAAGCGCTACGGGCTTTGACACGGCTTCGACAACGCTATCAGCGATCTTGCAAATCGGTGACGGGGAAATGAGTGTTGCGTCGGTCTCCGGCCTTCCTTGGATTGGTATAGTAAAGATTGGTACTGAGCAGATTAAGTACGAGAACGTAGATACCACTAACAATAAAATTTCTTCTTTAACTCGTGGTTTTAACGGGACAACGGAGGCAGCGCATTCTTCAAGCGCTTCGGTTACTTATGTCGGAACCATCGTGATTGACAACGAGATTATTACATACACTGGCGTCTCGACTAATGACCTGACAAGTGCTGTGCGCGGTCAGCTTGGCACTGATAATGTTGCTCACGATTCCGGTGCAACAGTTGTCGAATCAAACGAGTTTGTTGGTTGGGGTTCGGGGGTGCCGGTGGAGACAGGCACAACCGAGACTATAACCGTTCGTCTATGGCGTCAGGACAACTTTGGTGAAGATTTGTTAGCCAACATTTACGGTGGCGGTATTTATTACTGGGACGCAAGCTCGGGTTTCGGTAACAGGGCAGTGGAGCTTTCTAGTCTTTCCGGTTCCTCCGGTTGCCCTACAGCAGCGCGTGTTATCCTTGTTTCAGACAATGACAGGCATGTTGTTGCCCTTGGCACCACCGATCTATCGAGTGGAGGATTTGATCCTCTTTTAATACGTTGGGGTGATCAGGAGTCCTTAACTCAGTGGACCCCCTCGACGACAAATACAGCCGGTGATCTTAGAATCAATAATGGCTCAGAGATTATTACTGCGCTTGAGAACAGACAAGAAATACTCGTTTGGACAGACAGAAGCCTTCATTCTCTAAGATTTGTAGGCTCACCCTTTATTTTTGGTCAAACCCTTCTTTCTCAAAATGTCACAATTATAGGCCCAAATGCCCATGTGGCAGTCGGGGATACGGCGTTTTGGATGGGTACAAATAATTTCTATGCATACGATGGTCGTGTAACGTCAATACCGTGCTCTGTACGCAATTTTGTTTTCCAAAACATGAATTTCGGTCAACGCAATAAGTTCTTTGCGGGCAGCAATTACGAGTTTGGGGAAGTTATATGGTTCTACGTTTCGAGTGACGCGACAGAAATTGATAAGTACGTCATATACAATTTTGTTGAAAAGGCTTGGTATACAGGTTCTCTTGAAAGAACAGCTTGGATAGATCGAAGCCAGCGAGAGTTTCCGAATGCCGCAAGCTCTGATGGATTCTTGTACTCGCACGATAATGGATTTGATGATGGGAGTCAGAATCCTCCAGCACCCATAACAGCTTTTATAGAAAGTTCTGATTTTGAAATTGGAGACGGGGATAGGCTTCAGTTTGCCTCTAGAGTAATTCCCGATTTGAGCTTTAACGGATCGTCTGCTTCGGCCCCTGCCGCAACCTTTTCTTTTCTCCCGCGTAATTTTCCCGGCCAATCTTTCGGCACATCGTCGTCATCTACGGTAACCGCTAGTCAGACTGTTGATGTAGAGCAGTTTACAGAACAGGCATTTATAAGACTCAGAGGCAGAGAGATGTCGGTTAAAGTGCAGTCAACCGAAGAGGGCGTGTTTTGGCGCTTGGGTGCTCCGCGCATAGATATTCGACCTGATGGGAGAAGATAGTGGCGTCTTCTGTTCAAAGGAGTCAGATACAATCGTTTACCCTGCCTACACCTACGTCTGGGTATTCCACTGAATACATGAACTCTTTGGTTAGAACCTTAGAGATTTTCTTTCAAAGGGAGCAAGAAACAGGTAACATTAGGGGGTCAACGCTTATATTGACATCTCTGCCGACTGAAGTTGCAGACCTTAGGGTCGGTGATGTTTATGTTGATGAGGACGGCTTTTTGAAAGTCGCCCGGTCTGAAGACAATTTTACTTCCGCCTTGGCGGGTGCTGTTGGCTCGGTAACGGTAAGTACTTCTTAGGAGTTTTTTGATGGCTGTCATATATCCTCAAGTCGATCAAGCATCTAATCCGCCAATTACCATCACCTCTCGGAAAATGGTGGGGACCACGCCTGACGGCTCAGAGTACACCCGTGCTGGGCTTGAAAGTTTTTTTGATGCTGCCGAAAAACAAGGCGGCATCGGGGGAACTCTTTTGAGTATGCCCTCGGTCCAACAACAAATGACAGATCAAATTTTTGGTCCCGAAGAATTAGTAGAATACAACCCCACCCCCCGCGTCCCCATTACGCCACCATCAAGCTATGAGCCGGGAATGGACCCGATGTTCAATTACTTTGAGGGGCAGAAAGCGCCAGATGCGGTTTTAATGGAAGGTGGCGGCCTTGTGGGTGAGGCCAAGCGCGTACAGCAGCAGGGTCGTAACGGCGACAGTATGCTCGTTCACATGAATCCTGATGAATTTAACGCTATGACAGCCATCGGCGGTCTTGGCGGCTTAGTTGAGAACGGCGCAACCATCAACCCGGAAACGGGCTTGCCTGAGATGTTCAACTTTAAGGACATCCTTCCGACTGTTATTGGTGTCGCTGGCGCTGCATTTGGTCTTCCGACTTGGGCAGTTGCCTTGGGTACCGGGGCGACAACGGCTATTACCACGGGCGACATTGGTAAGGGTATCCTTGCTGGTCTTGGCTCTTACGCCTTAGGCAGCTTGTTTGAAGGCGTTGGCGCTAGTGGTGTCGCTGATCCCAGTGTGGCGGCGGCTGGGGCTGATCCGGGCGGAAGTCTTTTGGCTAGTCAGCCCGCCATGAATGCTGCCTCCTCTACAGCTAACCTTCCAAATGCGCCTGACCTTATTGCTGGTGGAATGCCTGTCTCTGACGCTTCTATCATCAATGCCCCTAGCATTTACGAAAGAGCGGCAGCAGCTAAGGGCTTTACCCCTCAGGCTGTTTCCCCAATCACACCCCCGGCCCCGTCCGGCCCCATTAACTTTACTGGTACCGGAGGGTTTCCCTCTACAAACTTCCCGGCACGTGGTTTTACTGGTGACATTTCGGCGATACAGGCAGGAAATGAGGCGGCTTTTGGTCTAGGTAGCGGGGCAACAGGTGCGGCTCAAAATGCTGCTTTTTCGAGCGCTTACAAGGATGCTGCTTTCGGAAACGCACCTTTTACCACGGCTTTCGATTCCGCTGCTACCGGCCCCAGTAAACTAGAATTGTTTGGTGAGGGGATATCCCAAATAGGGCAGCCCGGTGGTGTTAGTTATCTTGACGCAGCCACAAAAGGTTTGGGTGGCCTTGGTGCTACGGCTGCCGGTGCAGGTCTCTTTGATGAAGAGCCTTACAACTACGCTGGTTTTAGTGGTTCTAGGCGCAGATATAACACTGAGCCTATGGCTCCTCTCAGTCGCACACGCTTAACCCCCGGTGCTGACTACCGCCCCGGATTTGACCCTGCCTTTAGCTACTTCGCACAGGATGGGAAGCGTGGTGAGCTAGACCCGTCAATGGGTGGCGTTATGAGTAATCCTGCTAGAAATGCTGTTATGCAGAGCGCACAGGAAATTGCATCTAATGCGACACCTCAGCCTCAAATGATGGCTCCGAGACCCGCAATGTACAGCCCTAACGCAGCGGCGAGGGCAGTGCTTCCGATGACGAGAATGGCTAATGGTGGGGTTCCTGAAGAGCAGGTGATGGCAGGTTTAATGGATGTAGCCTCCGAAGAGGTTAAAAATAACCTAGACGAGCGTATGTCCGTGCCAGCCCAAGATTCAGAGCCTCAAAGTCCAGAAGAGCGCATTGTCTACGATAATGCGATGCTTGCTGTTCAGGGTGTCCTTGAAGATGAGGCCGCTCAAGATGCGGTGTCAGAATTTATTGAGACCTTTGGTTTCGAGGCATATCAAGCTCTTGTTGATGCAGTGAATACTCCTCGTGAAGAGGGCGGCGTTATAAAGCCCGCTGATGGTCAAAGTTCTGTAAAGGATGGGGCTATCCAAGGCGAGGACGTTATCGCTGGGATGATTGTTGACCCGGAAACCGGCGAAGAAAGTGCCAATCTGCGTATTGGTGAGAATGAGTATGTGGAACCTGCGGAAAGCCTTACGCGACGGGCTATGGCAGCGGGTCTGCCGCCTACGCCGAAAAATGGCGCAATGGTAAGAAGTGCTGAGGAGGATCAGCTTCGGATGGCTTATGGCTGATCTTGAGGTTTCTCTGGTTGACCCTAATTATGTCAGCCGTGTTTGGTCAGAGGTTGAGCCTATACTAGGCAAGTCTATAGGCTCTGCTCACGGTAGATACGACATGAAGGATATTTTGGCAGAAATTGTTAATTTTGAGCAGCATTTGTGGGTAGTGTTTGACGAGAAAAGTAAGATTATTGCGGCTTTGACAACGAGGTTTGTTAGCTACCCGAAGAAGAAAGTATTAGCCGGTCAGTTTTTAGGCGGCACAAAAATAATGAGATGGCGTGATCCCATGTTAAACACATTAGAGAATTGGGCAAAAGACAATAGCTGTGATGGTCTTGAAATGACTGGCCGCAATGGCTTTGAAAAAGTTCTCGGACCATATGGTTGGACGCCTGAGTATGTGGTGTTCGAGAAAATGTTTGAGGAGAAAGTAGATGGGTAAAGGAGGAGGCGGCGCACCGCCGCCAGCACAGCCGCAGAATGTCACCACTACGACCAGTAATCTGCCCGAATACGCTGAACCCTTTTTCACGCGCTTGATGCAGCGTGGCGAGGCTATTTCGCAAGAAGATTATATTCCAATCGAACAGCAGCGACTGGCTGGCTTTGACCCCTTGCAAGAGCAATCCTTTCAACAGGCAGAGGCTATAGCGGGGGCAGGTACGCCTGAAGAATTCGGCGCGGCTAGAGGTCGTTATCAGGAAGCATTGGATTTTCAACCGGGCTACACTCCCGGAGCCATTGACGCGGGAAGGTTTACCGATGCTGGTGTAGCTCAAAGCTACATGAATCCTTTTGTTGAGAACGTCATCGACGTACAACAGGCCCGCGCTCGTCGTCAGTTTGAAGAGGATCAGGGTCAGAGAGTTTCAGACGCGGCAGTTAGAGCAGGTGCTTTCGGCGGCTCTCGTGAGGGCCTTGCTAATCAGCTTGCCCGCTCAAGGTTTGAAGACAGGCTTTCTGATATGGAAGCTACGCAAAGAGCACAGGCGTTTGATCAAGGCCAGAGAGCATTTACGGCAGATCAGACCGCTGGCCTCCGAGCAGCGGCTTTGAGAGAAGAGGCTGGGCAACAAGCTGGCCGTCTTGGGCTGGCCGGTGAGCAGATTGGTCTCGATGCTGCGCGTCAGGTCGCTGCTCTTGGAGAGGGAGAGCTTGGTCTTGGTCTTCGTCAAGCTGATGTTCTTCGCCAAATTGGTGAGCAACGTCAGGCCTTGGATCAGCAACAGCTTGATATCGGAGTTTCCGATTTTATCTCTCAACGAGATTTTCCCCGTCAACAGCTTGCCTTTCAAAGCGGTATTTTGCGTGGTGTCCCTGTTAGTCCAGTTAGCGAGACCGCACAGTTCCAAGCACAGCCTAGTAACGCGCAGCAGCTTTTAGGCTTTGGCCTTGGTGGTCTTGGTTTGGCAAGAAGTGTTTTTGGGTAGGATATAATCATGGCCGTCACAAATATGTCGATCATTGAAAAAGATGATTTGATTAAAAAAATGCCACGGGATTCTCTTAAAGAGGAATTGAAGAACCCATCTGGTAATTTCCCACTGTTCTTGGTCGCAGCCCGCCTCAAAGAAGTTGAGGAGATGGAGCGCGATGTAATGGCTCGTCAGGCGGCACAGCAGTCTTCTCAGGACGCGGAGTCGGTCGCTGCGCGTTTAGCGCAACAGGCTATGCCACAGTCCCCGATGTCAGCAGTTGCGGCTAACCCGGCACCCCAGCCTCGGCCTGACCCCCAAGGTATTATGGCTCAACAAATGGCTGGCCCCACTCAACCGTTGCCCACGGTAATGGCTCAGACTGGATTACGGGGGAAGTATCCGGGTCAAGCGTCAGAGATCAATCAAGAAATAATTGCTGCTGCGGCTCGTGCTCGTCAGGCCAAAGGAACTCCGCGTCTATATAATCAAGCCAGACAGGCTGGTTTTGAAAAAGCTGGCAGGAAAGGCGCAGCCCCAGCGAGTCAAATACCTGCACTCCTTGGCCTTGCCTCCGCTTTAGCAAAAACCGAAGAGCGGGCCTATGGCGGCATGGAGACATTGCCACCGTTTCAGGTTCAGTCGAGTACAATGCCAATGAGTGGTAAGGGCTTCACGGCCCCTGCACGTTCTCTCGCGTCAAGAATGCCTAAGGAAGAAGACGGTCTTGCTTATGTCTCTCAACTCTTAAAGTCTATGGGAGGCTCTTCAGGTGACAAGCCTACTGTATTCGCTGAGAACGGTTTTGGCAGTCAACCCGGTATGGGGTATGACCCAGTTCTACAGAGAGATTTAGAAACCTTTGGTCTTAGTGACCAGCAATTTTCGCGTCTTGATCCTCAATCTCAACAATTAATTATGGATTCTGGCGAACGCTACGCCGATCCCTCGGCATATGAACGCGCCGCTGGCATTCCTAGAGTTCGCCGCGATGCCATAAGAACAACCCTTGAACGCGCTCAAAGAAAAAACCCCGATAGTCTGCCGTTTGGGACCGGTATTAGAAGTTACTTCGCTCCTGAATCTGAAGTTCCGCGCATCAGAGCAGAACAAGATGCGTTTGAAACGAGTATGGCTCAACTTAGGAATGTTCTTCAACCTCCTGCGCCACCTAGTTCTCCTAGTGGATCAGCCCAAGCGGCTCCTCCCGTGAGTGAAGGGCCAGTCGTAAAAAAATTAAGCAGTCCTATTGACCCTGCGACAGTGAAGGGAGATACGTCTGCTGTACCGGAACAGAAGACTCCCGTGGTTCCTCCCGTAGTTCCTCCCGTGGTTCCTCCTGTGGTTTCCCCCGTGGTTCCCGATGCCACTAAATCTGATGATACCGCTCCCAATGTAAATCTCGAAGCTACGAAAATAGGCGAAGTTGACACGTTGAGCAGCATTGGGGAAAAATACGGCGATCTTATTTCGGACCCGAACGAACAGTTCAAGCCTATAATTGAAGCGTACACCACTCAACTTAAAAAGGTTGAGGCCAATGAGCCTGTCCCTCAAAGCATGAAGGACATGAAAGACCGTTATCAAAATCGTTTGGATTCTCTTGAGAAAAGCCCGCTTCCGTTTATGACTGCCGCCGCTGCCGTAATAAAGGGTAACCAGCCAATTCTTGTTGCGATGACCAATGCTATGATTGGTTACACTGCTGGTGATGAAAAGGTCAAAAACCAAGGTCTCAAGATTATGGGCGAGATGGTTGATTTGGATGTCAACATCAAGACTCTGGAGGCAAAGCAGCAAGAGTCAGAGATGAAAGCTAGAAACGCAATGCTTGGCGCTCGTGAAGCGGCGATGAAGGGACAAAGAGAACGCGAAGCTCAACTCCTCTCGCTTGCGACCAGAGAACAACAGTCCCTTAGAACGGCAGCAGCGGATCAGGCAAAACTAGAGGACGCTGCGAAGAATAGAGCCGTCCAGCTTAGAATAGGGACGTTTAAGACTCAGGCAGAAAAGGATTTATTTGACAGAGCCTATAATGCCTTCAAGAAGGACAACCCCGGCGCTTCTGAATTTGAAGCGATAGGTGCGGCTATGGCGCTCGTTAAACCCAAGGCAACAAACTTTGGTCAGAGTAATTATGAAATAAAACTAGATGGTATGGTAGATGACTTTTTTACCAAGGGAAAAGAAGGCATTCGTAAACTCATAAGTCAATATAATGCAAAAAACCCAAACGATAGAGTTGATACAGTAAACACTTCGCCTCAAGACATTGCAAAAGTCATTAGGTCTATCGGCGTTGATAAACTTCCGTCCAATGACGACGTTAGGCGTCGAATCCTCCAAGACCCAAGATCAGGCATGGGTCGTGGCGCTAGTGGAACTGGAACGGTTCCGTTTAGCAGTCTAGCTAGATAGGTTCTAATTTATGGATGTAACGCTTCCAAACGGGCGTGTTATTAGCGGCGTCCCTGACGGCATGACTCAGGATAGTCTTCGGGAAATTGCGATCAAAAATGGCCTCGCTACCGCCGAAGACTTTGCCTCCGTACAGCCAGCCCAGCCCGCAGGACAGCCAACGGCTGCTCAGTCTGAAGAGTTTGAGGGCAACTACTTCCTTACTGGTATAGGGCGCGGCGTTGATGTTCTACAGGAAGGTTATGGCTCTGCCATAGAGGGCTTTGGTGGTGTTTTTGACCTTCCGGGTGTTGAGCAATATGGCGCTGATGTTGTTGCTGCTCAGAAAAAACAGTTAGAGGAAACCTCTGCTGGTGCTTTGCAGACTAAAGATATTAAGGAGAAGGGCCTCCTTAGCTATATATCGGCGACTTTGGGCGCTCAGGTTCCGCAGCTTGGTAGCACTCTTGGCGGTGCCTATCTTGGCGGCAAGGTCGGCGGAGGGATCGGCGCTGCGTTTGGCGGCGTTGGCGCTATTCCCGGAGCACTTATTGGCAGCGTTGTCGGCGGTATAGCGGCCAACCTTCCGTTTTTCTACGGATCAAACCGAGAAGCTCAGAAGCAGGAGATTGCTAAGGGTAACCGCGTGGAAGTAAGCGAGAGCGCAGCTATTTTAGCAGCGGGTCCCCAAGCCCTTCTTGATTATATAGCAGACCGATTCCTTATTGGCGGACTAACTCCGAAGGCCATCAGGCAGGGTGGTCTCTTTACAAGAGGCATAAAGGGGGGAACCGCTGGCGTAGTGACTGAAGTTCCAACTGAAATTGGGCAGCAAGTTCTTCAGCGCCTTCAAGCTGGGCAGGACCTTACTAGCGATGAGGCTATGGATGAGTATTTTGAGGTCGCGGTTGCCGCTGGTCTCGTCGGTGGCACAGTCAGAGGAGGAACAAGTATATTTCAAGGCCGCGTAGAGGATGATGCTCCGCCGCCACCTAAAACTGAAGATGAGCTTGCAGCCGATGCTGCTGCCGTTTTCAACGAAGATACTGAGCCTCTTGCGCTTCCTGCGCCCGAAGAAACCCCTCTTCTTCCTGATTTCTCCAACGAAGGGGTCCCGATTGTCGATCCAGATGTTGATATTGGAAGTCTTGTTGATGGCGTTGTTTCTAATTTCTCTTCTGACCTGCCTCTTTCTTTTAATAAAGGGAAGGTCGTCGTAACTGACGATGTTGGAACACCAGCCTCTTACGAGGTCGCATCTAGCTCTGATGGTATATTTGTTGTTTCTAAACAGGGTGTCCGGGTTTCCCCCAATTTCTCTTCTACGGAACAGGCGGCTGAATTTCGTGACCGGCTGAATGTGTCCGTTAACGAGATGATGGCTGTTCAGGATGAAGTCGAAACACAGAGACAGGCTACAGAGGCTGTAAAGCGGGCCAAACTTGAGGAAACGGGCGCAACACTGGAAGCGGCGAGAGCAACCCTATCCTCGCCTTCTATTGATTTCTCCTCTATTCCGGGGGACGCAGCCCAAGCGATAAATGTTAAGAGGACCCAGACTGGGCGCAGTACACTTGGCGCTCAAGACACAGTAACCCTTGAGGAACTCAGTGATAACAATGTCTCTCAGGAGGTAATCGACGGTCTGTTACCCTCCTCCGAAGCGGCCACCGTCGAAGATGTGCGTTCTGCTGCCGCGTCTAAAAACATTTTGGTTGAAGACGCTGGCTTTGAGCGCTTTGCCCGCAGAAATACTGGCTCCGCAAACATAGAGAGAATGTCGCCTACTCAGCTTGGCTACATGATCGACGCTATCGAGGGGCTGCCAGCGATACCCGGTGAAACCGCACAGGCACTGCCTGTTATCCAAACACCCGAATTTACAGGCCCTCAGTACAGCGCAACCATATCTCTTGCTAAACGCAAGGGCGAGGAAGGTGTTCTAAAGTCTGAGGTTTCCAAGAACATCGATATGAAACGCGGTGCTCCCACGCAATCCCTGATACAGGCTGGCTTGGATCGTGGCGATCTTGTGCCGCATCCCACAAAAAAGAATAGGTGGGTCAGTAGGCAGTTCTACGAAGAGAGACTTAATAGACCCCGTACACCTCTAGAGAGAGGCGAACAGGTAGAGGCAGAGGCCCGCGCAAGGGAAGAGCAAGCGCAGCCAGAAATGCCAGCCCGTGAGACCCTTGGCCCCGGCATTATCGTAGAAACCACGCGGGAAGAGGGTGATACGCGCTCTATCCCTGAACGTAGCAGGGAATTCCAAGAACGTCTTGGAGAGACCACGCCCACGCCCGAGGCCCTATCCAGACGCGAGGAGATACAGCAATCCCTCACTGATGAGCTTAACAGGTTTGCTGCTAGTCCCGCTGGTAGGGCGGCAAAACTGGATGCCAGCAAGATCGGCGTTGAGATTGTTGATTCAGTAACGACTGGGGCGGGGACAAGGGCAGAGGGCCAGCTACTCGCTGACGCTGACAGCGGTAAGGTAATTATTCAACTAGCTTTGGACACGGCTCAAGAGGGCGCAGCAACTGACGCACAAGTTAAAAATAACCTCAGAGATGTCTTCAATCACGAAGTGGTGCACGCTCTAAAAGCGCTAGGCGTTATCAACGAAGCTGATATGGCATCACTCGTTAAGTACTCAAAGAACGCCCGTATAAAAGGCTCGAAGAAAACGATTTATCAAGAGATCGTAGAGAACTATACGGAAAAGAATGTCGGACGCCAACTCTCTAAAGAAGAGCTTGAAGAAGAGGCGGTTGCCGATGCTTTCCGTTACTGGGCTGCTGGTCAACTCAAGGTCACCGGCAAGCCTAAGAGCATATTCGACCGCATTGTGCGCTTCTTCCGCAGCATTGGTTCCGGCCTAAGCAACGCTGAAATAACATCTGCCGAGCAAATCTTTAATAATCTACGCGCACCGATTGGTGCACGGTCTGCTCCCGTTGCTCCTGCTAACAGAGAAGCCGCAAGACAGGCAGAGGCGGCTGCTGCTGCCGAAGGCATGGATGTGCCAGATGCGCCAATAGATGCGTATGAGGGGAAGTATTCTCTATACCCCGCACAGTTGGATGGTCTGGCGCAAAAAATTATGGGCGTCGAGACTGTGCGAGAAGGGAATATTGTTCGCCGCTTCAGGGCTACCGATCTCCCCGCCGCAGTGAAGCAAAGGCTGCGCTTAAACAAAGAGCAGAAGAAGGCTCTAGATCGACAAAAAGCAGCTATAGACGGCAAGTATTCTTTGGCAAGAAAGCCTATTGATCCAAAAGACCCGGTCTTTTCTTCGCGTGACTCAAAACATGATAACGCAGAAGTAGCGGGTAAAGCGCTACCTCCACGAGGTAAGGCGCGTCGTCTGTCTGTCCTCGACCTCCTGTACAATGACAATCTCCTGCCCCGAACTGGAAGCAGCACTGGGTACGTTGCCCGACTGTTGCAGGAAAGGTCGAGAAAGGTTTTGAGCGGCAAGCCGGTGGCTATCGAATCGGACACAAGCAAGGACGGACTGCTTTCTGATGTGTTCGCTGCTGAGGCTATTGCCGCTCTTGAAGAGACAGGCAACGCGGCGACTTGGTACAGCGAGAAAGTTACGGAAGCCATTGAGGTGGCGTCTCAGTTGTACCCTGAGATAGCGACTGATGCTGATGCCCGTTTTGCTTTTCTGGCAGCCCTCTCGGTAACAAGCCAGAACACTCCGGTTATGGAGAACTCGGTCTATACGTCAGAGGTGTATGAGTATTTCCGTGAGAACCAGCGCTTCCCTGAGGACTTCTCAAAAGGCAAGCACGGCAAGTCTATGGCGAGTAATTTCGCTCTTTTGAACGATCTGTTGGACACTATGGGTCCGCAAGGTGTTCGAGCCTTCTTTGATAAACAGTTTACAGTTAAGCAGTTAAAGGATGCTGGTTTTAAGCCGCCGAGTGGTGAGAACGTAGACACCGTTGTTTACGGGTCTTTTCTGCTTGGCCCCAAAATCGGTCAGGGTTTTTATCAAAACCTGAACGGGAACTTCTCTCCGGTCACTATCGATATGTGGCTGATGCGGACTGTTGGTCGGGCAACTGGTCGATTAATCGGCAAACCTGAAATTGTTGAAAAACAAGCAGACAGGCTGCTAAAGGGGCTTAACGCCGATCCAGAAAAGAGCCGCAACAATTTCTTGATAGCCTCCATTCGGGATGCACAGATTGATGGCGACCTTGACGCTTTGGTCGAGGTAGCTGATGAGCTTCGTCTGGAGCATGACCGTCTCTTTCTGACACCTGAGGTACAAGCACTATTCCGTCAGAAAAAATACAATAAGCCCGAGTGGGCAAAGGCTGCTGAAGCAATCATAACGCAGCAAAACAAGCCTCAGGATGCCCCATCCGGGGGCAACTTCCGAAATGCTGTTCGCCGCATTATGGACAAGACGCGCCAAAAGATGGCCGACAGTGGGTATGACGTAACCAACGCGGACCTTCAGGCTATTCTTTGGTATCCAGAGAAGAATCTGTACAAGAAGTTGGGCGTTCGCACGAAAGATAACCTGAACATTGATTACGCTCAGGCGTTTGAAAGAATTTTAGAAGGAAGGACTGAGTTAGATGCCGAAGGAAATGTTTTACAGCCCGTGGGGAGAGGGGTCGGAACAGAAACCGCCGATGTCACGGGAAGAGCAGAAGAAGATGGTCTCGAACTTGATGAAATTACGTCCGGTGAAGGGGCCGGATCAGACCCCGGAAGACCAAAGTTCTCGTTAGCTCCTCAACGTGAAACCCCGGAGAACACTCTTCTTAACTTTATCAAGCAGAACCCTGAAGGCTTTACCGTCACGATTGACGGTCAGCCCGCCCCTGCTGGCTACGTTGTCGCTCCCGTAAAGGCTGCCGAGATAACTGTTAAGGCTGATGAGCTTAACGCTGACTCGGTGCGCGAATACGCAGAAATCTTGAAGGATGTTGCGGACTCGACAAATCGCGAGACCTACGCTGGTGGGTGGCTAAACTCCGAAGATGGCCTGTACTACCTTGATGCAGTCCATATTTACGATGAGCTTGACACCGCACTCTATATTGCTGATAGTGCAGAACAGCTTGCTATATTTGACCTAAGGACATTCGATGAAGTCAGAACCCCAGAAGGTATCGAACAACTCAAATCGGCTGGAACTTACAGCGATCAAGCCCGGAATGAGCGTGGAAGAGATTCAGACCAAGCTGCTCGAAAGTATGCGGAAATCCGCGCAGACAGAGGTCCGAAATTCAGTCTCTCAAGAGAGCAGTTAACAGAGAGAGACAGCTTCTCTCGGTACAACGAACAGTTCAGTGTACCGATTGATGCCTACGAGGCATCGAGCTTATCTAGAGTAACATCTCCAAGTCCTCACTCCGAGAACGGCTCTCATAGGATTTTGTTTGGCAACAAAGCCTTGACCGTCTTTGTGCCGAAGGGCTTTGACAAGTTTAGTCGTAATCGTGACAAGACCTTTGGTTTCGGCCAAAGGCATATGGTGAAGCACGATGTAGAGGCCTCCAAGCGAACAGGGGGTACCTATAACAGCATAGCTGATCTTGCCACAGCCGCCTTAAATGCATATTGGCCGCTCAGGAATAACTTAGGGGGAAGCCCGTTTAAGGTAACTGAGGTGCAAGGCGCGACGGGCAGTCCTCAGATGAGGATGGAGTGGAAGAACGAAAGCTCTGGATACCCTGCCGTATTTATTTTTGAGCCGTTCTACGTCTCGACCGTTATGCCGGGTGTCGCTCAAAAGAATCCGAATTTAGCAAACACACAGGTCATGTACCTGAAGAACGGTTTTGTTGGCGCTTCTGATGGTAAGAGCAGCAGCCCCGTACCTCAGCCAGCTATTCGAGTAAAAGACCGCACTCGTGAGATGGAAGTTTCTATCCAGCGGGGAATGGCTAACGCTGTCTCCGCACAAGAGAGCGCAAAAGTTGAACGCGAGGTTCTTACACTCAAAAGAAAATATAGCCTGAAGCGCAGTGAGGACAATCTCTCTCCTGACGCTAGAAAGATTTATCAGGATCGTATTTCTACACCAGAAGATCAGACATTCTTTCAGCGGATAATGTCTTCTTTTGATATGAGTGACCCAAGCAAGCGCTCTGTGATGCTCAAGATCAGGCGTAACATAGCTGATAACTATGCTGGTGCTCGTGCGATGGGCAAGAGGGCGCAAGAAATTGCCGATATCAATGCTGAGGCTCAAGTCAATTCAGCAATCGGTCAGCTTGAGAGAAAGCGCGGAGTTGTTGCCGCTGGTTTGAATATAGGCCCGCTTGTAAGGTTTGGCGGTCAAGTCACTGCCATCAATGAGAACATTGTTGAGAACCTTGAGAACGATCAAGCCCGTGCAAAATTCCAAGCTGCGTTTGATCGTTTACAGCAAGAGACGCAGTACATAGAAACTGACCCCGTGACTGGGGAGCAGACTGTTGTTCGCTACGAAAGCACCGCAGACCTCAAAGGTTTAGCGAAAATTTTTGAAGAAATTGAACAAGAAGGTCTTTGGGCTGGTTTTAACTTGTACGCTGCGGCTAAAAGAGCCAACAGGCTCATGACAGAGGGGCGTGAAAAAACCTTTACTCAGGAAGAGATCAATCTCTCACTTGAAGAGGGGGCCAAAAACCCGGCGATTGTGCGGGCGTATCGAAACTACCAGCTTTGGAATAATGCTTTCGTTGGGGTTATGGAAAACTCCGGTGTGATCTCAGGCGAAGCGGCGCAACTGTGGAAAGACAATTCGGACTATCTTCCGTTCTATCGTCAAGCCTTTGAGAATGAAGGTGCCATTTATGACATACCGACCGCTCAGGAAACGGCAAGCGGAGATGTTATCTTCACTCCCGATGGGGCGTCTCCTAACAACAGTGTGCTGCAAAATGTTTATAACATTAAGGCTCCTAAAGAACTGAAGGGTGGCAAGCCGTTTTACTTTGTGATGGTGAATAACGTATCTGACAGTAAGTCCTATACGAACGCCGAGGACGCTGCCACTCGGTTAAACGAACTAAGGAAAATGAACCCGAGGGCAAAGGTTGGTCTAGCAAAGAGCAATCAGCGCATTGACAACCCAATCAACAACATACTCAGAAACTTCGACGCTGGTGTAACATCTGTTCTGACTAACGTGGTCGCGTCACGCGCTGTTCGAGACCTTCAACGTCTTGGTCTTGCCCAGAGAATTCCCACTCCCAATAGAGTGGAGCCGACGCCTGATGTCGTAGGCATTCGTGTTAACGGAGAGACAAAGTACTACAGGGTGCAGGACGAGCTTCTTCTTGCTTCGTTGGGAGCCACTGGCGACTTCCAGATGCCGGGTCTCGACCTCATGGCTGCACCAGCAAACCTCCTTCGTGAATTGATCACGAAAGACCCCGGATTTATGGCAGCAAACATGCTGCGTGACTCTGTGTCCGCTTGGACAACTTCGGGAGTCACCAAGATACCGGGACCCAGCACAGTTGCCGGGTTTGTCAAAACAATTGCAAAAGATGCCAGCGCTGAGGCTTTGGAGGCCTCTGGGGTGGTTGGTGGCTACGATGCAAAGCAGGACAAAGAAGCTGTAAAGCTGTTCAAAAAAATCAACAGGCAGCGAGGACGCGGTGGACTCAGTCCTATAGCTTGGTGGGATAAGTGGGACAAGTTGTCCTTGGCCTCAGACACCGCAACCAGAGTCGCTGTCTACAATCAAATCTTAAAAGACACGGGTGGCAATATAGCCGCAGCCAATACCGAAGCTCTAGATGTTATCAACTTTAGCCGCAAAGGCTCTTCTCATGGCATCCGCTTCTTCTCTGCCGTTGTCCCATTCTTGAACGCTCGTATTCAGGGCCTCGACGTTCTTTATCGTAGTGGGGCGCGAGGCGATGTGGGAACGACATCATCTATGACCAAGGCGCAAAGGCAACGGCGCTTCTTCATGAGGGCATTGGCAATCATATCTATGTCCACCGCGTATGCTATGGCGTCTATGGATGACGAGGACAACGAGTGGTACCAAAACGCTACTGAAGTAGACAAGGATAACTACTGGATTATTCCGCCTACGTGGCTTGGTCTCGACACAACTCCTGACACCCCGGCCCTCAAGATACCCATTCCTTTTGAGGTTGGTGTTCTCTTCAAGGTTGTCCCGGAAAGGATCGTGCGTACCGTTCGTGACGACACGGGAATGTCAGGGAACTGGGGCGCTTTTCAACGCCACTTTATGGGGACATTCGCTATTAACCCGGTTCCTCAATTTATGCTGCCAATCGCAGAAACAGTGGCTAACTTTGATTCCTTCACGGGCAGACCTGTCGTCACCTATTGGGATGAAAAGAGAGAGCCTTATTTATCTAATCCTGATTACGTCTCACCTTTAGCCATTGAGACTTCTAAAGGAATTTCCGATAAGTTTAACATTCGCGTTCCCGCAGAGAATATCGATCATTTGGTTCGTGGATACACCGGAACCTTAGGCAGCTATGCCCTTATGGCAGCAGATGGCATCATGAGGTCTGCCGCTGGTATGCCTGATAGGCCCGCGAGAAGGCTGGATCAGTATCCTGTCCTCAGCCGTTTCCTACAGGAAGGTCAGGGAACTGGGCCTGTGGAGTCTTTCTTTGATATTTACCAAGAAGTGATGCTTTTCTCTAGTTCAGTTAGCGAATATGAAAATACGGGTAGGCTTGAAGAATTAGATAAATACATTGGACAGAGACAGAATGTGGCTCTCGAAGCAGATTACATCAAGAGTTTGGCTGAATCGTTGAAAGAACTCCGACGCTTTAGAAAACAGGTTTCCACTGACCCTGTGATGAGCGCGGATGACAAAGCGGACTACTTCAAAGAAATACAGACCCAGATGAATGAGATTGTCTCTGAAATAACCAAAGACAAAGAGAGAATAATTCGGAGGACTGACTAATGGACATTGAAGAGTTAAGGGTTGAACTCGAAGAAGATGAGGGAATAAAATACGAAATATATAACGATCACCTTGGTTACCCCACTTTTGGCGTAGGCCATCTGGTTAAAGACGACGACCCGGAGCATGGTATGCCGGTTGGCACTCCAGTAGACGAGGGAAGGGTTGCTGAGGCGTTCGAGCAAGACATAGAGACAGTATTGGAAGATTGTTGTAGGCTGTACTCTGATTTTGACGACCTCCCCGAAGAGGTGCAAAAAATCGTAGCCAATATGATGTTTAACCTTGGCTACCCAAGGCTTAGTGCATTTCGGGGAATGAAGGCTGGCGTTGATGCCAGAGATTGGCATAGGGCTGCTAACGAGATGGTAGATAGTCGCTGGTACAATCAAGTTCCTAATCGCGCAAAGCGGTTAGTAAACAGAATGAGGAGTGTCTGATATGAAGTTCGTAAGAAAAATTCGTTCTTGGATCATTAACCGCGTCTTAGAGATCACAACGTGGGGCGGTATTGGATTGGTTCTGGTCTCCGTTGCCGTAATTATGGATTCATCATTTATTCTGGCAGCATTGGCCGCCGCGTGTGGTGTAATCTCCATCATCGGGCGCGAGAATAAATAGCCAAAATAGGAGGGGAATATGCCTTTCGCTATGAGTTTGACAGGCGGAGAGGTGGTTATTATTTCTCTGCTACTGCTAACCTTGTTTGCATTGTTTAGAAAATGATTGGTTTAATCAGCGCTGTCCTTCCCTCTGTCATGGATGTGGCGGGGAGATTTCTCCCAGAGGACAAAGAAAAACGAGCAGCGGCGGAGCGAGAAATTGAGGCACAGCTAACAACTCACCTCGCAAAGATCGACCTCGCTCAGTTGGACATCAACAAGACGGAGGCGGCTCACCGTTCAATTTTCGTGGCCGGTTGGCGACCATTCATCGGTTGGTCATGCGGTCTGGCGATGTGCCTTAATTTCCTCATATTTCCGCTTGCCTCCTTTGTTCTCGCACAAACTGGTCATCTGGTGGAATTACCTAATTTAGACATGACCCAGATGATGCCTGTTTTGATGGGAATGCTCGGGTTGGGGGGCCTCAGAACCGTGGAAAAGATTAAAAAAATTACTAAATAGTCAGGTTAAAAATAACCTATGAGCGCTCTATTTATCGAACGGCTGTTGCAGCCTTTGTACAGACGGTTCTCGCTGTGGGGAGATTTCGCAACTCAGCCGACGCATCTCTATCGTGGGACGAAGGACCTCGAAAATAATTTCGATGTCATCCGCGCTGAGTATGACCAGATAATCAAGCGATATGATGATTTCGCGCCGTTTCAAGAAATATCCCCTCACCAGACGTACATATCTAATGACGACAAATGGCGTCTATTCTTTTTGAAGGGGGCGGGGCTTTGGTTTCCTAGAAACTGCGAACAGATGCCCAATACGGCTAAGATAATTAAACGCAATAAAGAGATCGTAAGCGCTTACATATCTGTTCTGGGACCGCGAAAGAAGCTAGAGCCTCATGCTGGACCGTATTCCGGTGTGCTTAGGCTTCATCTTGCGCTTGATATACCGCACCAACAGAGGTGCTATATCGATGTGAAAGACGAGAGGCTTCACTGGAGCGAGGGAAAGTGCATCATGTTCGATGACACATATATACATTCAGCAGTCAATAATACTGACAAGCTCAGGTCTGTTTTGTTCATCGATATAGTGCGGCCTCTACCATTTCCATTGCATGTGATAAACTTGGCAGTGATCAGAATGGCTCGTTTGTTTTCGTATGTGCGGATACCCTTAGCGAACCACAAGAAGTGGCAGAAAGTCTTTTACGATGGCTAGAAATTACAAGAAAGAATACAAGAAGTATCACTCTAAGCCCGACCAGAGAGCCAACCGAAGTTCTCGAAACAAAGCTCGTCGGAAGATGGTTAGCTCTGGCCGGATTAAAAAGAGCGATAAGCGAGATGTCGATCACAGGGACGGCAACCCGCGCAATAATTCATTGAAAAACTTGCGCGCCCGTCCGAAGAAAACGAACAGGTCACGCAAGAAATAGTCAGGCGGCTATCGTGAGTTTTGACACAGCGTTGTTTAGGTAGTCGGGCGAGAACTTAGCGTAGACCTTTTCCGTTATCCGACTGTCTTTGTGACCCAGCAGCTTTGCCACCTCAATAATTGGTACCCCATCGCGCACAAGGTTCGTCGCAACAGAATGACGAAGAACGTGTGGGGTCACGCCTTCCAAGCCGCAATCCTCAAGAATGTTCGCCCACGCCTTTCGCATATCACGAATGCGTCTGCCGTTGTTGGAGAT